>Ga0265298_10002904_pt1 | contig 23223 bp, 16 predicted proteins | sample AusTroGonzalo_MG_3_FD_193486 | JGI IMG/M metagenome (GOLD analysis project Ga0265298, IMG submission 193486) | Bovine rumen microbial communities from tropical cattle in Woodstock, Queensland, Australia - Gonzalo_01 | ecosystem: Host-associated > Mammals > Digestive system > Stomach > Rumen ...
GCCGGAAAAGAATCCGGGACCGGTTCCTCCAACGGCACGATCCTGCTCGCCACCGTCAAGGGCGATGTGCACGACATCGGCAAAAACATCGCCGGTGTCGTGCTCCAGTGCAACAATTATAAAATCATAGATCTCGGCGTGATGGTTCCGAAAGAGACCATCCTCGAGGCTGCCGAACGCGAACATGCCGACCTGATCGGCCTCAGCGGCCTGATCACGCCTTCGCTGGAAGAAATGGTTTCCATCGCCGGCGAAATGGAGCGCCGCGGCATGAAGATCCCGCTGATACTCGGCGGCGCGACCACCTCGCAGGCGCATACCGCGCTGAAAGTGGCGCCCGCATATCCTTCCGGCACGGTCCTTCAGGTGCATGACGCCTCGCAGGGTGTGCTGGCGGTCAATTCCATCCTGAACCCCAAGACCCGCGACGCTTACCGCGCCGAGGTCGAGGACGCTTATCAGAAGATCCGGGTCGAATCCGAGCTGAAAGCCTCCCAAACGGAGACTCTGCCGCTGGCGGAGGCCCGTGCCAATGCGCTGCAGACCGACTGGAGCAAAGATTTCGGATGTCCGGACCGGTTCCGCACCGTGACCGATTTCCCCGCGCTCGACCTGAACTCGGTCTTCCAGCGGATCGACTGGCGCGAATTCCGCCGGATCTGGCAGGACGATCCCTCCGGCAATTCCGACCTGCGCAGCGATGCCGAGCTGATGCTCCGCCGCCTGCAGCAGCATAACGCCGTCACGATTTCCGCCTCACTGGCATTCTTCCCTGCTTATGCCGAAAACGATTCGGTCATTTTCCGCACCGGCGAAGGCAAAACCGTCCTGCCGATGCTCCGGCAGCAGTTCCGCAGATATCCCGGACAGCCCAACCTGGCCCTGTCCGATTATTTCCCGCCGGAAAACGGGCCTGAAATCTGGGGCGGCTGTTTCGCCGTCGGCTGCCGCGTCGATGAAGCGATCCTGCAAACCTGCAAGCCGGATGATTACAGCACCCTGCTGGTGAAAACCCTGGCGGACCGTCTCGCCGAGGCGGGAGCGGGTCTGCTTCAGGAATATGTCCGCACCGACTGGCAGGGGACGGAACCGGTGTCGATCATCCGGCCCGCTCCGGGTTATCCCGCCGTGCCCGACCATACCCTCAGGGCCGATATCTTCCGTCTGCTGGAGGTCGAACGCAAATACGGTTTCCGGCTGACCGAAAGTTATATGATGATCCCGGCGTCGGCGGTGTGCGGTTTTCTGATCGTCCATCCGCGGGCGCAGTATTTCGCGGTCGGCCGGCTCGGCGACGACCAGCTCAACGATTACGCTGCCCGCAAAGGCGGCAATGTTCATGAGGTCGCGCGTTTCATTGCCTGGCGCGACAAAGAGAAGGAAATCTGACCATGAAACCCGGTGACGAATACAATTGTCCGCATTGCGGCAAAAATTCTTTCCTGAAAAAAGAGACCGTCATGGACGGCTGGACCAAAAAAGGCGAAGTGCTCAGATGTGCTGCCTGCGGGGCATTGGTCTGCGAACTGAAGCCCGAAACGGCGAAGCCTGCCGATCCGCTGAAAAGCGAGGCGGCGGACCGGCTGAAAAATCTGTTCGGCGGCGAGGATTTCACGGAGAAGCCGACCTGGAAAGCGGAGGGCGCCGAGGCGAATTTCTGCAAGGACTGTGCGTTCCTGATCCCGCATCCGTTCGTGTTCAAATGTTCCAAATTCAATAAAACGGTCAACCCGATGGATGATTGTCCTGCCTTCAAGCGCCGTGAAAAATAAGGCTGGATGCGCCTCGCATAACGCACGACATCGAGCCGGAATTCAAAATTTCCCGGTGAGCAACAAGCTTGTTATTCCCAGGGCAGACCGCTTTGCTTGCGGCGATAGACGGTCGGCGGGTAACCCGCACGTTTGCGGAAGGCGGCGGAAAAATAGAGCTGGTCGCAATAGCCGAGCCGTTCGGAGATCTCCTTGACCGACAGGTCGGTGGTATGGAGCAGACGGCAGGCCTGTTCGAACCGGAGCCGTTCCCGGTAGGCGGAAGGCGTGATGCCGAGATGTTTGCGGAACAGCCGCATCAGCGTATGCACGCCGCAGCCGTGCTGACGGGCGAAATCCGCGATGGAATACCGGTAGCTCAGATCGCCGTTGATGGAAGACAGGATCTGTTCCAGCAGCGGCGGCATTTTCTTCTGCTGTCCGGTTTGCCCTGCGATGGAAGTCAGCAGCGCATAGCCCAGGGCGGAAATGACCGCGCCGTCCGGGTTCGGGGCAGCCAGCAGATCAATGATCTCGCGGAACTTTGCCGCCGCCGTTTCCGGATCCTGCAGGGGAATGATCCTTTCCCCGGTCAGCTGCAGGGACATTGCCAGCGGGATGACCAGATTGCCGCGGAACATCAGACGCAGACGGTGGAAATGTTCGCCCGGCCGCTGTTCGAACTGGGTATCGGAACCTTTGTGGATGATATAGATTTCGCCCGGATGGACATCCTCGGTGATTTTGTCCTGCGTGTAATGCAGAGTGCCGCCGAGCAGCAGTTCTACGGTCATTTCCGCGGCGTTCTGGAACCGGAACCAGGCAGGAATATTGTTGCGGACCGCTTCCGAGCCGTAGAATGGAAACAGCGTGGAGTAATACGGATCGAGCCCGCGGCCGGGAGACAGGTTCCCGATGCGGATCCTCCGGTTGTTCCGCAGCCAGCCCGGCGAATAGGTTTCCGTACAGCCGTCGCGGATGATGGTCAAAATCTCGTTTTCCATGCGGATAATATAACTTTCAAATATTATTTTTCAAGCAATTCACATAAAAAATATAAAAATGCTCAAAAAACACATAACGTCGGGGTTGCTTTTTCCGCGGGATGCGGGTATAGTTGATTGAAAACGGTTTTTCTTTTATAGCTGAAGTTTCTGCGCGTATGCGCAGGGAAAAGGTTTGAGGATATGATCAACAAGATTGCAGTATGTGTTTTGCTGGCGGCGGGGATGGCTCTCGCGGCGGCGGAACAGTTTCAGGTGGCGTTCCTGCCGAACCCGGACGAACCGAAAGTTGCCAAAGCCAAGCGGGGCGAAACCGTGGCGGACGAATTCGCGCGGCGGCTGGGACAATGTCTCCGCCGTCCGGTCAAGGTCGTTCCGTTCGAAAATGCCGATGCCGATACCGTTTTCGTGATCGCCAGTGAGGACACCGCCGGCGGTGAATATGCCAAAATCCTTTCCGGTCAGCCGAAGGACAGTTTCATCATCCGCTATCCCGTCACGTTCAAAGGAAAAAAGAACGTCTGTCTGCTGATGAGCCGCGACCCGTGGGGTTACTGCTATCCGGCCAACTGGTTCCTGCGCACGCAGGTCGGGTTTGACATCGTGGGACTCGGCGAGGACGGTCTGGTGATCCCCGACCGGTCGAAATGGCAGATGCCCGCGAAGATCGACATCAGGGAGATCCCCTCGTTCAACACCCGGCGCTGGACCATGAGCCGCATGGTGGACAAGGAGATCCAGCGCATGGCGATGGGCGAAAGCGGACGCAATATTTCCTGGCACTATCTCGGCCGCGTGATCAATCCTGCCAAATACGGCAAGACCCATCCGGAATATTTCCCGCTCGTCAAAGGCAAACGCTACAATCATCCGCGCAAGCAGCTGTGCGACTGGACTCCGTGTCTGGGCAATCCAGATGTGCAGCGGCTTTGCGCCGAACATCTGCTGAAGAAACCCTTCCACGACGGCGGCGATGCGGCCAGCATCGCGGTCAACGACGGCGGCGGCAACATGTGCGAATGTGAACTCTGCAAAGCGCTGGACGAACCGGGCGGCGTCACCCCGGACAACTGGTCCAACCGGTTTTTCCGTTTTTATGCCAAAGTCCTGGATCTGGCGAGGCAGAAGGATCCGGACGCCAAAGCGATCATCCTGCTGTATCAGAGCGCGACCAGAAAGGTGCCGAGCCATGCGAAGATCCATCCCGGTCTCATCGGCATGGGCACCAATCCGGCCAATTTCGACAATTTCGCCGCGCACGGCCTGAAACAGATGGGGCTCTGGGACCATCATCTGGATTATCATTATCCGCTGATCCCGCATTATGTGAAACGGCTGGCCGCGAACCTGCGCCATCTGCATAAGATCGGCATGCGCGAATATTTCGGCGAGGTTTACATGATCCACGCCGCCAACGGACCGAAACAGTATGTGCTGGGCCGTCTGCTCTGGAATATCAATTCCGATGTCGATGCCGTGATGGACGAATACTGCGCCAAGGCGTTCGGCCCGGAAGCCGGTCCCTTCGTCAAGGCCTATTACGACTGCTGGGAACAGGTCGACGACCGGATGCGCAAACGCACGGAAACGAAACCCGCGGCTCAGGACGTGCCGAAAGGAACGGTTCCCGCCGGGTCCCGCCAGCGGCCGTGGTATCCTCCCTACCATATCAGTGCGTTCTGCGGACTCGAACAGGGCGATACCGATAAAATGGCCGACCTGCTGAAGAAAGCCGAAGCCTCGAAAATGACCGACGTCGAACGCCGCCGTCTCAAGATCGTTGCCACATATTTCGAATACATCCGCTGCATGGCGGACCGTTATCTCATCTCCGAACGTCTGCGCAATGACAAATCCCTGACCATCCGTCAGATCGGCGAGCTTTCCGGCCGTGCGGACGAGCTCGGCAAAAAATTCCAGCGGATGTGGGACGAGGTCATCAGCCGGGACAACGCCTGCATCTACCGCTATGCGACGACCCCCCGCGACAAGACGAAAAAGCCCCGCATGAACCGGATCTTCTACAATTACGGTGACGTGGTGTCCGCCTATCTGTATGAATCGGTCGAAGCCGCGCTCAGGAATCTCGAAGACCGCGAGTGCAAAGGCATGAAACGGCGGGAAAAAGCCGCCTTCTGGGAAAAGATGAAAAAAGAATGTCCCGGCATGACTCAGATATCCCTGCGGCTGAACGAAATTTCCGGCAAGCCCGCGAAGAACATGCTGAAGAACGGCAATTTCAAGCAATACAAGCCCGGCAATCCGGATATTCCCGGCGCCCATCCGCAGCTCGAAAACTGGCTGTTCTATGAACAGATCGGCAGCATCCAGTCCGAGGAATACAGGAGCCGCTGGAAGATCGTGCCGTCGAAAGCCTCTTCCAACCATCTGGGCATCGGCGCGGGGAAATATCCCGAGATCCGGCAGTATGTTTATCTGCCTGCCGGTGTTTACCGGTTCACCGCACGCTGCCGGACCACGCGGATCCCGATCAATTTCAACCTGTATCAGATCCCCGAGTTCGATCCGGCCGCGCTGAAAGATCTGGACCTGCTCCGGAAGCAGCGGTTCCGCACCCCGGAACTGGTCCATTTCTCCTGCAAGCCCGCGCCCGGCGAACTCACCGTCAAGCAGGTCATCACCGTTCCCGCCGATTCCTGGTATGCCCTCCTGATCTACATGAAGGAGCAGCCGAAGAATGCCTGGTGCCGCCTGTGGGGCGTGAAGCTGGAAAAACTTCCGTGAGAAAATCGAAAATTTCATAGATGAAAATAGGAGCAGAATCATGAAAATGAGCAAATTTGCCGCCGCAGTCCTTCTGGCCGGAGGAATGCTGGTCTCGGCGGCGGAACAGTTCCAGGCCGCGTTCCTGCCGAATCCGGACGAACCGAGGATGTACAAGGACAGCCGCGGCGACGCTGTGCTGGAACTCTTCGTCAAACGTCTGTCCCAGTGTCTCCGCCGTCCGGTCAGGATCGTCCCGTTCGAAAAGGCGGATGCCGAAACCGTGTTCGTGCTCACCAGTGAAACTGCCGCGGGCGGTGAATATGCCAAAATCCTCGAAGGTCAGCCGAAGGACAGTTTCATCATCCGCTATCCGGTCACGCTCAAGGGCAAAAAGAACGTCTGCCTGCTGATGAGCCGCGATCCGTGGGGCTATCCCTATCCGGGCAACTGGTTCCTGCGCACGCAGATCGGGTTCGATATCGTCGGTCTCGGCGAGGACGGCCTGGTCATCCCCGACCGGTCGAAATGGCAGATGCCTGCGAAGATAGACATTAAGGAAATTCCCTCGTTCAACACCCGGCGCTGGACCATGAACCGCGTGATCACCAAGGAGATCCAGCGCATGGCGATGGGCGAAAGCGGACGCAATATTTCCTGGCATGCCCTCGGCCGGGTGATCAATCCCGCCAAATACGGCAAGACCCATCCGGAATATTTCCCGCTCGTCAAAGGCAAACGCTATACCAGACCGCCGAAACAGCTGTGCGACTGGTCGCCCTGTCTGGGCAATCCCGAAGTGCAGCGGGTCTGCGCCGAACATCTGCTGAAAAGATCCCCTTATGCTGCGGGCGATGGCGCGAGTCTCGCGGTCAACGACGGCGGCGGACACCTCTGCGAATGCGATCTGTGCAAAGCCCTGGATGAGCCCGGCGGCGTGACCAAGAGCAATTATTCCAACCGGTTCTTCCGTTTTTATGAAAAAGTGCTGGATCTCGCCCGGCAGAAGGAGCCGAACGTCAAGACCATCATTCTGCTGTATCACGACAGCACCTCGAATGTGCCGTCCCATGCCAGAATCCATCCCGGCATCATCGGCATGGGCACCAACAATGTCGATTTCGAAGGCTTCGCCAAAAAGGGCCTCAAACAGTTTGGACTGTGGGACCATCATCTGGACTACCGGCATCCGCTGCCGCCCCATTATCCGAAACGCCTCGCGAAGAAACTCCGCCGTCTGCATGATATCGGCATGCGCGAATATTTCGGCGAAGTTTATATGATCCACGCCGCCAACGGTCCGAAACAGTATGTCCTCGGCCGTCTCCTCTGGAATCTCGACACCGACGTCGACCAGGCCATGATGGAATACTGCACCAAGGCGTTCGGACCGGCCGCCGCGCCGTTCGTCAAACAGTATTATGACGTCTGGGAACAGGTCGATTCCCGGCGGAAGGAACGGATGCAGCAGCGGAAGCTTTCCAATGCCTCCTACAATATCGGCAGTTTCGTCGGACTCGACCAGGGCGATACCGCCAGGATGGAGTCCCTGCTGAAAAAAGCTGCCGACGCCGAAAAGACCGAGATCCAGAAACGCCGGCTGCAGGTCGTGATCAATTACTTCGATTACATCCGCTGTCTGGCCGACCGCTACCTCATTTCGGAACGTCTCCGCGAAGATAAGAAACTGAGCCTCGCGGAAATTCACAAGCTGAGCGGACAGGCCGCCGAACTGGACAAAAAATTCAATCGGCTGTGGAACGACGTCATCAGCAAAGACCAGGTCGGCAATTACCGCTATATCCAGGTCCGGACCCGTCCGGATGCGAAACCGCGTGTTGACCGCATCTATTATAATTTCGGCGATGTGGTCCGCGCGTATGTGTATGATTCCGTCGAAGCCGCACTGAAAAATCTGGAAGACCGCGAATGCAAGAACATGAAACGCCGCGACCGGATCAAGTTCTGGGAAGCCAGAAAGAAAGAGTTTCCCGACATGTTCCAGATTTCCCTGCGGCTGAACCAGCTGATCGGCAAGCCCGCTCCGAACCTGCTGAAAAACGGCAATTTCAAGAAATACCGCCCCGGCGATCCGGCTGTCCCCGGCGCCCATCCGCAGCTTGAAAACTGGTATTTCTACGAACAGGTCGGCGGCGTCCAGACCGATGAATACAAGAGCCTCTGGAAGATCGTGCCCTCGAAAGCAGCTTACAATCACCTCGGGATCGGGACCGGGAAATATCCGGAGATCCGCACCTATGTGAAACTCACGGCCGGCACCTACCGTTTCGCGGCTTCTTGCCTCACCCGCATGCCCATGAATTTCGCCTTCTATCAGATCCCGGAATTCGACCCCGACTCGCTGAACGACGTCGCCAGGCTGCGCAAACAGAGATTCCGCACGCCGGAGATCTTCGGTTTCACCTGCCATGCCGCACCCGGCGTGCTGCCGATCCGGCAGACCTTCACGATCCCCGCGGACGGCTGGTATGCGCTGCTGATCGCTATCCCGAACCAGCCGCCCCGTGCCTGGAGCCGGCTCTGGGGTGTCAAACTGGAAAAGCTTCCGTGATGAAATGAATTTCAACCAAGGAGAAAGATGAAAGATGAAAGATGAAAGAAGAGAAAATCCTGCTGTTGAGAAGGCTTTTTCTTTCGCTTTGAGAATTATCAGACTCTATCAGCATCTTTCGGACAGTAAAAAGGAATTTGTATTGAGCAAACAGGTTCTGCGTTCCGGGACCAGTATCGGTGCTAATCTGGAAGAAAGTCTGGGAGCTCAAACTCCGTCCGATTTTCAGGCTAAGATTTCTATTGCGTATAAAGAAGCTCTTGAAACATCCTATTGGCTCAGACTGCTGAACGGATCCAAATTCATAACAGACAAGCAATTCGACAGTATTCATTCTGACTGCTGTGAATTGATTAAAATTTTAGGTTCCACCCAACTCACAATGCGCAGAAAACTGCAGAAAGGGAACAGATCATGAATCGTTTTTCATCTTTCATCTCTCATCATTCATCTTTCGGACGGGGTTGTCGTTTTACGCTGATAGAGCTCCTCGTCGTGATTGCGATCATCGCTATCCTGGCGGGGCTTCTGCTGCCCGCCCTGAACCGCGCCAAGCAGTCCGCCCATACCATCAGCTGCATCAATAATTTATCCTCCGTCGGAAAATATGTCACGATGTATCAGGGCGACAGCAGGGATTATTTCCCTTACCATTACGGCAAGACCGGCAATTCCGCCTCGAAACCGTGGTTCTGGTTCCAGCGGACCACCTGCACCCTTTCCAGTTACCTGAAATGGAGTTATGACGAGGAATTCTGGGGCGGCTGCTACAAAACGGATTCCGGAGAGATCCGCCTGAACAAACTGTCATGTCCTTCCATGCCCGATTCTTCCCGCTGTTTCACCACCATCGATGTTCCCATGTATCCCTGTTTCCCCACCAAGGACAATACGGTGTATCTGTCATACGCGTTCAACCGTCTTTTCCATGGTTTCAGCGGAACCGGGACCTACTGTCTGCGGCAAGTCGTCCGGCCGTCCCGGACCGTCTATCTGGCGGACAGTTCCGGCTGGGGAAATACCGATTACCGCTGCGGCACTTATTCTGACTCGCTGGACGGCAGATACAAGATCGTTCCGCCCCGGCATAACGGGAAAGGGAATTTCATGCGTGCTGACATGCACGTGGAATCCATCCGATGGAAAGATTATCCCATTCAGGGAAAAGTTTCGTACAACGGCCAGACCTGGGTTCCGGATACCAACAAACTCTGACCGTCTGGAGGTTTATTCCGGTCTGCGGCGAAGGTCCGGTTTCACCGGCTGGACCCGGAAGAATCCATCCCGCTGGAGGTCTTTGTCTTCCGCGTCGGAGACTGAGCCTTTGTGCTGACTCGCTGCATCCTGATAGATCGTCCGGCTGCCATCCTGCACAGCATAACCGGTGATCTTTCCTGCGCGGTCCCGGTAGGTGATGCGGTCGCCGTAGTCGGTGGCACTGCCCGTGATCCGGCCGCGGCCGTCCCGGTAAATGGTCCTGCTGCCGTTCCGTTCCGCACTCGCCGTGACTTTGCCGCGGGTATCCTTGAAGGTGATATGGTTTCCGCTCACAACGGACGATCCGGTGATCGTTCCGGCGGGGTCGCGGTAGGTCGTGATGCTGCCGTTGGCGTCAGCGGTTCCGGTGATATTTCCGTCGTGATCGCGGTAAGTGGCCGGACCTGCAAAAACTGCCGCCGCCAGCAGCAACAGCAGGAAAGGCAGAATGTTTTTCATAAGATCAGCTCCTTGTTTACCGATAATATAATATTCCGTTCTCAAAAAGCAAATCTTCGGGAAAAATCAGATTCAACTCATCAATTTACAAGAAACGGCAGGTTTTCCAGACGGTCCTGACGCCATTCATCGGGCTCGTAAAACGTCTTTTTCAGGTAAAGTCCTTCCGGCGGCGCCACGGTCAGATCATCCGGCGGGATCTCCGGATGATTCAAGTGTTCTTTCAGCTCGGCGGCTGTGTGTTTTCCCTGCGCGGTCTCATACATGAACCCCACCAGACGCCGCACCATCTTATACAGAAAACCGTCCCCGGAAAAATAGAAAACAGCCAGCGGGCCGAATTCGGTCAGTTCCGCGCGGAAAAGAGTCCGGACCGTCTTGTCTTCGGTATGCCGTCCGGTGAAAAAACGGAAATCGTGCGTGCCCTGCAGCAGTTCCAGCGCTCGGCGGACCTCTTCCGTGATCGGCGTATCGACCCAGTTCCAGCTCAATCCGCGCAGAAAAATATTCGGTTTGCCGGGCGAGACCGCGTAGACATAGGCTTTCCCCAGCGCCGATTTATGGGCATTGAAATCATCCGGGGCAGGGGCGATCTCCAGCAGCCGGATATCGTGCGGCAGGCGCTGTTTCAGCAGGGACTGCAGTCCGGGCGCCTCGGCTCCGGTGCGGAATGACAGCGTCATATCCAGCGCATGGACTCCCGCGTCGGTGCGTCCGCATGCGGTGACCGTCAGGGCATCATCGCGGAATACCGAACGCAGGGCCTCTTCCACGCTCTGCTGCACGGTGGTCAGGCCGGTCTGCCGCTGCCAGCCGGCGTAACGGCTGCCGTTGAAGGCGATCCGCATGCGGTATACACTCATTATTATTTCTCCGTTTTGCGCTTGAGACTGCCGCGGTGGGGCGGCGCTTCGAGCGGATTTTCCGGCCAGTCGTGTTTGGGGTAGCGTCCGCGCATCTCCTTGCGCACCAGAAAATAGGAATCCGCCCAGAATCCGGCGAGGTCGGAAGTGATCTGGACCGTGCGCATGGCCGGGGAAAGCAGATCCATGACCAGCGGCACGCGTCCGCCCGCGAGCATCGGCGTGCGGGTCATGCCGAAGACTTCCTGCAGCCGCACCGGCAGGAGCGGGGGATCGTGCGAATAATCGATCCGGATCTTCGAGCCGCTGGGCACTTCGAGCCGTTCGGGGGCGAGCTGGTCAAGCTGCCGCAGCCGGTCCGGTCCGACCAGGGTCCGGAAGGCCGCCGCGAGCGTGTCGCCGCGCAGGGATTCGAGCGTGGTATGTTTCGCGGTCAGGAACGGTGCCAGCCATTCTTCGAGCGTGGCGCTCAGCTTTTCCGGACTGTAATCCGGCCATTCGTCCCCGAGCGTGCGGTGCAGGAATCCGAGCCGGTTCAGACAGGACAGTTCATGTTCCGACCAGGGCAGCGCCTGTTTGCGGATGCCGTCCAGAAACGTCTTCGTCCGCAGTTCCGGATCGACAGCGGCGCTGTCCGCGGAAAGTTGTTTGCGTTCGAGCACGAGCGACCCGATCCGCTGTTCCTGCCAGACGGACAGCATGCCGCCGTTCCATTGCGGGACCACCCCGGTTTCGATCCGGCCGGCCAGATACTGCTTGAGCTCGGACAGGGTGATCTCCGCGGCCAGATAAATGGTCGGAACGGTTCCGATCCCCTCCGCCGCGGGCACACAAAGCAGACGGTGACGCCGCATGTCGTCTTCGGGCCGGATCTTCGCGACCACGCCGTTGGACAGAATATATTCGCCGGCATTGGTGCCACGCTGTCCGGCGATGCGGTCGGGATACGCCTGCGCGGCGAGGATCCCCGTGTATTGCAGTTCCGTCCGGCTGAAATCGCGCGAGGTCAGCTGCCGGTAGGCTGCTTTGATTCTTTGAAGCGTGCCGCGGTCCGCCTGACGCGGATTTTTTTCGCCGTCCGGCAGCAGGAATTCCAACCGTTCATTGAGGTCGGAATCCGGCGTATTGCGCAGGAAATCCCGTTCGGACAGCACGGCGGCAATGGCGCAGCCGAGGGCGGAATGATGCAGCTTGTCCGCCTGTGCGGTCAGGTGAGCCAGCCTCGGATGCAGCGGCTTCCGCAGCAGCTGTTTCCCATGTTCGGTGATATGCAGTCCGCGGTCGACCGCATCGAGCGATCTCAGCAGTTCGAACGCCTGGTCGAGCTTGGCGCGGGGCGGCGGATCGAGCCAGCGCAGACTGCCGGCGGTTTCCGGCGTCATGCCCCATTGCGCCAGTTCGAGCGACAGCGGCGCCAGGTCGGCTTCAAGGATCTCCGGCGAACCGAACGGCGCAAAGCCGCGTTCTTCCGCCGGGCTCCACAGCCGGATGCAGAGTCCCGCATCTGTGCGTCCGGCACGACCCCGTCTCTGATCGGCCGAGGCGACCGGGATCCGCACGGTTTCGAGCCGGTTCATGGCGGTGGCGGGCGAGAAACGCGGCACCCGCATCCAGCCCGAATCGATCACGATCCGGACGCCCGGCACGGTGACGCTCGATTCCGCCACGGGGGTGGACAGGATGATCTTGCGGTAAGGCGCTTCCGCGGGAGCCAGGGCGCGGTCCTGCTCCTTTTCCGGCAGATTGCCGTAGAGCGGCAGGAACAGCAGTTTCTGTTCTTCTGCATCGGGAAAACTCTGCTGAAGTTCCGCAATCGCCCGCCGGATCTCGCCTTCGCCCGGCAGAAATACGAGAATGTCGCCCGGATGACGGTTCAGCGCAAACAGCACACTGGAGACGATCTGCCGTTCCAGCGGACGGCTGCGGTCTTCGGGAGGACGATATATTGTTTCCACCGGGAAAACGCGTCCTTCCGAGGTGATGACCGGGGTATTTTCTCCGAGCAGGGCTGCGATCCGTGCAGTATCGAGCGTGGCGGACATCACCAGGATTCGCAGATCATCGCGCAGGGCGTTCTGGACGTCCAGCGCCAGTGCAAGCCCAAGGTCGGCATGCAGACTTCGCTCGTGATATTCGTCGAAAATGATCATGCCGACGCCGGTCAGTTCGGGATCGTCCTGGATCATGCGCGTCAGGATGCCTTCGGTGATGACTTCGATCCGCGTGGCGGCGGAAACCGCGCTGCCGAACCGCGTCCGGTAGCCGGCGCGTTCCCCGGCTTTTTCACCGAGCAGAAAAGCGATCCGACGCGCCGCGCCGACGGCGGCGATCCGGCGGGGTTCGAGCATCAGGATCTTTTTCCCGCCCAGGAAACCGGAATCCAGCAGGGCAGGGGGAACCAGCGTACTTTTGCCGGCTCCGGGCGCCGCGCTCAGGACCGCATTGCAGTGCGTCCGCAACGTCTGCTCCAGCTCCGGCAGGACCGCTTCGACCGGAAGACCGGTTCGGAATGAGATCATGAAAGTTTCAGCTCCTGAGCCAGGGCATTCATGACTTCGGTGGCTTTGCCGCAGAGATAGATGTCGGTGATGCTTCGGGTGAAAGCCGTCTGGTCGGGGGAGATCTCAATGATTTTCGCACCGTGGCGTTTGGCGCTCCGCGGCACTTCGCAGGCCGGCATCACTTCGCCGCTGGTGCCGATGATCAGGCACCACGCACATTCTTCCGCCAGACGGAACGAATTGGTGAATGCTTTTTCCGGGATGCCTTCGCTGAAAAACACGAAATCGGGTTTCAGCAGTCCGCCGCATTTCGGACAGCTCGGCCGGTTCTGGTCCAGCAGCGAACGGTCCGGCCGGTAGGAGGCAGAACATTTCATGCAGACCAGCGCATCGAGCGTGCCGTGGAATTCGAAGATCTTGTCTTCCGGCGCACCCGCGCGCTGATGCAGACAGTCGATATTCTGGGTGACAATGCCTTTCAGATAGCCTTTCGCGACCATTTCCGCCACGCGGTAATGGGCATCGTTGGGTTTGGCCTGGCCCCAGTGGTCGTAGAACAGTTCGCGGATCTTCTTCCAGGATTCTTCCGGCGCCGCGAGAAACTGGTTGATTTCGATAAAGGACGGATCGACCTTGCTCCACAAACCGTCGCTGCCCCGGAACGGCGGAATGCCGCTTTCCACCGAGATCCCCGCTCCGGTGAATGCCATTCCCCCTGTCGGATTTTCCGCAATGACTGCCGCGGCCTCTTTGATTTTTTCCGGATTTTCCATCGAAAAATTCCTTTCCCCGTTTGCTTTTTTGCTTTCCGAATATATTTTTACTGCATTATAATACAACCAAAATGCTGAAATGACAAATCAAAATTGAAAGTTTTTTCGGGAAGATGAGCAGAAAATCCAAAGAAAGCCTGGGCGAACAGGCCGCCAGAGCCGCCGGCAGGGCCCTGAAAAATGCCGCCAGATCCGCCGTGAAAAAAGAGATCCGAAAAGCCGTCGGCAAAACCTCCGGCCGTTCCGGACGGAAGATCCCGGTCCTCTCTTTTATTATTTTTCTGCTGCTCCTGTTCGCCGCCGCGCTCGGCATCACCTTCATACCGGAAAATAAAGTTCCCGCGCCGCTCGAAAAAACTTATGTGGCCCTGGTTTCCCAGCGCAATTATCTGGTCCGGCAGAGCCGTCTGCCGATTTCCTGTTACGACGATGTCCATTCCCTGATGAATCCGGGATCCGATCCCATCCAGATCTATTTCGCCCCGTCGCCGAAAATCTCTGCAGCGCTTTGCGCCTTCCTCCGGTCCGCGGTCCGCTCGATCGATGTCTGCGCTTTCGATATCGGACTCGAAGCGGTGGCCGACACGCTCATCGAGGCCCATAAGAACAATATCAGGGTCCGGGTGGTCACCGATACCGATTACCTGAAACGGAACGCGCTTTGCCGGATCTCCAAGGCCGGTATTCCGATCGTCTCCGACCGGAAAAAAAGTCTCATGCACAACAAATTCATCGTCGTCGATTCCCGCTATGTCTGGACCGGTTCCTACAACCTCACCGACAACGGCACCTGGAAGAATGACAACAACGCCATCGTGTTCGAATCCCCCGAGGTCGCGGCCGGATATCAGGCCCGTTTCGATCAATACTGGAGCGAACGTTTCAGCAATGACGGCAAACATACCGCGCTGCCCCAGCAGGTTTTCATCGGCAAAATGCCCGTCTATTACGCCTTTTCTCCGACTGACAATATCCGGAGTATTCTGCTGGACGAGCTCGACCAGGCCAAATCCACGGTGGATGTCATGGCCTTTTCATTCACCGGCGCGGAACTGGCTGCCAAGCTGCGCGATCTGTGCAAACGCGGGGTCAAAGTGCGCTGCCTTTTCGACCGCGGCCAGGCCAAAAACAAAGCCAGCCGCGATGAATATCTGCACAAGATCGGCGCCAAGGTCTATATTTCCCCCAACCGCCGCGGCAAGATGCACCACAAAGTCTTCATCATCGACGGCAAGACGGTAGTCACCGGCAGCTACAATTTTTCCAAAAACGCCGAGTCCAAAAACGACGAGAACATTCTCATCCTCCGCTCGGAACCGATCGCGAAGCTTTACACGGCGGAAATGAACCGCTGCATCAAAGGCGTCAAGGGATACTGAGGAAAGTGATCAGTTTTCAGTAATCAGTTATCAGTTATCAGCGGCGGAGCCGGGAGAGACGTGCCGGAGAAATACCGGGGTGCGGGTGCTCCGTGTTCAATCGACCGATGCCCGGAGACGGATGGCGGGGAGCAGTTTTTCCGGATGATTGATCTTCATCGGATCGACGTCGAAATGACGCAGCAGTTCGATCCCCATCAGGAGGTTGCCTTCCTCATTGGTGTGCATGGGATTGAGCATCAGCTTGTAGCGGTGGACGTCCCTCGGCAGTTTCTCGAAGACCGCATACTGGTCGACCAGATGCCAGGAATGATCGTGCGCCACTTCGCGGACGATCTCCATGTTGCGGACAAATCCCCGCGCCCGTTCCGGTTCCATCGCCTCGAGATCCATTTTGTAATAAGTCTGTAAGACCGGGATGGCGTTCAATGCTTCGATTTTCTGCCCGATGGTTTCCATATTGCTGCGGAATTCGGTTTCGGGAACGCGGCTGTTATCGGTGCGGCAGTCGTTGCCGCCGAGCGTGACGATGACCAGCGCCGGCTGGAAAAGGGCCACGTCGCGGTCGAAACGGGCGAGCGCTTCCCGCGTGTTGTTGCCGCTCACGCCGGAATCGATAAGCTGGAATTTCCGTCCGAAACGGGTGCGCAGTCCGACTTCCAGCACATCCACCCAGTGCATGCACGGCATATAACGGTCGGTATTGGATGCGCCCAGCGCGACCAGCCGGAAATGTTTGCTCTTCTGAAAAAGTTCGACTGCATCCTGAAAAATCTGTGTATCCATGACCTGTCCTTTCAGTGTGGGAGAGTGAAACTCATTTCACCGTTGACCGGCTGGAAGCCGTAACGGACATAAACCGAACGTCCCATCGGTGAGGCGTTCAGGAAAAGCTGGGCGCAGCCGGCCTCTTTCGCAGCCTCGGCGAGCTGATCGACCAGCAGCTTGGCAATACCCATCCGCCGCCACGGCGGACGCGTATACATGTTGGTGATGTAACCGTGTTTGCCGGTGGGGTTTTCGAACGTGGGCGGATGCACCTGGAGGGAGAGACCCGAACAGGCCGCCGCCTGCGTTCCGTCATAGACGATATACGAAATGAAACTGCCGTCCGCGAGGTGTTCGCGGAAAAAGTCGAGGAGATACCGATAAAACTCTTCATCGGACATGGGACAGTCCGCGGTTTCGCGTTCCTTGCGCATTTCCAGCCGCATTTCGGCGAGCAGTCCGGCGTCCGCGGCGTCCGCGCGTTTCAAGATAAAAGCCATATGATGATCCTTCCGGTAAATGACATTTTTCAGAATGTAATGTAACACGGAAAAGAGAAAAGTAAAGAGCGGTATTACAGATTTCCGGTTTTTCCCGGAGCCGGTGATGATTTGCGCGGTCGCCCGTCCGGTCCGTCGTGTCCGTCATGTCCGTAAATCGCACGATTGAAATTCTGCCGTTCCGCGTGTATATTACCCGCTTACAAAAATGATAAAAATCAGGAGCAAATCATGATGGATTTTTTCTTTCACGGATTTACGGCGCAGCAGCTGGTCATTCTGATGATCGCCGCAGTGCTGATCGGGATCAACAAAACGGGGCTGCCTGGACTCGGGCTGCTGCCGGTGGTGATGCTGGCGAACACTTTTCCGGTGGGACTTTCCACCGGCCTCCAGCTGGGGATGCTGGCGATGGCCGATCTGCCCGCGGCGTGGTATTACCGGAAAACGGTGAACTGGAAACAGCTGATAAGGCTGATCCCGATGGCGCTGGTGGGTATCTTCTGCGGTTTTCTGGTTTTGCGGATGGTGCCGAAGGAGTCGATGAAACCGCTGATCGCGTCGGTGATCCTGGTTCTGTGCATTTTCGGCCTGACCAAAAATTATATTTTCAAGGACAAGGATAAGATCCCGACCGACTGGTGGTTTGCCGCGTTGTTCGGACTGATGGCGGGTTTCACCACGCAGGTGGCGAATGCGGCCGGGCCGGTGATGGCGATCTACCTGATCGCGATGCGGTTCGAAAAGAAGGAATATATGGGCACTGCCGCCTGGTATTTCCTGATTCTGAACTGGACCAAAGTTCCGATCTTCGCTTTCGAAGGACGCATCACCATGGCCTCCGTGCGCGCCGACCTGGCGATGATCCCGCTGGTGCTGACCGGTGCGGCCATCGGCATCTGGCTGCTCCGGAAAATGCCGCAGAAAGTGTTCGAGAAGGCAGTGCTGATCCTCTCCGCCCTGGCCGCGATCAAACTGTTCTTCTGACCGGCTCCGATGTGACACGCTGTGTCCGGAGGTGTGACAGATTGTCGCATGTTTCGGGCAAAAGACAGCCGTTTTGAGCTTGATTTCCCTCAATGGCACAAAAAATGCTTATTCCCTTTTTGTAATTTTAAAATTATGGCAATATCAGCAAGGAGTTTTCGCCATGCCAACGTATGAATATGTCTGCAAAAAATGCGGCAAGGAATTGGAAGTGTTTCAGAAGATGACCGACCCGAAGCTGGAAAAATGTCCGGCCTGCGGGAAGAAGGCGCTTCAGCGCAAGATCGGTTCCGGAGCCGGGATCATTTTCCACGGCACCGGATATTACTGCACGGATTTCAAAAACAAAAAATAATCTAACCGGGAGATCTCATCATGGCAAAAGACAATCTGCAGTTTCAGACGGAAGTTCAGCAGCTGCTGCAGCTGATGATCCATTCAGTTTATTCCAATAAGGATATATTCATCCGCGAACTGGTGGCGAACGCCGCCGACGCGCTGGACAAAGCCCGGTTCGAATCGATCAGCCGTCCGGAACTCGCCCGCGATTGGGAGATCCGGATCGCCGCTGACAAGGATGCCAATACGCTGACGTTCACCGACAACGGCATCGGCATGGACCGCGACGAACTGATCAACAATATCGGCACCATCGCCAAGTCCGGCACCAAGGCCTTCATCGAGGCCATGAAGAAGAAGGACGAAGCGAAAGCGAACGATCTGGAACTGATCGGCCAGTTCGGCGTCGGGTTCTATTCCGCGTTCATGGCCGCCTCGCAGGCCGAGATCATCACGAAGAAGGCCGGCACCGACCAGGCTTGGAAATGGGTCTCCGAAGGCAAGGATACCTACTCGATCGAGGAAGCCGAACGCGACGACCAGGGCACCACGATCATCCTTCACCTGAAGGACGACGCCAAATCCTATCTGGATTACTGGACCGTTTCCTCCATCATCCGCAAATATTCCGACTTCATCGAATATCCGATCAGGATGAAACACACCGTCAAGAAGGACGACAAGGACGTCGAGGAAGACTCCACGCTCAACACCATGAAGGCGATCTGGCTGCGGAGCGAATCGGAAGTCAAGGACGAGGAATACAAGAGCTTCTATCAGCATCTCGGCCAGTACGGCGACCCGCTGAAACGGATCGTCTACAGCGCCGAAGGAACCTCCGAGTTCAAAGCTCTGCTGTTCATTCCGGAACATGCGCCGTTCGATTTTCAGTTCACCGACCGCCGCACCAATTCCCTGCAGCTCTACGTCCGCCGCGTGTTCATCACGGACAACTGCCCCGCGCTGCTGCCGGATTACCTGCGTTTCGTCTCCGGCGTGGTCGATTCGAGCGACCTGCCGCTGAACCTTTCCCGCGAAATGCTCCAGGACAATCCGCAGGTCCACAAGATCAGCGTCAACCTGACCAAACGCATCCTCAACGAACTGACCAAGATGCTGGAAAACGACCGCGAACGCTATGAAAAGTTCTACCGTGAGTTCGGCCGTCTGATCAAGGAAGGCGTGCATACCGATTACGCCAACCGCGAAAAACTCCAGAACCTGCTGCTCTTTGAGACGATGAACAATCCGTCCGGCAAGCTGGTCACGCTCAAGGAATACCGCAACGCCATGCCCGCGCTCCAGCAGGATATCTATTACCTGACCGGCGACAGCCGTTCCGCTCTGGAAAATTCCCCGCACCTCGAGATCCTGCGCAAGCAGAATTACGATGTGCTGTTCATGACCGACCCGATTGACGAATTCGTGGTCTCCGGCATCCCGGAATATGAATCCAAGAAACTCAAATCGGTCAACAAGGGCGAAGTCAAGTTCGACGAATCGATCCAGAAGGAACTGGAAGAGAAGACCAAAAAGGCCGCCGACGACAACAAATCGCTGGTCGAGGCGATCAAAAAGGCGCTGGGCGACAAGGTCAAGGATGTGACCTTCTCCAGCCGTCTGACCGAAAGCGCCTGCTGCCTGGTCGGCGGTGACGCCGATCCGAGCGCCTATATGCAGCGGGTCCTCAAAGCGTTCAACCGCGACACCCCGAATGTGGCGCGCACGCTGGAACTGAATCCCGACCATCCGCTGGTCGCGGCCATGAAACGGCTCTTCGAAAAGACGCCGGACAGTCCGAAGCTGACCGAATTTTCGGAGATGCTCTATGACCAGGCGCTGCTGGCGGAGGGCAGCCCGCTGCCCGATCCGCTGCTCTTTGCCAAACGGACCGCCGCCCTGATGACCTTCAGCGCCGAAAAAGAGGCGGCTGAATAATGGCCGACTATTACGAAATACTGGAAGTCACCCGGGAAGCCACGGATTCCGAGATCAAGAAATCCTACCGCCGCCTGGCGGTGAAATACCATCCGGACAAGAATCCCGGCAATGCCGAAGCGGAAGAGAAATTCAAGCAGATCTCGCAGGCCTATTCGGTCCTGAGCGATCCGCAGAAACGCCAGATGTACGACCAGTATGGCGAAGACGCCTTCACCCACGGCGGCGGAGGCGGCGGAGGCGGGTTCGATCCGTTCGACCTGTTCCGCGAAGCTTTCGGCGGCGGAGGCGGCGGAGGCGGGATCTTCGATTCATTCTTCGGCGGCGGACGGCATGATCCCAATGCGCCGGCCGACGGTTCCGATCTCCGCTACGATCTGGAGATCGAATTCGAGGAAGCCGTTTTCGGCGCCGACCGCAAGATCGAATTCTCACGTCTGGCCGAATGTTCCGACTGTCACGGCACCGGCTGCGAAGCCGGCACCAGCAGGAAAAGCTGTCCCCGCTGTCACGGCCGCGGACAGGTTTCCATTTCCCAGGGGTTCTTCTCGATCTCGCAGGAATGTCCGAACTGTCACGGCGCCGGCCAGATCGCCGAAAAGCCCTGCAAAAAATGCCGCGGACAGGGCCTGCAGCAGGTCAAGCGCACTGTCACTCTGCATATCCCGCCGGGCGTGGACACCGGGACGCGGATCCGCGTTTCCGGGGAAGGGGAGCCCGGTATGCGCGGCGGCTCCAACGGCGACCTTTATGTGATCATGCATGTGCGCGAGCATAACATATTCAAGCGCAGCGGCTCCACCATTTTCTGCGAAGTCCCGATCGACTTCACCACGGCCGCCCTCGGCGGCGAGATCGAGATCCCGACCGTCACCGGCAAGGCCACGCTGAAGATCCCCGCCGGCACCCAGACCGGCGACAAGTTCCTGGTCCGGGGCAAGGGGATGCCTTCGCTCCGCGGCGGCACCCGCGGCGACCAGCAGATCCAGGTGTTCGTCGAGGTCCCGCGCAATCTGACCGCCGCCCAGAAGGAAGCGCTCCGCCATTTTGCCGATCTGCTCAACGGCAACGATCAGAAGGGCAAAAAGCCGCTCCAGGAAAGTTTCTTCGAAAAGGCCAAAAAGTTCTTCCAGCTGTAAAAACGGCAGAAATTCCGGCATTTCGCGCCCGGTGGACGATATGGACGATATGGACTTGATGGACATAGCGTGATCCGGTGATCTCGCGCCAAAACTTGTATTGCGCGTCTGTCCATAATGTCCACTCAGTCCATTGTGTCCATTATGTTCGCGTAATCCGGTTATCTCGTGGCTCTGCCGGGCCATGCCTTCCGCGAACTGTGGGTATACTGGGTGTTCTGGGTATATTGGGCAGAGCGCGGGAACAGGACTCACGACGCGAGATGCATGACATTCCACATTCATCATTCATCATTCATCTTTCATCATTCATCATTCATCATTCATCATTCATCATTCATCATTCATCTTTCCTCTCGTGTCATGGCATATCTTCCGCGTTCTTCCCAGTATTCATAGCATTCCTAGTCTTCCCAGTGGTTCGCGCCGCACCGTTCCCTCGCACGGCCGGCTGTTTCCCGGCTCCGCCAACTTGAAACTTGCAACTTGAAACTCCAATATTATTTCCGTCGTCCGCTTGATTTTACCTGCGGACAGTCTATATTATCCAAAAGAATATTTGTTACTGATATTTTAATCATCTTCAAGGTGGGAAAAAATGGCAAGTTATGAAGTTTTCAGCGGGGAAGTCAGCAACGGGATTGTTTTGAATGATGGCTGGCTGGCAGTCTCCAGCGGCGGAACGGTGAACTCCACCACGGTCAATTCCGACGGCAGCTTGTGGGTCTACGAGGGTGGCACGGCGAACTCCACCACGATTAATTCCCGCGGCTATGGGCATGTCTCCAGCGGTGGCACGGCGAACAGCACCACGGTCAATTCCGACGGCCGGCTGTATGTCTGGAGCGGCACGGCAATCGACACCACGGTCAATTCCGGTGGAAGCATGCAAGTCTACGGCAGCAACGTCTCCATTGTGCATGTCGCAGGCGGACAGGCTTTCATTGAGGGAACAATTGAAAGCGTGTATATTTCTTCCGGCGGACAGCTGATCGCTTCCGCAGGCGGACTGGTCAGCCGCTCCTTTGTTTCTTCCGGCGGACGGCAGATCGTCTGCTCCAATACATCGGCTGTCGAGACGACCGTGCTGGATGGCGGGACGCTGCTGGTGGATGATTACGGCAAAGCCAGCAGTTTTCAGGTTTCTTCGGGCGGCAGGGCTTATATCCTGACTTTGTCCGAGGCGGAAGACATCCGTATTCGGGAAGGCGGGGTCATGTATGTGGGCATGGGCGGATCAGCGACAGATATCACGATTCGGGGCGCGGTCCATGCGGCTACGGGCGCCGATCTGAAAGATGTCGCCATCGGACAGGGCGGGACTCTGTATCTTTATGGCGGGGCGATCCTGGACGGGGTGATCAATGTGAACGGGACCGTGATCATTGATGATGTCGTGCACAATTACGGTCTGCTGAATTTCCAGGTCGGCGGAGCGTCGTCCGACACGGCCATGCTGAACGATTACTCGCTGCTGAACGGGAAAGACCTGAGCATCACGGTCGATCCCACGCTGTATGACAGCGGTTCGTATGTGATCGCTGGCGGCGCGGCGTCATTCAGCGATTCGGTGGCGGTTTACGGGACGGACGGTGCGGAACTCTGCACCTTGTCCGCGGGCGCTTCCGAGAAATGCGGGGATTACCGCTATACGCTTTCCGTGAAGAACGACGAACTGATCTTCAGCTATCAGGATGAGGCAGTGATCCTGATGACCGGAGGCGACCTGAACGGGGACGGACGCGCGGATGTCGTGATGACCATCGACCAGTCCGCCCATCCGGCGGACGGCGCAACGGGCGCGTGGCTGATCCAGGAAAACCAGACGCCGGTATGGGGCGACCTGAGCCAGCGGAACTCCGGCTGGGAGATTTTCGGCATGGGCTGGACTTCCGCCGATAAGCCGACCAATGATGTATATGTCAGGAACAGCGACAATGTGATCGGCGCGTGGACGACCGATGACGACGGCAATGTCAACGGCTGGTTGACCATCGGTTCATTCGACCCCGATGCGCAGATCGTCGGACTGGGCGATTTCAACGGCAACGGCCAGACCGACCTGCTGCTGCGTGCCGCCAACGGCGCGGTGGGGTGTTACTTCACGAACGGCCAGGGCTGGAACTATTTCCAGAGTCTCGGCGACGAATGGAAACTTTCTGCCATCGGCGACCTGAACGGCGACGGGCGCGACGACGTGGTATTGGCGCACGATGCGGGATTCGCCGGCTGCTGGCTGACCCAGGCGAATCCCGCATCGTGCGCCAAT
>Ga0265298_10002905_pt1 | contig 23222 bp, 41 predicted proteins | sample AusTroGonzalo_MG_3_FD_193486 | JGI IMG/M metagenome (GOLD analysis project Ga0265298, IMG submission 193486) | Bovine rumen microbial communities from tropical cattle in Woodstock, Queensland, Australia - Gonzalo_01 | ecosystem: Host-associated > Mammals > Digestive system > Stomach > Rumen ...
TCTGAACGGCATCTTTTATAAAAGTTGTACTACCTTTCTTAAAAGACATAAGTCCGAAGTTTAGGGCGCGGCGGGACGGTTCATATACCCAGTATGAGAAGAAGCCGAGAACATTACCGTTTTCGTCAACAGAAACGAACTGATACTGATTATCTGGTTTATCTGCAATATCGGGTATGCCAGGCGTGGTATCGTAGTAATACATATACTCAGGGTCATACCAAGTTTCAGCGATTAGCTGAGCAAGCTGGTCTTTATAAAGAATTGCTGGTTTAATCATTCCTTTTCCACCTTTCTTAAATAGAACTCATATCCACAATTGCAAACGAAGCCCTTATAGAGTTTGCCTGAGCGAGGCGGCGAAAAGATTACGAACTTTAACCAATGCTTAGGCATTTTCTCTCGTCCTGTATTGCCACCCTGTAGGCCCACGTGGGTACGAAATTCTTTACTTAATTCGTCAAGTTCCTCTTTAGAGAAACCATATGCGTCTTTCATTCGTCTTCCTCCACAAACTTGGCAGACTCAATATGTATTCTGGTATATCTCCAGTTGTTATCATTCTCTATACTCTGAGCGATAGCTACCGCTGTTGGATAGCTTTCACAGACCTTAATAACCTCTTCTTTCGGTATTGCCTGATTAGTCTTGCCAAAGATTATATATACTTCTTTCATTCCTTATCCTCCCTCTTGACAGGAACCCACTTCTTTACTAATACTTCTCTAAGTTCGACCTCTTCAAAAATTAAATCATAATCATCTTCTCTACCATAGTCATCGTGGTAATATACTGTAGACAAATACTTCTTATCCCCAATTGAAACGATTATCTCTCTTTCTACCCAGCCATGATTCATGAAGTCAAGTGTGTCGCCATAGTCATAGTCATATTCATAATAACCATAGAGCTGTTCAAGCTCAACTCCATCAATGGGTTCTCCAGCTTCTATCCTCTTTGCCGCATGAAGTGCAAGATATACTATTTTATCGTCGTCTATCTTTCCGTCCTGCCACTCATCAAAAATAACTTCAAAATCGTAGCTATCATAGAGTTCTTTATCTGCTTTGAGAGCGTCCATTATAAATTTCTGCTTACCCTCTTCGCATCTCCATGCGAGTTCACGGTCACAAGTCATTCCTTCATCTTCAGTGAAATGAATACATTCATCACACCAATCATTTATCTTTGATTTGAGTTCTTCTTTAGTCATCGTATTCGTCCTCCTCGTCCTCTTCATCATTTGCATCTTCAAGGTCTTTACAGTCTTCATACAGGTCTTCGATTCTATCTTTTAATCTCCACCCTTCAAATCCAAATTTAATAAGAACCTGATATTCATTTTCAGTTATTTCCTGAATATCAAATGCATTAAGATATTCTGCCCCAGTCTCATACTCTATGAACTCATTTGTGCCTACTCCATAAGATGTCTCTTCTCTATGCTTTCTTTTTATGACGTCAATATGCTCCATAAAGGTATTATACTCTTCTTCAGTCATTTCATATACCTCACGAGTATCAACATCAAACTCATCAGCATAATTATCACAAAATTCGATATAAAGATAAACCATATAATCTCTCCTTTTATTCATTTTCTATAAATATTATATCATAAAATAAAAAAAAAGTCAAGATTTTTCAATCTTGACTCTTTCATAATTAACCGTCACAGTAATCTGGAATTGGCATATTCTCTATCGCAATAACCCTATCAATTGCGAGCTTCATTTCTGTGGGTGTTACGGGGTTGATTGCTGGAAGCTCAGCCAATGTGTCGATGATTTTAGTCTCTGCTTTTGCGCTTTCAAGCTCCCGCTGAAGCTGCTTAATGTAAGCAAATGCTTCAGTAGGACGAGTTGCTATCATATCTCTGATTTCCCAGTCAGTCATTTTATTCACTCCTTATTTATTTACATCAATAAGCATATTCGTACCGTCGCCACTAACAACGCTTGGGTACTGTCCATTCCACTTTCCAATAGCTTCATTCTGAAGAACCTTATCACTAAGTGAGTCATTAAGTTTCTTATTAGCTTCTGCCTGTGCCTCAGCTTCGGTCAAGATTGCCTTTGCATTACCCTCAGCCTTAATCTGAACAGCATAAGCTTCTGCATCAGCATCAATCTGCTTCTTCTTTGCATTAGCTTCTGAAATAGCAATCTCCTGCTCCTGCTCAGTCTTAGTCTTAATAAGGTTCTGCTCAGCAACGAGCTTCTGCTCAATAGCATCATCAAATGCCTTTGAGAAGCTGAAGTTAGTAATATTGAACTCATCAATTATAATTCCATAATTTGTAACCTTATTTGAAATCTCGTCCATAATGAGATTTGATACCTCGCCGCGGCTCTTAATGAGCTCCTCAGCGCGGAACTGTGCCATTACAGACTTAGTAGCCTCCTGAATAGCAGGCTGGAGGATAGTGTCTTCATAGCTAAGACCTACATTTCTGTACATATCAACAGAAGCTTCCTTAGCAAGATGGAAGTTTACAGCAAGTGTTGAGTCAACAGACTGGAGGTCCTTTGATGTAGAGCCTGCATTAACCTCTACCTTCTGAACACGGTTATCCATCTCGATTACCTTTTCAATAAACGGAACCTTCATGTGAAGACCTGCGGCATATGTATCTTCCTGTACTGCGCCCATATATGTTCTGACACCAGTATAACCTGTGTCTATCTTAGTGCATGATGAAAGTCCTGAAGCAAGTAAACCTAAACCAAGAATACCTGCAAAGATTGCTGAGCCAATGCGAATGTCTCCGTCCTTATTAGTAAAAATTCCCATAATTATAATTCTCCTTAAACATAAATATAGATTGTGTCGTTTCTCGATTTAATCATTTCAACGGTATAAGCATCAAACTGTTGCCAGTTGATGTCAAATCCCATACCTGCATATAGAGTTTCCTCTGTGAAGCGCCGCTTTATACAAAGTGGCGCAAAGCTTTCAAGTCTTTCTACTAAGTCACGAAGTTTCATCCTCCCACTCCTTTTCTACCGTAACCATGTCCTTATTGACGCCTGTCTTCATTACGAAGTCGTTGAGCAAGGCGGCAACAGTGTTGTCAAACTCGACCTGAGTTTCCTTAGTAACGTAAGCCCAACTACGATGGTTGAGATTACCGCCTACGCCCTCTACTGATGGTGCTGTAAAAATAACTTTTGCTGAATACATACAATCCTCTCCTTATCTATTCTTAAGCATATCTCTTACATATGTCATTGTAAGTGAACCACAAACCTTACCGAAGTTCTCGCAAGCGGTAACTACCTCTGGCTCCTCCTTACGGCAGTCCTCATACATCATCTTAGGAAGAACCTTTGCAATCGCACTCATGTCATGCTCGTCCCAATCAGGTCTGAGTTGCCCCTCGTCCACAAGCTTCTGGAGACACTTCTCAACTCTACGCTCAGTAGCGATTGATGCGACATACTGTCTCTCAGCCTCTCTCTTCTTAAGCTCCTCGGGGTCAACAGGCTTCTTATGGTCATGATGAACCTCAGAAAACTTCTCTGCGACAATCTTGAGGTATGTAGGAAGTCTATTGCTCTTGTCATCAAGTCTATCCTGAGACTTAATTACAATACCCTCACCGCAAGGCTCTGCTCCGAGCATTGTTTGACCAACAAGCTCATATACAGTATCCCAACCTCTGAACTCGCCTGTGTAGAAAACAGGTACGAAACGGATTACTTGCTGTGTAAGCTGTGCCGCCTTCTCAAGTCCATTAAAGATTGCAAGTGTGTCGATATGTGGAAGGTATTGCTCAGTCTCAGTATCCCATACGTCGAACATATAGAAGTTCTTGTACTTGTCATCAGGATAACGGATAGTATGCTTTGTAAGCCACTCACCGAAGATTACGTATCTGCCGTGCTGAGTGAGCATGTCAATTTGAGATACCTTAAGTTGCTGTGCCCAATTCCAAAAACCATTGAGGTTATTGCTCTCATTGAGCTGGTTCTTACGAGAAAACGCAAGAACAGTATTTGTGTCGGGGTCGTATGTGAAGGAAGCGTTTGAACCGTCAACCTTCTCAGTAATTGTTATCTGCTCTCCAATGGTAAAAGCAACATCGTACTTCTCCTTGAAGCGCTCAATATCCATGTAATGCTTCATTATTTTCTCTCCTTAATTAAAGTATTCCCCACCCTACCTTAAGGGAAGTAATACCCCTTAAAGCAACATTGTAATGTTCGTTCTTTAGCTTATGATATACAGTAGGAACTGCCTCTTCGAGGTCATCAATTTCAAAGAGGACAATAGTCTCTGTTTCTCCGCGGTCCGCCGCTTCCTTTATAGCTTTACGAACAGTCTTTTCAAACTCTCTTACAGTCATTTCCTTTTCTCCTTTCCTTGATTTTCTATAAATATTATAGCATAAAATATATTAAAAATCAAGTTTTTTATTTGCTTTGTTCACGCATTTCACGCTTTAAACGTCGTACATATTTACCCCATTGTTCAGTAGCTTCTTTCAACGTCATTTTATACATATGCATTTCAGCGGGGCAATTAAAGGTTCTACACTTAACTCTCCAATAGAACATAGGACCTACTCCTACTGCATCATCAAGTCTTTTATTTATACTAACTTCATTTCCACAAATTGGACATTTTTCCATTATTCTTTTTCCTCCTCAAAGTCTTTCACACCGATGCCAATAAGGTCGCCGATACCATAAAAAATATCGTCGTGAGAGTGCCATGGAATACCCGAACATTTCTTATGTCTTACGGTATTTGGCGGTCCCATATCTCTGACTTGTGGCTCGAAACTTACTTTATCAATAGTAAATTTTTCAGTAAAGACAAGTCCACAACTTCGGCATCTGTAATAGCGTGTGCCGTCATAATATCTCTCTCTTCCCATTATATTCTCCTTAAAAGCACCAAGCGGGTGGGTTAATCCACCACGGGTAACAAAGTTCTTCTACTACAAAATTAGCTACATTAACAGTCCCGCATTTTGGACAGTTTACTCTCCAGTAATACTCACGACTTTCAATTTTAAAATCTTCATCATGAGGTTGAAGACGTCTACATTTTACAACAGGGCGTCTTTCTTTCTTATTAGTAGGACGAATTTGAGAAAAATCTATGTCACATGACTTGCAATGGAGAACTGTCTCTGTTGGTTCATTAAAATGTTTTATATACATTTTCTTAGAGACTTCTTCATTACTGATTTCTCTAACAACAGTTTCCCTTCCTGTTAATATATCCTCTTCAACAATTTTAGGCATAGTACTCCTCCTTAATATACAAGACCAGAATGACACATTCCAAACACAAGAGTTTCGGGAGTGTTCATTATTTCCTTAAACATATTAACTTCTACAAGATAATCTTTGAAAGTCTTTGCGATGTGCCGCCCTGCCTTACCAAGTATGATATTCTTTGGCGGCTCATAAAAGCCGTACACACTCCAGTCTTCAGGCTCCTTCACGAAGAGATGGTCAACGTCAAGGATAACAAGCGCAATGCGACTCATTCCGATAAGTTTAACCATATCCTGAATCTGAGCGTCACTGGTGTCTGCGTCAGGCTTAATGTAGATTGCGGAGTTTACTTCTGTATTAATCGGCAGTATAAACTCCTTCTTGTACTTTTCAAGAATAGTACAGGGTATATCCTTTAATTTCATTACTGTAAACTCCATTTAGTCCTCCTTACTGGAAAGCGTTTTTGTTTTTAAAAGTATCTGAGTTCATTTCTTTTTGAAGCTGTCTTAAAACTTCAAATCCTGTCGTATCAAGCCAGTAATTCTTTTCAACCAAAATTTCTTGTGTAAGTTCAACAGGAAATCCCATTGTATCAAACATTGTAAAACCAACGAAACCAGATACAACATTATCTCCTATAAATGGAGAAAGAACAATTGAGTCTTCATTTCGTCTTATTGATAAATGAGATATAACATCATTTTTGACTGTAAATATTCTATCTGTGTCAAGATAAAATTGGGTTTCATTTTTATTCTGTTTTGTCTTTGTAATTGTGCCGCCCACTGATAAAATACAGTCATTCTTATTAAATCTAAATATCACATGGCGGCCTTTCAGCATACCAAAATTATATTTCATTTTCCTTTCTCCTTTACTAATTTTCTAAATATATTATATCATAAAATATCAAAAAAGTCAAATTCTTTTTAAAAGAAAAAGGGGCATTACTGCCCCTTTATATCTTCAATTCTTATTTCATCAAACTCTTGACAAATGCCTTCATTAAGCCAATTTGTCCATATATTCTCATTCCAATATTTAGCATTTCTGAGTTTGATATTATATTCTTGAATATCATGTCCTAACATATCATCAGGTATATCACATGAGCATCTTGCTAAAAGATTATCACGTTCTGCTTGCCATTCAAGACGATGGCGTTCATCACAAGTATTCTCAATTATTATAATTGGAGATATAGAAATTAATGCAATACTGCCCATACCAATTAGAAATACAGCAGTTATACCGAGAGCTGTAAAATCCCAGTCCTTTCCTGCTATCTTAATTAGGATAGCTCCAATAATAATCAATGCAATGAATAATAAAACTAACAGCATATTATTTTCCTTTCTTACTTGTTCTGATTAAAAGCGTTCATAAGCATGAATGTGCTAAGAAAATCATTGTCGCCGCCCTTATTCATAAGCAGGAATGGAAGCATGTTATTACCCTCGAAGGCTGTGCCGCCACCCATCATAGCAAGCATAAGCATTGCATTGTCATCGAACTTGCCATCACCGAGCATAAGGAATGGGAGTATATTACCAAAAGGATTGTCAGCATTTGCAGTTGCTGCGCCGCCAAACATATCCATTGGAGTTACAATCTTAGTATAGAAGTCAAAGCCGAAGATAGACTTTCTTGGAACGAATGTCTTAACCTGAGTTGTATAAGGCTCAACTGCAACTATCTGCTCATCGCTGATTTCCTTAACAACAAGTGGCTTATTACCGTCTGGAGAAAGGATTACATCACCGACAGCTATCTTAGTCTTAGAAACAGGCATAGCAAATACAGGAATATCCATTACCAAATCTGATACATTGGTAAGCGAGCCGTCATTTTCATATACATTATATGTACCATCGGCACCAAGAAATGCGATACCGTTAAATGAATACTTGATAGTAGAACTGTCATACTTACCAAATAATACATTACCCATAATCTTCTTCATATTCATATTATTTTCCTCCTCAGAAATTTCATTTGTATTAACTCTTATTAATCTGCCGTTTTCAAAATGTATTAAAGGACTTTCTGCCATTTTACGCAATTCTTCTAAGTTCTTCTCTGATACTTTTATTTCTACATTTCGTGGAGAGAAGTCCATTAATTTCTCGCCATTATGTCCATAAGCTATTCCAGATTTAAGCTCAAGCTCAGCAAATACATCGCCAACTGTTTTCATTCCCTCAGTATCTTTAGGAATACAATCTGTATTTCTTCCAACTTTTGTCCAGCTTGTGATAATTCTCCATGCGCCCGTTGCTGCAATATGGGACATCTCAGTAGGCATTTTCCCTATATCGACATCACGCCATATATTTTCAATGTAAATATAATCTTCATCTTCTGGTATTTTTGTCTCTGTTCCATAAGTTAATTTATAAGGTTCTACTAAATCCTGCTTGACATTCCGAACGTAGTGGCGAGTAAGTATATCACCAATTTCAATTTTTAAATCCTTGCTGTCTCTAACCTCATAAATATAGCGTTTACGATTAGCAACTGAACTCATAGATGGAGCTACAGAGTCTACAAAAACTACACTAATAAAACTATGCATACCATCACTCCTTTAATTCCTTCTGTAAAGCTAACTTAATAATTGCAAATTTATATCTATCCATCTTTCCAATAAGCTCTTCATTTACCTTTGGTGCAACTTTAAGTAATTCATCAACCTGTGCCTTAGACCAATCTCTTAAAGCCTGACCGAAAGCAATAGCCTCTTCTTTTGAAAAGCAACCTTTCTGTGTCTTTACGGCATAAATATCATCCCACTCTTTAAGAGCTTCCTCATCAATACCAGATGGCTTCAATAACTCTGCATATGAGCTATGCATAAATCTTTTCAACATTGAAGCCAATCTCATTTCGTGAGAAAGTTGCTTTGCCGCGTAACCAAACTTATTTACCTCATCAACTTGAACTGGGTATGGGTGGTCAAGAGCATGGAACTTTTCCTCAATCATACCGCCCATTGCCTTGACAGCAGATGGAGCATTTGCAAAAGCAATTTGTTCTGCATTTTCTCTAAACCATGACATAAGCAAGTAGTATTCTGGGTTAATCCAAAACCAGTCTGAGAACAAAAGCTCAACAAAGTTTGAAGCGCCCTTCTTCCACTGGTCAATCATAAGACGAATATCCTTAACATCAACCTGACCATTAATCTCAGGAAGGTCAAGTGTTACACTTGTAGGTTTAACATTAAATACTACATCTTCAAGCTTAGGAACAACTACTGCCTTATAATCGAAGTCACTACCTTCTCTTTGGAGGTTGTAGTTCTGAGCACCGTAGAGCGCGACATAAACTACTTCGTAACCTTGGTCTTTAAGAAACTCTACTGTTTTAAGCAAGTTCTGACCTTCAAGAGAAGCCAGTGCCTTTGAACGCATTTCTTCCATTCACATTTCTCCTTTCCATTTATTATACATATATTATATCATATAATATAAAAAAAGTCAAATTTTAACTATATTTGTAAGCAACAAAAATAACGTTTTGGTCTTTCTCAATTTCCTCAAGTACACTTTTCATAATTGACCAGTCGCCGCCACCAAGACCGCAACCAAAATAACAAGGTATTGCTATTGGAATTTGGTTTTCCCAGTTACAATGTTCACTACATCTCCAATTCTCTATTTCATTAGTAAATGCTTTCTTAACTGCATCATAATCAGTATAACACTTATCTGTACCATAATCTTCTTGTCCGAAAACATTCCAAATACATCTATTTTCGTCAACACGATAATAGCATACAGTTCCAAGAGGTGACTCGCCATAGTTACACTCTTTATAATCTTGAATAAAAGTAGCATATTCTTTAAACACATTTGGATAGCGGTCTCTTATCTGCTTTGCTAAGCCGCCACCCATAACTCCTTTACAGTTGACTTGATGAGCTATGATTTTAATATCTGTATTTAATAAATCACCATGTGTAATTATCATTCTCGTTCCTCCCAATTTACAATTACTCTGAAACAGTCTGGTATGTCATATCCATGGAGAACATGATAATCTGCTTTATACCCAACTGATGCATATATGGTCACAAGGTCATCAGCAATTTTTCTATTCTCTTCTGTAGTATTTCCTTGTGGCCATATATCTACTGAAGCTTCAGTCATTCCACTAAAACTACATTGAGCAATTTCATTTTTTAATTTCTCATTATACACCCATAAATCTCGCATTACCTTATCAGAAAAATGCTCTGTCCTCATTCTTGCCAATGTTATATCATAAGCACCAATACTATCCCAAAAAGCATTAAAACTATTCACTCTTATTCCTCCTCAAACCACAAATGTGTTCCGTCCATTGCGTTAATCCTATCCAGTGCCGCCTCAAGGCTCATTCCGCCATCATAATATAACTCGCCGTCTTCTTCTATGCGACCTATACCATAATGAACGAGTTCATCTTTAAGTTCATTTAGTTCACAATCAAGTCTATCATGTGGAGTTAAATACTGTATATTTGATTTTACATATCCGACAGCATATGCCAGACAATCAAATCCCTCATTATATCCTATGCTAATGCAATTATACAGTGTCATAATTAGTCCTCCTTTTTATTTTCTAATAAAATTATACCATAAAAAATAAAAAAAGTCAAGGTTTTTAACCTTGACTCTTAGAAAATGTGATAAGGCGGCACAACCATATCTCCGCCACTCGTGTCCCAATAGAATCTTCTCCACATGGATTTAGAATCCCATTGCATTTCACTAACTTTTATATGTCTTTTCTTAAGTTCTTCTTTCATCTCAGAAGTTAATGGCGGTAAGTACAATGCATAATAAACTGTAACTCCACCGTAACCATTCGAACTTGCTTTGTTAAGCCAGTGCTGTATCTGCTTTTTTCGCACAAGTTCTACAAGCCCCATTACTATTCCTCCTACCAAAAAAAATAGAGCAAACTAACGTCTGCTCTTTTTAAAACGATAGTTAAAACTCGACTCAGTACCGCTCTCGGATTTCGGTGTCTCTCTGTTCGACACTAACAGAATAAGCTTACTACCCTTATTCATCAATGCAATTCATTCTGAATTGCCAAATATCAGGTTGTTCTAACCTGCAACTCTGGTAGTTCCACTTTCGTGTCGCCGAAGCGATAAATCACTATTCGCTCCCTACCTCCTTGTTATCATCTTTTATACTTTCAAAAAATGATTTGCTGATGAGCCGAAAATATATATACAAAGACTATTGCCCTCGTAACTTTGTATAGAGAGGTAGTCTTTTTAAACTACCTCTCTAAATTTTTCATCACTTCCAAGAGAACTCTGGACGGCTAAGTATTTCTACCATAGCCTGATAAGCGTTCTTCTCAATGAGTTCAAGCAAGAACTTGAAAGGACCTACACCAGCACCACTACAGTAACTGATGTTATCTGAAGTTGTAGCCATATAGTTATCCTGACGAGCATCAACATTCCAACTTACGACCTTAGTCTCTGGAAGACCAGCTTCACGGAGTCTTCTGTTCCACTTACCAACAATAGACTCGCCCTGATTACGGCCACAGTCATAGTCAAACTGACCATCTGAAATTACAACAAGAGCCTTTGGTACTTCTCTTGTTCTAACTGCAACCTCATAAATCTTTGCGAAAGCCTTATCGAGGTCTGTATTGTAACCAACACCGACACTCTTAGCTCTATTTACGCAACGAGTGATGTCCCAGCTATCCTCAATCTTGACAAAGTAAGGGTCACGAGAATAAGTCATATACAAACCATGATATGCACCCTTATTACGCTGAGCGAAATAAGTTGCAAGACCAATAGATGTAGCCATAGGCTTACCAGTCATAGACTCAGAAACATCTGCCATAACAACAACGTCAAAGTCGCCCTTTACATAGTTAGGAAGTTTGTTCCACTGAGCCTTATCAAGAACACTATTTGTATCATTCTTATAAAGTATATTGTATACTATATCATATGGATAAAGAGTTGACGCTTTTACATCAGCTTCACCCTTATCAAGGGCCTCCATGTAAGCTGAATATCTTTCATTGTCATTCTTATTAAATGCCTTAGAATATCTACGTGCAGCAATTGATGGAACAGTCTCGTAGTTAATATTACTCCAGTTCTTAGCACTCATATCTACCTCAACAACGTCAAGATACTTACGAAGCTTAGAAAGAGTCTTACGATATGTTCTTGGCTTAATACCAGCTACCTTACAAATACGACGTGCGCGAGCGCAAGTCTCCTTAGATGAAGTGTTAATAGAAGGCATCCACTTAGCAAGAAGTGAAATAGGAGCTTTTGCGGCTACACCTTCGATATCCTTCATAAGCTGTGCAATAACAAAGTTAATTACATCATCGCCGATAGAAGTATCAAGCAACTCAAAAAGGTCATCATATCTACCAACATTTACAAGAGTCTGGAAATTACGCTTTACCTTCTCAGGGTTAAGACGTACAAGCTCCTTCAAAAGGATACGACCGATACGTCTCTCACCAAGACCAGCATTACGAATATCACGAGCATAAAGAATGAGGTTGTCTGCCAACTCTTCATTCTCAAGACGAGCATCTCTCCAGTCCATTATTATATCCTGCTCATTACGATTTCTCATGCCACCTATCTTAGCATAAAAATCAAGAAGTGCGCCGCCATTTGTAGAACGATATGCTACAGCACCATTCTCAGTATAAGTCTCATTAGCCATTGTCTTACATACATTTGCAAAATTACTCATTACACATTACTCCTTCAAGATAAATTATTTTTAGTTTGCTGTTTTATCTTACTTATATATTATACTATAAAATATTAAAAAAGTCAAATTTTTGGGGGGAAAATAAGGGCAACGTCGCAACGCCACCCTTACTCGGCTACTGCCGATAGTGCTTATCTCCCTGCACGGGCTCGCTATCCTTACGAATAGCTATCCTTTTAACGTCTTGATGGACGAGCGTGGATTTACCACATACGCTACCACTTAATTTTTTATAGACGGAAATTAAGAAAACCAACTGGCGCCTACTCTCGGACTCGAACCGAGACACCGCTTGCGCGACTACTACTGGTTTTCAAGACCAGTCCCTTACCAGTTAGGGTTAAGTAGGCAAAAACAAGATACGTTTTTTCTCGTGCCTCTACCAATTGGGCTACTCCCCGATATGTTGCCCATGACGGACTCGAACCATTATTCTCCCTACTTTCGTAGGGCGTAAACACCATGTATACTACATAGGCAATCTGGTCGGGGAGGATGGGATTCGAACCCACACTCTCGTGCTCCTAAACGCAATAGATAGTTGCTGACGTATCTTTATGGTGCCGAGGGGGAGACTCGAACTCCCAACGCGAGGCTCTTCAGGCCTCCGCTCTACCGTTGGAGCTACCTCGGCATTATCAAGACAGTTATACTTATAACTCTACCATTGAGCTACGCGGCACTCTCGTACCACGGTGGGATTCGAACCCACATCCTCCTTCAGACAAAAAGAAAAAGTTAAATGTTTTAAATGTTTTGCTGAACTGTCTTATTGGTCGGAGCGGCGGGATTCGAACCCGCAAGAAACTGTTTTTGAGACAGCCGTGTCTGCCAATTGCACCACGCTCCGATTTGGGTGGAAAGATGAGACTCGAACTCACACCTTCATGGGCCACAACCATGCGCTCTACCGTTAAGCTACTCACCACATCAATAAGACATACTATTGCGAACTTGCCGTATGTCAGGGCGGCTCATTTAATTTCTCCTCGTTAGGGATGTGCCGCGATGCCATAACCGCGGAGTTGTCATATTGATTCTCCCAAACCAATAGGACGTAATAAAAATGCAATTGCCTTTCGGCTGGTCGGCACAGGAAGATTCGAACTTCCGCTCCTTTCTTGTAAGGAAAGGTGACTCCCTTTATCGTATGCGCCGATTAACAAGACTCTTTATACCTTTACGGTCCGGAAGAGGGATTCGAACCCTCATATGTACGATTTTAGGTCGTATGACTTAGCCACTTTGTCTATTCTGGAAAGAAATGTTGCTGAAGAGTCTTTAATTTGGTTCGGGTATGCTTATCGGAGTCAAGTACTCGCAGTTCCTCTTTCGAGGTATTTTCTTCGGAGTAAAGACCTTAAGGTTCGCGTAACCTCTTGTGCCCTAACCCATATCCGAAACCCGATGGTGCCGATAGAGGGATTCGAACCCACACTGTCCAGTTCCTAAGACTGGTGCCTCTACCAATTGGGCTATGTCGGCATTAATGTCGGACAAACCGACATTTATTTTGCTAATACTACTATTAGTGGAATGTGTCCTGTTTTATCATATGCCATAGCTAAAGGATATTTTTCAATTAGTTCTTTGTTATTTACTACTATCTGAGTCATCACCATAGCAATACTTTCTTTTAATCCATCTTCATTGCAGAAGTAAGGACCGCCAGAATCTCCGCCATGGTCTACAGCATCTATAATAGTGCTATTATAGGCTTTTATAAAATTAAGAAGGTCATAACTATCTTTAAAAACCATAATATTCTCCTTTACTTAGAAAGCATATTTGCGATACCAGAAGCCGCATAGCTGTCTGGCTTAATACGAGACTCAAAACCCATGCTATCAATATAGCCACAGATTTCTGTAATCATCTCATGTGTCTTGCCGCGCTTACCAATGTCAGCGTGAATAGCAAAACCAAGCTGTTCCTTATTGTGCATCTCGTCAAGGTCAATATCATAATCAATTAACTCATATGCAAGAGCATCATAGAAACCTGTTGCATTTTGAATAGAACGGAATGTCTCTTCATAAATTTTTGTCTTTAAAACAGATATTCTTGGAATATCCTCTACCTTGTAAAAGAAAATGCCGCCATCACCAACACGGCAGACAGCAATTACTTCTACCATTCTTGTATACTTGTGGTTCTGAGAGTCAGTTCCTATTGTAATATCATATTCGGCATCAGGCTTATCTGCAATAAATTTTGCAATAATCTTAATAACCTCATCAAACTTTACCTTAGTCTTTGCTCTGTTGCCACGAGTAAATATCTTGTCGGCAATCACGTCAATCTCTCCTTTTCTAACTATATTCAAGACGATTTTATAAATTGGGCTCTTCTTAATGGAAAAAAAAGAAATTCAATTTGAAAAGTTTGCAGAAATCGTCTTAGTGGTGATAATACGTGCCGCGGCACCACAGACCGCTATATGTGGTCGCACGTATTCTCTGGTCGGCTCGGTGGGACTCGAACCCACATGCCCTTACGGGCACCAGAACCTTAATCTGGCGCGTATACCAATTCCGCCACGAGCCGTTGGTTGCTGATAAAGTCCAGCTTACTACATATCTGTCTTTAATAAACGAGGACAACATTTGTTCTTACACTCGTAAGTGGTCGGAGATGCGGGACTCGAACCCACAGCCTCTGCGTCCCAAGCGCAGCCGTCTACCAAATTGGCGTAATCCCCGATTTTAAATGGTGGACCTGAAGGGAGTCGAACCCTCGACCTCCTGCTTGCAGGGCAGGCGCTCTCCCAATTGAGCTACAGGCCCATTAATTCTTGACAACTTTATAAAAAGAACATTGTCGGTTTTTATTCGCCGTACTCATACAACGCTGCACATTATTCAGTCACAGTGGCGATAAGTCTGAGCCCCAGAGCCGTCGCTCTGAAACTTCTTACCGCGAGTCCGAAGACTCCAAGCACTGAGGGGAATCTTTCTACCCCCAACTTTCACCCATCATTCAGAATTTGATAATTATAATACTTTCTATCATCAAAACCAAATCTGAGCCTTGGGCTACTCGTACCACCATCGGGTTTCCTTTCCATTTCTGAAAAGGTTATAGGCTCAACCCCATTGCTTTGCATTCCCTGTATTTGCTCACATCTTGCGGACGTGGTCTGCAGGGTTCTTCCCATCTGGGCGTCTATTGTTGGGGCAACCAGTTTAGGTGTACCATTGCTTCACGTTGCACCTGTGCCACTACTTCTTCATTGGTGGCTGGTATACCACCTGCCCATATCCCCTTTCGGTTCAATGGCCGCTCCCGTTTTGAGGTATCCCTCTGACGAAAACGAGACAGTTCCATAGTGCCCATGCAGAGTTGATTAGACCCTCATTTTAACACATGGTTACAACATACTTTTTATGAAGTTGTCAAGATAAGTGGTCGGCGAGATGGGATTCGAACCCACACTGAATGGATTTTCGTACTACTCTATATCGCTATAGCCGCATAATGCGTTGTAGTCTGGACTTAGTCTTTACCATATTCATATAGAACTTAGGTAGCTGGTGTAAAGTCTCTACACATAGATTTTAGACGTACATTTCTACCACGATAAGTTTCTGTAAGAGCATGACAATTTGGGCATAAATAACGAAGATTAGATAATTCATTATTAGTATTATCTCCATCAATATGGTCAATTTCTAATGAAATTATCCCACCTTGCCAAGAACCATCACAACCACAATTAATACATTTATAATCAAGAAGTTTATATCTTTCAACATATCCTCTTAATCCTTTTTGGCTAATTGGGCTGTTTTTAATGAAGACTTCTTCTAATGTATATTTCTCTTTACGTTTAAGTGAAGCATTATCATCTTTTGTAAGACCTTTACTCCAACCTTGACCTTTAAAATGAGAAACATCAATTCCAAATTCTTCAATTTTGTTCTTTAGAGTTTTTTGTGCTCCACCGCCTTGTGCACGTCCCGATTTTCTCAGAACTTCTGCATAAGAAAAGCTTTCTGCACAAACTTTCTCTAACCACTCTTTAGTATATTTCTGCATTTTATCACCTCAATTATAAGGTAGGAAGACGCAGAAATTACTCAAAACTTTTCGTCTGCCTAAAATCCTTGCACGGCGTTCTGTGTTCGCCTTCGCCGTTTTAGCCAGCTTCTACTCTCAGAGTTTTCCTCTGAGGCACTCTCTACTATTGAAGTAGCATTACATAGTAACAGAACACATCAAAGTCCATTGCCTCTGCCTGTTGCGCTACTCGCCGTTTGGTTGCCATAAGGTTCGCAAGCCACACATCAACTTTTTATTAAAGTGAGAGTTTCATTTGTTCTAAAACTCACTATTGGTTGCGGCCCAAGGATTCGAACCAAGAACTTCTGGTAATGAGCCAGATATTATGCCTTTTCACTAAACCGCAATATATTCTCTTTAACTTTTCTAAAATTATTATATCATAATTTCTAAAAAAAGTCAAATTTTCTTTTGTCTAAGTCATTTCGTAAGCACTCTCACCACGTGAAGGTAGACTTAATTGAGAGTATTTTTTGTTAATGTCTGGTGCCGCCACATCATCCTGCACACAGGAGACAGGGTACTCGAACCCCTCAACAACCTTAACAAGGGAATTTCAACCCATCTTGACAATTATAAAGCCGCCAAGCGAAACGGCTTTGGCATTTTATCCTCTTAATCGAGAGGCGCTTACCATCGCGCGGTCATACCTTCTGTATGAGCCTTTGTAATGTCGTCAGGTTCCCACACTATCGCAGTAAACTCGCCGCTTAACCATCAAGTTTAAGGATTATAATATATTCAAACTTGAAAAATATATACTTCATTCTTCCTTTTTACATCGTCAGCAGTAGATGTGTAGCATATTATCGAAATGCCATCACGCCGCTTATCCAACAGCGGTAGTAGAACCGTATCGTAGGCAAACGCCGCTTAACCAACCGCGGTAGTAGGAAAAGAGAAACAGTTTATACTGCCATCACACAGTCGGGTAGGTCTGTGATGGGTACTACCCAATTAGGGCTTTTAGAGTTTGGTACGGTCTCAAAAGATAAACCCATAGAACTCATACCGTGGCAATTTAGTGTCATCGTCTCGCACGACGAGAGTTTTAACGTCTTTACTTTGACAGCGCCGCAACCAGCAACGTTGCACTTGTTTTGCATTTCATTTTGCAGGTCTGTGAAAACAAGAAACCTTTGACCTTGGAGCGGAATACGAGACTCGAACTCGCAACACCTGCTTGGAAGGCAAGGATGTTCCCAATTACACCAATTCCGCATTAACAAGACACTTATAAATAGCTACTTTTGATTAACCGTCAAATGCTTTTTTCTATAAGAAATTTGCTGAATGTGTCTTTCAATATAAATATTATATCATAATTTATTTTAAAAGTCAAATTTTCGACTTCTAAATTTCTTTAAAACCCTTGCTTGTACATCGAATCCTCGTATTATATCCACAGTCACATCGTGATTTACTCCCACACAAGAGGGCTACCATGGAGAAGGGGCACGCCCCGAGGTGGGCGGCAATTACAGAGAGCGCTATATTGGCTGATATAACGCCCAAAGGAACTCTGTCTACACGTGGTAGATGAGCTATCGCATTTCTGCGACCCCGCACAGCGGGTAGCGGTGTCGGATACTCCGCCTTAAGAGATGAACTACATATCATCGTAGAGGTTATAATAACCTCTTGGCGCGGAGAGAGGGACTCGAACCCTCGCGGCGGTTATTAGCCGCCCTACTCCCTTAGCAGGGGAGCCTCGTCACCAACTTGAGTACCTCCGCATTAATATCCGCTGAGCATCTTATTGGAACGCTTTCACCTTGCGAGACCTCTATTGTTTATTTGCTGGCAGAATTTGAACCATTAACCATAGCGAATATCTGGTGGGACTGGGAAGATTCGAACTTCCGTACGACCGTTATGAGCGGTCAGTCCTGCCATTAGACGACAGTCCCATAAAGAAAGGAAAGGGGCATACTTTACAAATGGCTATGCCAGACCAGAATCAGTTGGCTTCTGCGAAGGGAGTCGAACCCCTATTCTAAGAGCCAAAATCTTATGTCCTACCATTAGACGACGCAGAAATAAATTTGTGACTGATTTTCTCAATCACTATAAATATTATATCATAAAATTATAAAAAAGTCAAATTTTTGAGAACTCTTTTATATCATAATCGTGGCTATTAAACCACTTATGTATCATTATTCTTTCTGAACATAGTTGCTCAGGCTTCTCATAAACTATCAGTGCCGCCACGGGGTCGCCTTCAAATCCCAAGAACTCTTTTGCTCGTTTACCAAATGACTCAAATCGAGAGATAATATCTTCATAATCTAAGTATTTTAGCTGTACATAATAATCATGTAAAAACGGACAAACTTGAGGATTCGACTTACAACCCTTGCCGCCACATTCTGCGATGTTCTGAAAGTCTGGTACGAAAGGCTCAGCGCGGCAACCAATTAAAACTCCATTCTTATCAACATAAGTTGACTTCATATCTCCATTGATATGATACCACGCTGGGTCAAATGCCGCCGTGCTAAGTGGAATTATATTAGGAGTAAAAAATCTTATTTGATAGAAGTATGAAGTTATAATTTCCATTACTCGCCCTTGCCTTCTCCTGCGATTATCTTCTCCCAGCAGTCTGGGCAAAGAGTAGCTTCCTCGTCAACTGACTCAAATGTCTTTCCACATTCGCTACAAATTATCTCATAAGTATCACTCATTTGTTTCGTCCTCCTTAGACTTCTCAGTATATACCCATGCCTGCTTACCGTCAGCAAGAATATATATAGCATTAAGTTTAAATGTTTCAGGCTTCTGATTTACTATTTCAACAGTATGCTTTACGCCTGCGAGTCTGTCTTCTTCAAGACTTACTCTAAATTCCTTTCCACTCATGTTCTGGACGATGGATTTTGTACTTGAAAGTGACAACTTGCCATCTACTCCTACAATTTTTTCGACCACATTTATATGGAAACGAATTTTTGCTTTAACAATATCCCAAGGCTGAAATCCTCTTGTTCCTTTTGGTTCCATGTGTTTTCTCCTCCTGTTTGATTTTCTATATATATTATACAATAAAATATAAAAAAAGTCAAATTTTTAGGAAAAGAAAAGAGGGGTTATTGAAAACCCCTCTCGCTATTAACCAGTAATAGCAGTCTCTGTGCCGCCACCTGCTTCTACTTCGTCATCGAGCTGGTCTGCGAGACTCTTAATCTGAGCCTGGATGAGACTGCGCTGATGTTCAAGAATAGGAAGAATTGTAGCTGCATAGCTTCCATCTGCCCAACCGCTTATCTCAGCGTCAATGTTACCGAAGTCGTAACTTGCGTCACCAATCTTAATGATAACATCTTTCTTCTTTTCATTGAGATTATCAATCATACGATTGATAACGGCTGCTTTCTTAGAAAGTTTGCAGATTTGTCCTTCAATACTACTCTTCTTTGGCTCTGGCTCAGGTTCTGGCTGAGGAGCTGGTGGAAGAGGAGGTACAGGACAAGGAGGAAGAGGGTAATATGGAGGTGGAGGTGGGAATGGAGGGCATGGACATGCCGGTCCGTACACGAGTCCACTTGGATTTGGGTTAGCAGGAACTGCTGATTGCCCATTCTGTCCATATATTGCTAAGTCGCTGTTATGTACACAGTCAATTTGTGGCATTTAATCTACCTCCCTTAAATAAATTTGGGTATCCGAGGATACCCTTCTTTATTAAGGTGAAATTTTAAATCAAATTATCTAATAAATTAGTGCGCTGCTCTATCTGCTTCGTTAAGTAATGCAAGGTGTGCCATAAATTCTGCATCAAAACGCTGAGCAAGTTTCTCTACATAACCAGACTTATAGTGGTCCATATGGTGTTGAATTAAGTTTGCAATGTATAAGCTCTGCCACTGGTCTGATGCATGAGATAAGTACATATATGCACTAACGTTTTCGTGATTGTAGTAGTGAGCTTCTTCTGTCGGCTCATTACGTGCATTATGGAATACCTTACAATAAGGCTTTCCAAGGTCATGATAACGTGCCGCCACCTGAATCCACCAGAACTCTGCCCCTGGCATACGGTTATTGAGCTTAAGTTCCTGACGCTTTCTCTTTATAATGAAGTCCTCTGCAAGAACCATGTGGTGTCCGATTGTCTCAGAATGGTGGTGATTATCATGGGAAATTTTCATTGCCTTAGCAAGTTCATCTTCCAAATATTCATTATCTAATGAGTTACCGTACATAACGATTTCATCCCAACCCTCAGACTCATGTGGCACTTCGAAGTTTCTCAACATACGGTCAAGAGCATAATCAGGAACTTGACGCTCACGACCTGCATTCTGCTCCTTCACAACCTCGAAAGGCGGCACAACAAGTACGCAAATCTTTTGAACATTAGGAATATGTGAAAGTTCCTTTAATAAGTTAATACGACGCTTAGCATTAATGTTTGTTGCATCATAGAATACATCTGCACCCGCCTTTAAAAATTCTCTTGTTCTCTTTAACATTATGTCAAATACTTCGCCATTATGCTCTTGGTCATTTACATCTCCGAATACTTCTTCACGAATTGCATCTGAAGAAACATACTCAGCATATAAATAATTTTCAGCATAAACCGTGGACTTACCAGCTCCTGCAATGCCAACAGCCATATAAAATCTTGCCATATTTTAATCTCCTTTCCACTTTAAAAATCCGCCTATATTAATAATGAAATAAACTATATACATTAATACCATAGGGAGATTAAATACTCCTATAATATTAACTGCAATCCAAAGAAAATTTCCTACTATCCAAGCAAGCCACCCACTACGCTTTTTCAGCATAATTAAGATGTTGCCACCAATAGAAAAGATAAATCCTAAGATTGAAAGAATTAAAATCCAATTCATCTAATCACCTTCAATATAAAAATTATATCATAAATGAAAGAAAAAGTCAAAGGTTTTATTCCTTTGACTTTTAAATAATTAGTTATGCCTCTGCGTCATCTTTCTTAGGCTCTTCCTCTTCCTTGTTATCTTCAGCAGGAGCAGTAGCATTTGCAGCGAAAACCTGTGCCGCCTCAGCAACACAAACTACGCCAGCACCCATCAATTCCTGCTTAGTACCAGGCTGTGGATAGATTGATTTTTCAAAGCCTTCAATTGTGTTCTTCTCTAAATTGCCAACTGCTAATGCCTGTGCCTTTTCAGGTTTACCTGAAGCCGCCTGCTGGTACTGAGCTTCTGCATATGCAGCAGGTCCATAGAAAGACTGCTTAATACCATAGGTTGGTCTTGAGTTATATGTCATTTATATCCCTCCTTTATAAAATTAGCAGAAACTCTGCTTCATTATAAAGTGAAATTAGACATATTCTCCTCTAATTAAAGGCTGTTTCTCAACGTAATAATAGCCAATTTGCCCCATAGCTTGCAAATAAATTCCCGTATCAATGGCAAAGCACTCTTCTTCATATACACTATGAACCCTTGCTGTGCCGCCGTTCTTGTCTCCTACGTAAAGTAAATAAACCATCACTTCTCATCTCCATAAATAAAATATCCCAAACCTTTTGATGTCATGTAGTTGACATAATTAGTCCAGTTTGTGTTTATAATTGTACATATTTTTTCAGCCTTTGCCTTAGAAGGAAAGACTACATATATAAAGTTGTCTACCTTTCTAATTACAGCACCATTGACGGCACAATAACGGATATAATCTGCATAAGAAAATCCAAGAAGTCGTGCCGCGAGGTTGGAATATGAGAAAGGCATTACTACTTTGGGGTAATGTGCAAAGAAGTCTTCATCAAGACCGATTATATAATTTTTGAGGTTATTGTCCTCTCTTACTGTAAATGCTTTCATGCGTCTACCTCCATTGGTAAGAAATGATATTCTAATGTTTCGGGGTCAATAATTGCTTGATAGCATTTAACATCATACTCATAACAGCAATTAAATTCAATTCTACACCCACGAGACTTTTCCCAATTTGGAGCAAAGATTGCGATAGCTGCTTTTGAAAGCTCTTGTATAGCATGACCAAGACAGAATAAAGGATTTACATTCTCTGCGCCCTTTATAAATGAGTCAAGGAAATAATTTGTGCCGCCAAAGACATCATTAAAAGCTTCTATCATTCTTGTTCTTTCTTCAAGTATTTGATTTTGTGTTAAGCCATTCATGGGCTGAGATATAAATACATTCATTACACTTCTCCTATTAATTTAATCATATCCTGAAATTCATCATTCTTTGGGCGGCACACTTCTTCATAAAGAAATTCAGAGTCAATCGGCTGAATAGGAGCATTATTAATCATTGCTTCGATTTCTTTAATAAAAGCTGTGCCGTCGTCAGGCTCACCGTCAAAAGTTATTTCAACTCTTTCAGATTTTGGTTTATAGTCTTTAATAATGTATTTTGATACCGTAGAAGCAGAACAGCCAATGATTTTAGCAACCTGAGACTTTACGCCTATCTGACAATAGAGTTCATTAATCTGTTCGATTATTTCTGGTGTAACTTTAATTGCCATTATCTTCTCGCCTTCCTTTTCACAAAGTCACGAAACTCCTGTTTATTTTTCTCATGTATACTGTCTGAATTAGAAGCTTTTTCTCTTAAAGGGGTAGCGTCTAAAATTTCAGTCAACAAGTTAATAGAATATACTGCATCTTCAGCTGCATCTTCTAATTCATCTGTAGCTTTTATAAGTCTTTTTGCTTCTTCCATTTACTTCTCCTCCCTCATATTTTCTATATGTTGCTTTATAATTATTGCAGGAGTGTTTGTATGCGGTTCAAGATATTTCATTATATCTGTTATTGCTTCTATATATCCATCTCTTTTTCCTACATAATATCCAGCATCATATCCTCTGTCATAAGCATCTTCCCGCGCCATTCTTTCTTCAAATGTCCTACTCATTTACTCATTCTCCTCCCAATCTTTCTTGGTTTTATTACTCATCTTTTCAAGAAGCTCTCTTAATTCCATTACATCTGATGAATAAGCTGAAATACGATAATTCCTCTGCTCTGTAACGATAAGAACTTCTTGGTCGTGCGGGATAATACTTATAGCATTATCAAGATTAACATACTCTTTACCAATTCTAATAATATTCATAGTTCCTCCTTGTATGATAACACAAGGTCATTCCAGTCTACAATAGCATACATATATGCT
>Ga0265298_10002906_pt1 | contig 23217 bp, 23 predicted proteins | sample AusTroGonzalo_MG_3_FD_193486 | JGI IMG/M metagenome (GOLD analysis project Ga0265298, IMG submission 193486) | Bovine rumen microbial communities from tropical cattle in Woodstock, Queensland, Australia - Gonzalo_01 | ecosystem: Host-associated > Mammals > Digestive system > Stomach > Rumen ...
CAACATTTTATATTCTGGGACGCAGTCATGGTGTATTAAATCATCGCACCACAGGTGGCCATGCAACGATTAGCGAAGAAGCATTGCAATCTGCAAATGATTATTTTAATGCCGGCAAGACTAAATTGTTGGCTGGTGAAATTGATGACGCAATTGTTGATTTAACAACGGCGATTGATTCAGAAAACCCAACCGCAGACATGTACATTTTGCGGGGCGAGGCATATATGCAATCGGGCAATTACAGTGGTGCATTGAACGACTTTAATACCGCAATCGATATGAACCCAACAAGTTCTGTGGCGTTTTATGATCGTTCGCTTCTTAACACCAGACTTGAAGATTTTGAAGCGGCATTAAACGACATTAACAATGCGTTGGCAATTCGTGCAACAAATGATTCAGACATACTGCAATTACGTGATTTGTATGCAAGACGCGGTCAATTGAACCTTTGGTTAAAGAACTGGGATGGTGCAATTGCCGACTATACCAATTCACTTGCCCGCCCAGACGGTATCGTAAATCCAACTGTATACGCCGAACGTGCCGAGGCATACACTGCAATTGGCGATTACGTATCGGCCATCAATGACTATTCTGCGGCGGTACGTGTTATTTCCGAACAGATCCAAGGGTTACCAACAACGTCTGAACGTGAATCAATGTCGGCAAACGCGATGTCTTATTTTGAAAGATCTGCCGCGTTGAATTTACAAATCGGACAAATTGATTCTGCACGCGGCGATTTAGAATCTGCATTAACAATCGCAATGGCATTGAACGATACCGACAGCGTAGACAGATTAAACATGCTTTTGAATGACATTGCACGATAAAACAGTGAACAAAAAAAACGCCGGCGTATGCCGGTGTTTTTTATATTAAAAATTATTAAAATGTTGCACGTATTCCCGCCGCAACAAATGGCGTTTCGTCTGTAACACCGATTGACATCCAGCCATCAACAAGTTCGCTGTATTTATACCGAAAAGATGACACAACCGTATGATTTATAAAATCGTCAATATCACTGTGCCAAATACCCGTATCAGAAACCACATACGACAATGACACCGTATATTTTAACAAATCATAACTTAACCCAGTACCAACAATTATACCGTCCCCAGTTATACCAACCGGATTTTCATCGTAAATTGCACGTGCAGATAATGCAAACATTAAACTGTTATACTGCAAATTCATCGCCATGGAAAACTGGGTTCGCCAATCGGCGGTTGCACGTGGCGAAAACTGTGATTGGTCAAACCGATCTGGACGTGACATGAAAGACGCACCAAACGAATATGCTGTTTTTGTTTTGCCATGTGGATAACGCAATTTTATTCCACCATCAACCACAAAGTCATAACTATCTGAAAAACCTGCAACCGACAGACCATATTGCACACCATCACGCGATGCCGACACAATATTTACACGCGGTGCACCATCGCCCGAATCAAGAATTGTATCCGATATAACCGCACCATGTGGTACAATTTCTTTGTAAAACATTGGGTTGTCGTTCATACGCAGTCCGCCAACATCGGGCAGGCCCAAACCCAATTTTTCTGCAACAGAATCTGTTAACCCAATTTCGATTCGCCCAATTCCTTTAAACTGCCACAGGGCGAACAAGTCATCAACATATTCATCTTCGTCAATAGTTTGCTGGTCCAACGAATAAACGACACCCAAACGGTGTGTTTCATCAGCATCGTATGTTGCCTGCAGGCGTGCCGACCAATCACCCAAAAATTTAGACTTTTTTATCATCATATCGGGTTCAATCATACCGATATTGCCATATCCCGATACACGTGCCGTAAAATCATCATTGGTATATTCCAATGGCTTTGCATTGGCGGTCGCCACAACCAAACAAGACAAAATTGTAATTATACCTGCCCGCATTTATTTTCCCCCCGCATCTTGTAAAATTGCATTACGTAATTTTTCAAACGCACGTTCTTCGATTTGGCGAACACGTTCGCGTGATATTTTATATTTTTGGGCCAATGCTTCAAGTGTTAACGCTGGGTCGGTTAAACGGCGGGCCGTTAAAATTTCCCGGTCGCGTTCGGGTAATGTGGCAAGGTGTTTTTTTAACAAATCGTATCCCAGCCGTCGCATTTCCATATTTTCAACCGTTTCCGCAATATTTTCCCGCGTATCTGCCATATTAGACAGAACGTCCATTGATTCTTCGTCATTTCGCATTGGTGCATTTAACGATACATCGCGTGCAGATATGCGTGTTGCCATACGTTTGACATCATTTTCTGGCACGTCAAGGTATTCTGCGACCATTTTCGTCTGGTCATCAGACATATTATTGTCCATTATGCCCAACGCACGTTTTGCCCGGGCAAGGTTAAAGAATACCCGCTTTTGATTCGCAGACGAACCAATTTTCACAATTGACCAATTATCAAGAATTGTTTCGTATATTTCCGCCTTGATCCAAAACATTGCGTATGTCGAGAATCGAAAGCCTTTTTCGGGGTCGAATTTCTGTAATGCTTGCATCAGACCCATATTACCACTGGCAATCAATTCGCCCATTGGCACACCATAATTTTTAAAATCATATGCCACCGACACGACAAGACGCAAATGGCTTGCCACCAATTTTTCTGCGGCGATATTATCGTGATTTTTAACCCACTGGGACGCATATTCATATTCTTCTTCGGCGGACAAAATCGGTATTTTCTGGATAGTTTGTATGTATTGTGCCAGGCCATTTTCATCACTGACCCCGCGGGCAGCAACGATGCTGGTATTTTGTGCAACTGGTAAAGCGTTCTTGATTTGCTTTTTCATAACTTTTATAGTATAGCAATAAAATAAGATTTATCAAGGGCACTTAACAAACAGGAGTTTTTTCATGGCCACTATATTGCAAAGAAATAAAGATTTGAAACCAAAACCAAAGAAAACACGCGAAGAATACGCCGAAGACGCCCTTTATCGCGAAGTATGGGAAGAAGTTAACAATGATAAAACAACCGCGTTTGTAAAAAAATACTATCGTCAAATGGTCGCGGCGGCATTGATTGTAATGATTGCGGTGACCGGAATTCAAATTGGAATTCGTGAATATCACAATCGTCAAATCGCACGTGCCATGAATTATGAGGCGGCTGTCGAAAACATCGACGCAAACGCACTGGCTGCGATTGGGAAAAACACATCGGGTGCGACGGCTGATTTAGCACTGTTTCAATCTTATTTATTGAACAAAGATGTTGAAAATTTGGAATCATTGGCGAACGACGGTCACACGCGTGATTTTCGTGATTTGGCACGTTTGCATATAATCGGTATTCGTGGTGATGAAATGACCGGTGATGCGGTTGAAAAGTATCTGTCACCACTTAACACAAAATCATCACCGTTTTATTACACTGCATGTTTAACGATTGCACAAAAATATTTATCCGAAGATAATCGTATTGCGGCAAACAAATGGTTGGATAAAATTATAAATGATAATAATGCACCGGCATCCATTTCTGCAACGGCCGAAATGTTAAGATAGGAAATATCCATGCGTAAATTACCAATTATTTGTGGTTTGGTTGTTTTATCGGCTTTGTCTGGGTGTGATAAGCACGACCCGATTTTGCCGGGGACGCGCACATCTATATTTGATACGGCAAAAATTAAAACAACAGACGCAAAAATTGCAAAATTACCAGAATCCGCATTTGAAATGCCAGATGTCGATTGTCCGTACAGGCAAGATTCAACAAACACAATCTGGAACGGCGGACGGAAAATCTTTACCGGTTTTCCAACAACAAATTCGGTTAAAAACGATGCCAAGCCAGTATGCAGTGGTAAATTTATCTATGCGGGTTTGACGACGGGTGAATTAATTAAAATAAACGCGGCAAATCGTCAAATCGTATGGATTGCCGATATTTATCGCCCCAGCAATATGACCGGTGGTGCATCCGTCTTGGACATTGTTGCCCCAATTGTGGTGCGGGGGTCGGACGTTTATGTTGGCGGCCTGGGCGATGCATTTTGTCGGGTAAACGCAAATACTGGCACAAAGAAATGGTGCACAGAGGTTGCCACCGCCCAACCATTTATTATTGCCGACAATGTCATTTACGTTGTTGCAACAAATGGCAACATGTATGCCCTGCGGGATTCTGACGGCTCGTCATACTGGAATACAACCATCAAGAAACAAACCGCCCCAAAATATGAAAACGGAATTATTACCGTTGGCCGCGAAAAGTTTGATGGCATTACTGGGGAAAAAATAAAATAAAAAAAACACCGGCAAATGCCGGTGTTTTAATTATTTTCACAACAGAAAAATTAACGATTACTCTCCCGAAAAGCCTTTTTAGGCCACACCAAATACCTTTTTCCATCCCACTTTTGTTTTTCTTGTTCTGCTTTCACTAAATCTTCTTGGTTTAATTCTTGCACACGCTTTCTTATCATACTACATAATTTGCCATCCAGACGCAACATTTCTTCTTGATGATTAGGGACTACGATAAAGTTATCAGTATTTACGCAATATCTATCATCTTTGCCAAAAATATACCAAATATCGACATTGTAATTTCCTGATTTTGCGTATTTTTCCGTTTTCACTTTAACAGATTTTGCTTTTTTTACTGTTTCTAAAAATTCCGTTATGCCTTTTTGTTTCAACAACTGCTCATGCCACTTTTCTGATATTTGTCGTCTTTCGGCTGGTGTTCTTCCTTCTTCATCATTTACCCCTGGAATTATATCATCTATAAAACGTTTTGCTTTTGTAAAAAACGCTTTCTTTTTACTAACCATCTGTAACTCCTTTTATCCATAAACAAAAAACCACCAAAAAATCAGGTGGTTGGAGTTTGAACACTATATTCGTAGAAATAGCGTGTGTATTCAGTATATTTCACACACTCCAACCAGCGTTGGAGTTTTTCGTCTGTACTAACAGACGCTACGAATAAAGGGTGTTCAAGCCCGTCAACAGAACACCTGTTGACGAAATTATTATATCATAAATACACCCGTTTGCAAATTAAATAATACTACCTACAACTAACCACTATCCACTAACACTAACCACTATTCATACCTTAAACTATCAATCGGGTTTAATTTGGCGGCTTTGAATGCCGGAACGACCCCCGATGCCAGACCCACAACAATCGCAACCGACACCGATAAAATAACCGGCCACAATGAAAACGGAACATGATAGTGCAATATAAGTCGCCCCACCCCCTGGGACAGACCAATTCCCAATACCAATCCAATCATTGACCCCATAAACGATATCAAAACCGATTCAGACAAAAACTGAATTATAATCTGTTTTTCTTGGGCCCCAATCGCCTTTCGCACACCGATTTCACGCGTGCGTTCTGCGACCGATACCAGCATCATATTCATAATTCCAATCGCCCCAACCAGTAATGACACCGCTGCAATAGCAATAAGCAGCATTTTCATATACCCCGTTACCGTTGACATTGTTTCCATAATCTGTTTCATATCCATTATTTGAAAGTCATCTTCGGTACCGGGCTTTAATTTATGCCGTTCCCGCAACAGTGACGTTATTTGTTCGATAAATAAATTGTTATCTGAATCGGGGTAAAGTTTAATTACTATCATCTGGACCGCGTTGGGGAAACGGCTGCCCTGGATACGTTTTTTTAGCGTTGTTATCGGTATTAAAATCATATCGTCCATTGACCCCATTGCCGAATCCCCCTTGGCCTTTGTTACACCAATGACGGTAAGTGGTATATTTTGCACACGAATAACCTGGCCCACGGGGTTTGATGGCATTTCTAGTTTTTCTGCAATTTCCGGCCCCATAACCGCATATGTTGCCGCATTACGAACATCAAATTGGGTAAAAAATGTCCCCTGCTCTAACTCTATATTCTGGACGGTTGTATATGATGGATACACACCCATTAACGATGTAGATTGATTTTGATTTCCGTATATAACCTGGGCCCCGGTGGTTTGAACCGGACTTACCGCCGCAACATCGGGCAAACGCGAAATAAATTCGGCATCTTGCATTGTTAACGTCTGCATATTTCCCGTTCGCACCCCACCCATTCGGGCAACCCCAGCACGTATCATAATCGTGTTTGTCCCCAGGGCGGAAAATTGACCACTGATTTCGCTTTCAACCGTTTCACCAACCGCAACCATTATAACAACCGCCATAACACCAATTATTATACCCAGCACAGTCAAAAAAGACCGAACCTTATTTGCAGTGATTGATATCCATGATTCTTTTAATATATCAACAAATGTCATACGACAATGTGTATCATAAAAAATCCCCGGTTTCCCGGGGATTATAATCTTAACGTGGGCCACCGCCCGGCATACCACCACTGGGTCGTCCCATGCCGCCACTGGCGTTACCAGATTTTTTTGCTGCACCAAATTTTCCAACGATTATTTTATCACCGTTTTGAATACCGTCTGAGACAATTTCTGTTTCTGTTGCGGTTACCAAACCCTTTTCATATGGAACAAACACAACGTTTCCATTACGCAGTATCGCCAGGTGTGTTTTCGGTGTCGCATCACCAACATCCACCCCCAGTGTTTCAAAAGAACGCACCAAGAATGCGGAATTTTGTGCCTTGATAATATCAAATTTCTCATCAACAATAATTGTAACAAATGCGGTCATTCCTGGCATCAAACTTAAATCAGAATTATCAACCGATATCACAACCGTATAAACAACAACGTTTGATGTTGTTGTTGGCGAAAGACGAATCTGGTGAACACGACCGGCAAACGTTTTGTTTGGATATGCATCAACCGTAAATGTAACTGACTGACCCTCTTTTATCACACCTATATCCGCCTCGGACACCGAAGTTTCAATTTGCATTTTTGTTAAATCTTCGGCAATTTCGAACAAGTCTGGTGTTTGGAAAGATGCCGCAACCGTTTGACCAACGTCAACCTTACGCGAAATAACCGTTCCATCAACCGGTGATGTTATCGTTGCATACCCCAGGTTTGTTTTTGCACGTTCATATTGCGAACGTGTGCGAACAACATCTTGTTCGGCTTGTTCATACGTTGTTTGCGATTGTTCCATTTCTGCACGTGAAATAAACCCTTCGGCATAAAGCGATTTATTACGAATATATTCGCTTTTCGCATAGTTGCGTTTTGATTCCGAACTGGTTAACGATGCAAATGCTTCATCAACCTGGGCCTGTAATACAGATGGTTCAATCGTTAATAACATATCGCCCTTTTTAACCTGGGAATTAAAATCGACATAAATATTATCGATTGTACCAGACACCTGGGACCCAATGTTAACCGTATTTACCGGCTGAATTTCACCGGTCGCACTGACCACATAACGAATATCACCACGCACAATTTCAACCGTCGAATATGTCGCTTTATCTGTTTTTTTTGCCCCGCCCCATATTAAGTTTGCACCAATAACAACGATGGCGATTAAAATTATCCACCACTTTTTCCGCCAAATCCACGAAAACAGGCGACGAACAAAAGAACGCCGTTTTGCTGGGGTAACCGATTCAATTTTTGTTTTAGTTTTTGCCATTGTTTATTTTCCCTTAATCTTCTAATTCAGATTTTATATCACCGATTGCCAACGCAATTGCCGCGCGTTTGATATACAAATCATATTTCGCCGCATTGTTTTGCTTTTGTGCACTTAACAATTCCGATTGTGCCGTTTGCCAATCAAGCATTGTGCTGCGTCCAACCTTGTACATACCGGCCGTCATACGTTCTGATTCGGTTGCAGATTTTAATAATGTTTCCGTTTGATCCAAAACTGTTTTTGCCGTCTTATAGTTTTGATATGCGGTGAACACATCCATCATTGCGTCGTTTATTGTGCTGCGTTCCTGCTCGCTTGCCCGTTCATAACTTGCCGCGGCCGAACGCACCCCATACATATTTGCAAACCCGGCAAATATCGGCATAGATGCACGAATACCAATCGATGCATTTATTTGTTCAGAATCTGGGGTAAATACACCGGACAATTTATCATCGTTCCACCCAAGCGACCCGGTCAACTGAATCGTTGGTAAATTCTTTAGAAATGCAGAATTACGCCGATGCCATGCCGCATCTTTATTCGCCGTTGCACGTAACAAGTCGGGGCGATTTTTTTGTGCCAAATCAATCAATTCATCAATCGATTTCATTTCAGCATCACTGCCGATACTGGACGCCATATCTGCAATTACAATTTCTTGGTCTGCGGGGAAAGATAGTTTAGTAAGCAACGTCCCCTTGGCTATTTCACGATTATTTTTTGCACGTTCAACATCTAAATCGCGACTTGCCAATGTCGTTTCCGCCTTTAACACATCGGCACGTGCAACCGACCCGGCTGAAAATTTCTTTTTCGCGGTATCATGTGCCGTTTTTGCCACCGTTTGTGCAGAAATTGCCGTTTTAACATCTGCATCAGCATTAAGTAATGCATAGTATGCCCCGACAAGCCCATAAACAAAGTTTTGAATTGTTTCGTCATAGTCAAACCCAGCGGCACGATATGTGGCAAGTGTTTCCGCCATGTCTGACGTGCGTTTTCCAAAATCAAATAACAAATAAGATGCCCCAAGTGACGCACCATATGACCAATCGCCCCAATCCTGGTTTCGATAGTCTTTCCCCGCATTGGCGTTCAGACTGACCGATGGTAAATATGACGAATATGCCGCGTTTTTATTAAACATCTGGGCACGCAGGGCCGCATGTGCCGCCGCCGTCTGGGGATTGCGACAAAGCCCTAAATCAATCACATTTTGCAGCGACAAAACCGAATCTGGGACCTGTTTCAAATCAGCACAATCGTCTGCCGCAAATGCGGAAAACGGTAAAAGAGCCAATAAAACAAGCAGTTTTTTCATTTAATTCTCTCTATCCCTGGGTCTATGGGTGAACTGTAACAACTTTTCTGTTGAATTACAATTATTTTTTGTCTAGGATTCAAACGCAATTGATTGGCCAGATGGCAGAGTGGTTATGCAGAGGACTGCAAATCCTTGTATGCCGGTTCGATTCCGACTCTGGCCTCCAAATTTTTTTTACATAATGATTGAGACGCTTTGCCTTACCGATTTCAGAAATCATACATCGTGCAGAATAAAAACGCATGGACGGGGCAATGTGATTGTTACTGGTCCAAATGGTGCCGGAAAGACGGCTATCTTAGAGGCTTTATCAATTCTTTCTGGCGACCGCGGAATGCGTTCTGCACAAATGACCGATATCGCACGATTTGGGGGTTCGGGCGGCTTTTCACTTTTTGCGACATTGTCCGATGATACAGAAATCGCGGTTACTTTTAACGCGGGCGACACAAACCGTCGCGGACGAATCGATGGTGACGCCGCAACATTGGTCGAATTAGGGGAACATTTGCCCATGGTTTGGATAACCCCACGTGAAGACCGCCTGTTTGTCGATTCGGCGGCCGACCGTCGTGCTTTTTTCGACAGACTGGTTTCTGGATTTGATGCATCACATTCGGGACGTGTTGCACGATTTTCCAAACTGTTATCTGAACGTGCAATCGCGTTAAAGTCTGGTCGCGATATGCGTTGGGTCGATGTTATTGATGACCAAATTGCGGGCATTGCAACAACAATTGCTGCCGCCCGTATTCAATATGCCGGTGAATTAAATTACTTTTTACAAAATGCTGCTGTGTCTGTATCAGGCATGTTGGAAAAAATGTTAATCGACGGTATGACACCGGGCGATACAGAACGTGCATATCGTGAATACCTTTCGGCGGCACGTGAAATTGTGGCGGACAAAATGGTTGTTGATGGGGTGCATAAATCAGACTTTGGTGTATTTAACAAAAAACTTAACCTGCCCGCACATTTGACCAGCACCGGTCAGCAGAAAACAATGTTACTAGAACTTATCTTGGCACATGCAAAACTTTTACACGAACGCACAAATCGCCAACCAATAATTTTGTTAGACGAAGCAATTGCACACCTGGACGGCGACGCCCGCGAGAAACTTTTTACCGAATTAGGTAACGCATCAGCCCAGGTTTGGGCAACCGGTATTGATGAAAACATTTTTAAAAATGTCCCAAATGCCGTATTTGTTTCTTGCGTGGATGGTGAAATAAGTAATATACTGGTGTCGTAAACGGAATAATAATGGCAAAGATAAACTATCAAGAATTATTAGATAACGCATTAAAATCGGTCGTCAAAGACGCTCTTGTTTTTGCCCAGGTTAACGGTTTGGGCGACGGAACACATTTCTTTATAACGTTCAAAACACGCGATCCGGGTGTTGTGTTGCCCGATTTCTTGCGTATGCGATATCCAGACGTTATGACGATTGTGTTGCAATATTCGTATAACAATCTGAACGTTTCTGATCGGGAATTCGGGGTTCAATTAACTTTTGATGGTCGTCCGTTCTTTATTCGTGTGCCATTTTCTGCACTGGTTGAATTCAAAGATCCGTCCACAGACTTTATGTTATCATTTCATCATAAATCAACCCCATCGGCGGCTGATAACGACATGGAATTACCATTGGATGAAAAACCCGGTACCGTCCCCGATGATGAACGTGTTGTGTCACTGGACGAATTCAGACGCAAAAAACAGCAATAATAATAAAATTTATTCCGCGTTGCCGGCCGACCCGAAAACGCCCCCGCGCATTCCTGCATGGCTTTTAACAAGGTTACCACAATGACCCGCACAGTGTGATATACATTCGGATACAGAATCCCGCTCATTATGAGCCACCCAGGCGGACCGAACATAAAAAAAACGCCCATTTGGGCGTTTATTATAATTTCATTTTGTTACACATTTCTTTTAATATCGGCACATCAATTCCAATACGCTCTGCACGCGATATTAATCCACGCAAGGCCGATATCCCCTCAACCGTGCCTATCACATCTTGGCCACGTGCAATCGCCATGCCACCGGCAAAATTACGGCTGGTATCTGATGTCGCAGATAAAAACAAATCACCAATACCACACAGGTCAAGAAAAGTCTCACTTTTTGCCCCCGACGCACGTCCAATATCGACAATTTCGCCCCATGCCAGCGTAAATATCATTGCACGTTCGTTTTCACCGGCGGATGCCACAAAATTATATCCACAAATCAACGCAACCGCGTTTTTACCAACACCACAGTATTCGGCACCAATAATATCATCACTGTCGTGCAAATATAATTTATTCAAAATTTCGTGCCCTGCCCTGCGTGCAGCACCTGTTGCCGCCAATGTTGACCCGGTTGGAACACCACGTGCAACTTCGGCTGCAAATTGTGGTCCAGATAACACACCATATTCAGAACATTCTGGCAATACATCTTGCAAAATTTCCGACATAAACGCACAAGATTGTGGCTCGGCCCCCTTGGTACAAATAAGTATCGGCTGAGCATTATAAAAATCACGTGCCGAACGCATTGTTTCTCGGAAAAAAGCCGCCGGCGTTACAACCAACCACGCATCCATATCACGCATTTGTGACATATCACGCGTTACACGTAAATTTGCCGGCATATCAACACCATCAAATACCTTGTATTCGCCATCAAACGACCATAATACAACATTCGCACCACCACGTGCCGCAATTAACCCCAGTGCTGTACCCCATGCACCTGCACCAATTACACCAACATTCATTTTAACATCCTTAACTTTCTTTGAATTTTCGGGACAACAACCAATCCATCGTCTGATAAATCTATTGCCCGCATATATGCGTCGTGTGCCAATGCACCTTCGCCAATATCAACATACAAATCGCCAATCGTTTCAAACAACACCGAACATTCTTGGGCAATTTCACCAACACGTCCAACCAGTTCAAGTGCTGCATCCACCCCTTCACGCACAGCAACCACACGCCCCAAAACATCCCACGCACATGCATCCGCAGGATTACGTTGAACAAGCCCGATTGCATATTCATACGCCGTATCCAATTCACGATTCTGGGCCGCCCAAATTTTCGCCTGTAACGCTGCGATTTCTGCATCCAGTGTTAACACATCTGCCGCCGCATAAATATCCGCCTGGGCACGTGTTAAATCGTCAAACGCAAAGTAAACAGCCGCCCTGCTCTTTAACAAAAACGCATGCGATACATCGCTTAACTTTTCATTTTTCATTGCACGATTTAAAATCTTTAATGCCGAACGTTTATCACCATTTGCAACATGATGTGCAACCAGTTTATTTAATGCCGGCACAAACAGCGGATGCGACCGCAACACACGTTCTAAATCACGAATATCACCACTGCCCTCACTTAACCGCAAAACCCCAAACAAATAAAATGGACTTTTTTTATCTATTTTCGCAAATTGTGATGCATAGTCACCGTTGTTATGAAAGAAATACTGGCCTATATAGTAATTTATTGCATCGTCATTATTACCTTCTGGCATTATAACTTGGGCAAAACGTAACAGTAATATTGACAGGTCTGAAAACATCATAACCTGGGTATGCGAAACATTTTGAATCAAACTGAACGCCAAAGCATTTTGTGGCCCCGAAAAATTAGACCAATCTGGAATATTATCAAAATCCAGCATAAACACCCCACCCGGCTTTGACGTAAATTCATCACGTAACGCATCCGCCAATTCTGGCATATCATGATGACGATAAAACGACATGATATACAAATAGTCGTTTATATTCATGAAATCTGTTCGCACAGATGAAAATTCACCGGCCGCTTTTTCGATTTTACCGCTTTCGGCATAAATCTGACCACGAACAAACGCCTTCCACGAATCATTGGTCTGCAGCGAATTTACAAACTTTATTGCTTCGGTAATATGATCAATTGCAACCGATGAAAAAATTCGCAATGGTGCCACCAATGCAGAATCATCATTTTTATGCCGATTGTACACCTTTTGCCAATCGCCCTGGCCCACCAGATACGCATCATAAACAAGACGTGCCGACACCCCAGAATCTTTGGCTAAATCGGATGCATTTTCTGGAATTTTACCACTTAAAAAATCGGCCATTATTTTTACATTTTTAACAACCTGCCCCGCATCGTCATCAAGGTCCGCACTAAACTTTGCGGCAGCATCAAAATCATTGTTGTATATCGCATGCTGTGCCGCCAAGAAAGAGCCATATTTTCCATCAAAAACACGCGACACATTGGTCGTTTTTGCACCATCAAAAATACCAGCACCCAAAACGATGATTGCGGCAATTAAAAATCCACCAACAAATAAACTTTCTGTTTTTTTCATGGAACCTATGGTATAATAAACTTTATGAATAATAAAGCCAAATTTAACCGTTATGCCGAAATTTTGCGTGATTGGTCGGGCCGTATGAACCTTGTCGCCCCCAGCACACTAAACGACATTGAAAATCGTCATTTTGCCGATTCGGCACAACTGGCCGATGTTTTACCAAAAGATGTTGACATTATAGATTTGGGCAGCGGGGCCGGATTTCCGGGCGTTGTACTTGCAATTCTTGGTTGGAATGTTACCTGTATTGAATCAATCGGTAAAAAGGTTTCTTTTCTTGAAACGGTGAAACAAGAATTAGAATTAAAAAACCTGGAAATTTTCCATGGCCGGGTCGAAGATTTTTGCCGGCATTTACCGGCCTTTTCTGATAATTTTGTGTTCACCGCACGTGCATTTGCACCATTAATTAAAATTTTAGACTATACACACAAACAAAATTACCGGCTTTTTTTACTAAAAGGCCGGGAAATCGAATCGGAAATTGCGGTTGCAAAACAAAAATACAAATTCAAATACGAACTGGTACCATCAAAAACCGGTGATGGATTCATCACAATTATTAAAAAAGACCGGTAATTTCACGTGAAATAAAAAATATCTTTTTGATTTTACACAATTTTTATGTTGTGAAATTTTGTTTTGTTTTTATTTCACGTGAAACAAGCGATAATTTATTGTTTTTACATTATTTTCAAATTTTATTTAAATCTATTTTTTAATTATATTGACTAAAATTTCGATTTTTGATATTGTTGCGAAAAAGGTTGGATATAAAAAATGACACAGATTATTGCGTTTTCAAATCAAAAAGGTGGGGTTGGCAAAACAACGACCGCGGTTAATATCGGGGCATCACTTGCTACAATTGGTCGACGGGTTTTGTTGGTCGATTTGGATTCCCAGGGTAACGCCGGGACAGGATTAGGTTTTGTCCGCAGTACGCACAAACAAAGCGTATACGGCGTTTTAATGGGTATATCAAAACCAACCGAAAATATCTTAACCACCGCCGTTCCAAATTTACATATTATGCCATCGACAATGCAACTTGCGGACGCAGAGGTTGAATTAATGGACATGGACAGACGCGAATATCGTCTGCGTGATGCGTTAATGCAAGTGGCCGATCATTATGATTACATACTGCTTGATTGTCCGCCGGCACTTGGGTTGATTACAATTAACGCACTGGTTGCGGCAAACTATGTTATCATTCCAATGCAATGTGAATTTTATGCATTAGAGGGCATCACCCATATGGTGAATTCAATTAACGAAGTCCACAATCGGTTGAATCCGGAACTGGAAATACTGGGCGTATTATTAACCATGTATACAAAACAATATGGCATGACGCACGCGGTTGAAGAAGATGTTCGCAAGAAATTTGGTAATGTTGTGTTCAAGACGGTTGTTCCGCGTAATGTCCGCGTGTCTGAGGCACCAAGTCACGGAAAACCGGCATTATTCTATGATTTTAATGCACCAGGTGCCCAGGCATATTTGCGTGTTGCAACCGAATTAATTCAAAAAACAGAGCAGGGGGCTTAAACAAAATGGCAAAATTTGGATTGGGACGTGGGCTAGAAGATTTAGAAAAAGAAATTGGTTCGGTTCCAGATATGTCGATATTAACCGGTGCCGAACGCGTTGTTGTTCGAAAAATACCACTGGACCAAATTGGTGCAAACCCAGATCAGCCACGTAAAACCTTTTCAGATGCAGAATTAGCCGAATTGGCGGCGTCTATTCGTGAACGCGGCGTTATACAACCAATTTTATTACGCAGTGTTTCTGGTCGGCCATATATGTATGAAATTATTGCCGGCGAACGCCGTTTTCGTGCAAGTAAACTGGCGGGGCAAACAGAAATACCCGCGATAATAAAAACTATATCCGATGCAAACGCAATGGAAATCGCATTAATTGAAAACGTCCAACGCGAAAACCTGAATCCGATTGAAGAAGCATACGCATATCAAAACATTATGCAAAAATGCGGATATGAATTGAATGATGTTGTACGATTAATAGGCAAATCAGAAAGTTATATTCGTAATTCAATTCGATTAATTGATTTGCCTGAATCGGTTCAGAAAATGCTGCAAGATGGTGAAATATCTGCATCACACGCACGTGCAATTGTTGTCGCAGATAATCCTGAAAAATTGGCCAACGAAATTCGCAACAAAAAATTATCTGTGGCACAAACAACAAAAATGGTGCACAACGCCAAACGTTCCACAAAAAGTCGTGCATACACAACACATACAATCGATGCAAAGACACTAAATTCCATAGAGCAGGGCGTGTCCAAAGCAATCGGTGTGCCAGTAAAAATTGTTGAACGTCGGGGCGGGTCGGGCCAGATGGTTTTAAAGTTTTCGTCCCGTAATGAATTGAACGAATTGGTTAAAAAATTACTTCAAAAATAAAGGTTTAAAATCATAAAAAATACCGGCAAATGCCGGTATTTTTTTATTACAATTAAATAATATTATTTAACTGTTGTTGTGGCGTTACGATTCCACTTCCATACCTTTTCGCCAGAACCCTGAACTAATGGGCGTTCTTTACCATACGAAATCGTGGAAATGCGTTTTGCACTGATGCCGTCTTTTACGATAACATCTTTTGCCCCATTTGCACGCCGTGCACCCAATGCCAAGTTGTATTCGGTCGAACCACGTTCGTCGCAATTACCAGCAATCTGGATTTTTACGTTATCGTGATTTTTCATATACAACGCCTGACCCAACAGGTTTGCACGTGCTTCATCAGAAATTTCAGATGAATTAAATGCAAAGAATACACGCTGATCGTTCAAATCAGCAGGTTCTGTGATTTTAGAAGAACCGCCACAAGCCGCCAAAATAGCAGCAACGCCGGCCAACATAGCAAAGTTTTTTATTTTCATGAAAATACTCCCTTGAGTTTTTGTTACTCGTGGTATATTTTATAGCAACGTATGTGAAAAATCAAGGAAAAACACTTAAAAAATGTATTGCGAAGAATTAAAAGATTTGATGTTGGCTGGCGTTATATGGGAAATAAACGAAAAACCCAATACCCCAGAGTGTAAAAATCAGCCGTCCCAAGATACGGTTCAAAATACGACCATTGGTGTTGGGGCGACAATCGTACCACCAATTGCCCCGCTTAAGGAAATACCATTATCAACCGCCATATCAATGGCGGCACGACCAAATGACCTTGAATCGCTGTGCCGTATGATTGGTGAATTTAATCATCCGTTAAAACGCGGTGCAACAAACGTTGTGTTACCACATATTGCCCCAAGCCCGAACGGCGTTATGATTTTGACCGATATGCCTGGTGCCGAAGATGATGCAAACGGGAAAATCTTATCGGGGCCCGCGGGCGATATGATTGATAAAATGTTAAATGCCATTGATATGTCGCGTGATTCGGTATCTGTGGTTCCAATGTTGTTTTGGCGAACCCCAGGCGGTCGCACCCCCACAGATTCAGAAATAGATTTGGCAAAACCTTTTGTCGAAAGACTTATAGAAATGATTAACCCAAAAATTATTTTAACACTGGGCACATTGCCCGCCGCCACATTTGGTGGTATTCAACTGGCCGGCAAAATGGGAATTCCGGTTGATACAACATATGGTGCAAAACTGGTGCCCATTTATCACCCAAATTTTTTGGCATTAAAACCATCGGCAAAACGCGATGTATGGAATGTGTTACAAAACTTACAAAATTTGTTGAAAACAGTGCAAAAATAATCAATAATTCTTTATATATAATCAAAGGAGCCTAAAATTAAACCTGTAAACAATCATGATAATCGTCGCGACATGGGTCCGCGTATGAACAACCGCATATTTGCGAAATCTGTCCAGGTGATAAGTTCAGATGGTAAAAACCTGGGCGTTATGGCAACCGCTGATGCATTGCAAATTGCATCTGATGACGGACTGGATTTGGTCGAAATAAATGGTAATGCCACACCGCCGGTTGTAAAGATAATGGATTATGGCAAATTCAAATATGACCAGAAAAAGCGTGCGAATGAGGCACGTAAGAATCAAAAAACGGTCGAAATGAAAGAAGTTTGGATAAAGCCTTTTATCGAAGAAAATGATTTAAACATTAAAATGAAAAAGGTTTTTGAATTCTTAGGCGATGGGAACAAGGTTAAAATTGCTGTTATGACACATGGTAATAAAAAGGTTTTGGCCCGCGGTAAAGACGCAATTCCAGAATTGTTTGCTCGTGTTTTAGAATTGGTTAAAGATAAAGCGACACTGGAATCAAAATCAAAACCAGACGAAAGAACGAAATCGATTATTATTGCACCGGTAAAGCAATAATATAAAGACACAAAAAACACCGGGTATGGTTGAAGCATACCCGGTGTTTTTTATTTGGCGTGCTATCACACACACCAATTAATCAAAAGGATTATCAGCCTTTTTATACTCAATTACAATAGGCAAGTGTTCCCATTTTAATTCTGTCGCAATTCCATGCCGCAAATAACGTGTATAAGATTCTGGAATATCCGACGCCCCACCAACATTTATTGCAATTCGCATTGGGTGGCGACCAATTTGCCGTGCAAATTTAATCTTCATTGGACGTTTCAGACGGGACATTGGTGGCTGACGCGATTCAACCAATTTTTCAACAATTCTGTTCAACAAGCTGGTTGGAACATTTGCCGATGCCAGATCATACTGTTCATAAACACGTTTAAACATATTTTGAACACCGGTTCCCGTTTCTGCAGATATTGCCAAAATAAGCGGTTTTATAATCTGATGGAATGAATTTGTAAATTGGTGCTTTAACTTTAACAATTTTTCATCGCGTATTTCCGGTTCAACCAAATCCCATTTATTCAATGCAACACAGAGTATTTTGCCTGCATCATATACACGACCCGCAATTGATAACGCCTGGTTTTCAATATCACGCGTGGCATCAACCATTAAAATAACGACATCTGATTTTTCAATCGCGTCCAAAGATTTCAATGCAGACAACGTTTCAACATCGTCTGTTACACCCGCCTTGCGACGCAGACCCGCGGTATCCATCAACACAATATCACGACCATAAAATGTTGTTGGTATTTTTACCGTATCACGTGTGATTCCGGGTGCATCCATCACAATTTGACGTTTTTCGCCCAAGACACGATTTACAAATGTCGATTTACCAACATTAGGTTGACCCAGAACCGCGATTTTTATGCGTTCATTTTTACCGGTATTTACCGGTGTTTTTTGTGTCTTTTCACCGGCAATTTTATCCATAAATTCGTATATAACATCAAAACCGCGTTTGTGTTCTGCGGAAATCAGTTCTGGTTCACCAAACCCCAGTTTATAAAATTCGTTTATATCAACCAGACGTGATTTCGATTCGGCCTTGTTCACCAATAACAACGCTGGCGATTTTGTCTTACGATGCACCGCACGTGCCCAATTTAAATCATCATCTGTAATTCCAACGCGACCATCAACAACAAACAATACCGCGTCAGCATCGGTAATTGCCGCCAATGCCATATCGGTTGAATTATGTGCAATTCCCGATTTTGCGTTTTCCAGACCCGCTGTATCGGTTATTTCATAATCACGCCCCGCAACCGTTCCCGATATACAATCACGCGTTACACCCGGCCGGTCATGCACCAACGCATCACGCGAGCCCGTCAGTCCATTAAAAAGTGTCGATTTACCCGTATTGGGACGACCACAAATTACTACTTTCATATCATTTTCTCGTTGCTTTTTTATAATTATAAAGCAAAAATATAAATAATCAAACCAAAGGAAGTGTTTAATGAGACAAAAGAAAAAACCAAGCAATCAACACTTTTGGGACATTATCGTAAATCCAAAGCGGTACTTTACGAAAATTGTCGCCGATGGAAATTTAGACGAATCTATGTTCAAGGCGTTTATTTATGGCCTTATTGGTGGGTGTTTGGTCTTGGGTATACGTCTTTTGGGGGGTGCAACAATTACGATTGGTGCGGTATTCACTGCGGCGGTTATTATGCCGGTGTTGGCGGTGGCATTGTTATTTGTTGGTGGTGGCCTGCTTATGTTGGTATCTGAAATAACGGGTGGTGAACGCGACTGGGAAATCGCGATCAAGGGGCTGGCATCAATTATGTTTATTTATCCAACAATACTTGTTTTAAACGCATTGGCATTTAATTGCACATCGCTTTGGATAATAAGTCTGTTGTGCGATGCGTATGTATTGTTTTTGTTCTATAACATCGGTGCATATTGTATGCGTGGCAAAAAATCAAACGTATTACTGGTCGTTGGTATGATGGGGCTGTTTATGGCAACGGTTTACGTAACCAACTATCGCATCGGGTGGTTTATGCTGAAAAATGCCAGTGCTGCATTGGCGTGTTTGATATAAAAATCACATAAAAAACATCAACTATTTTATTTGCAAACGATTAATTCGTGCTCTATAATCGCAACTGGCGGGGTCTAAATTGTTCATTTTTGTGCTTAACACCCCAGAGTGCAAAAACGAATAATTTTTCCCGTCGCAAAAAATAATTTAACAACAAATACAAATATCAGGAGATTAAAGTATGTTATTTGGTTTAATAAATAAAGACGAAAAAACACATTTGAATAATCCAATTGTGGTCGAAGTTCAATATGGCGATGAAGTATTACGTCTGGAAACGGGTCGCATGGCAAAACAGGCAAACGGTGCGGTTTTGGCAACAATGGGTGGAACAATGGTTTTGGCAACTGTATGTGCCGAAAAGACCGCGGTTGAGGGTCAAGATTTCTTTCCATTAACCGTTGATTACCAAGAAAAATTTGCATCTGCCGGTCGTATCCCGGGTTCACGCGACAGACGTGAAGGCAAGGCATCAACAAACGAAACATTGATTGCACGCCTTATTGATCGTCCAATCCGTCCGTTGTTCCCAGAAACATTTAAAAACAAGGTTCAAATTATCGCACAAACATTTTCATACGATAAAAAGAACCAGCCAGACGTTTTGGCAATGATTGCGTCGTCTGCGGCTTTGGCATTGTCGGGTGTTCCATTTGCGGGACCAATTGGTGCGGCACGTGTTGGCTATGCGGACGGCAAATACATTTTGAATCCATCGAAAAAAGATGTTGAAAGTTCTGAAATGGATTTGGTTGTCGCGGCAACAAAAGACGGTGTGTTGATGGTCGAATCTGAAATCGGCGAATTAGATGAAACAACCACATTGGGTGCGGTTAAATTCGGTTTCGATGCACAACAGACGGTTATTTCTGCAATCAACGAATTGACAGAAAAAGCCGGTAAAGAACGTTGGGCAACACCAGAAAAAACACCGGAATATATTACAATGGAATCAGACTTTGAACAATTTGCAGGCAAAATCGAAGAAGCATTGCAGATTAAAGAAAAGTTGGTTCGTTTGGAAACATTGGCGAATATTCATAGTGAAGCAAAAACACGTATTCCAGAATTGTTCCCAGATACAACGGTTGCAACATCTACATTGGAATCCGAAGCCGACGAAATTGTTGAAAACATTACTGCACGTATTATGCGTGGCAACATTTTGGCGGGCAAACCACGTATTGACGGACGTGATACCAAGACTGTTCGTCCAATTGAAATTGAATTGGGTGTTCTGCCACGTGCACATGGTTCTGCATTGTTCACACGCGGTGAAACGCAAGCCTTGGTTTCGTTAACATTGGGTGGTGGCAAAGATGCATTACCAATCGAAAGTTTGGATGGTGCCGAAGAACGCGACTTTATCTTGAACTATAACTTCCCTGGCTATTCTGTTGGTGAAGCCAAAGGTTTGAAATCGCCGGGTCGTCGTGAACTGGGTCATGGCAATTTGGCATGGCGCGCATTGCACCCAATGGTGCCATCACGCGAAAAGTTCGACTATGTTATTCGCGTTGTGTCGGATATTTTGGAATCAAACGGTTCATCGTCAATGGCAACCACATGTGGTGCAACATTGGCAATGATGGACGGTGGTGTTCCATTGACACGTCCTGTTGCAGGTATCGCCATGGGATTGATCAAAGAAGGCGACGACTATGCAATATTGACCGATATTTTGGGTGACGAAGATCACTTGGGCGATATGGATTTCAAGGTAACTGGTACCGATCGTGGTATTACCGCGTTACAGATGGATATTAAAATTACATCCATTACATTTGAAATCATGGAACATGCATTGGCCCAGGCAAAAGACGGTCGTATGCACATTTTGGGTAAAATTGAAAAGGCGATTAAGGCACCACGTAAAACAGTGTCTGAATATGCCCCCCAGGCATATACGATGAAAATCAATCCAGACAAAGTTCGTGATGTGATTGGCAAGGGCGGATCTGTTATCCAGGCATTGACCCGTGATACAAACACAACGATTGATTTAGACGATGATGGCAACATTAAAATTATGGCTACTTCACGTGAAGATGCCGATGCTGCAATCGCAAAAATCAAAGATATCGTCGCCGAACCAGAAGTTGGCGAAATATATGCTGGTGTTGTATCTGGTATCAAAGACTTTGGTTTATTTGTAAAAATCTTGAACGGTTTTGAATCGATGGTTCACATTTCAGAAATCACTGGTGAACGCATTGCCAAAATCGAAGACACAAAAATCAAAGAAGGCGACAAAGTATATGTCCGCTATCTTGGTGCCGATAAACGTGGCAAAACACGTATGTCGATGGTTGGTATCGATCAAAAGACTGGTAAAGAAATCAAATAATTTACCAATATGCCCCATGCATAACACGTGGGGCATAATCTATTTTATTCGGGGGGATAGATATGGAAATGAATGATTTAATGGCCCAGGCACAACAACTACAAAATCGTGTTGCTGCCGCCCAGGAAAAGTTAGCAAACACAACCGTTCGTGGTATCGCAAATGGTGGTGCATGTATTGTTGAAATGACCGGAAAATACGATTTAAAGTCATTAAAATTGCGTGATGATATATCGGGTCGTCCGGCCGATGAAATATCGCAAATTGTTTTGTCGGCATTATTAGATGCCAAGGCCAAAGCCGATGAAATTATTGACGATGTTATGGGTGATGCAACCGCAGGGTTACCGTTACCAGAATAAGGTTAAGGATAAAAAACATGGAAGAAAATAAATTATCATTCGAAGAAGCATATAAACAATTAACCGAATTGGTTAAAAAAATGGAATCGGGCGAAATGTCGCTGGACGCATCTGTTGCCGCATATGAACAGGGAATTAAATTAAAGGCATATTGCGAACAGATGTTGAAAGAAGCCGAATTGAAAATTGAAACACTGAAAGTATCGTCCCAACAATAATGGAGATACGAACGTGTCTGATAAAAATAAACTTACGCCCGTAATGCAACAATACATCGATATGAAATCGGAAAATCCCGATGCATTATTGATGTTTCGTCTGGGCGATTTTTTTGAATCGTTTTTTGAAGACGCAAAAACAATCAGTGAAAATCTGGGCCTGGTTTTAACATCACGCGGGACCGATGGATTGGGTGAAAACATCCCTATGTGTGGGATTCCGTGGCATGCCGCAGATAACTATTTTGGACGTCTGGTGCGGGCGGGGTTCAAGGTCGCGTTGGTTGAACAAATGGAAACACCGGCCCAGGCCAAAGAACGTGGACACAAATTTATTGAACGTCGCATTGTTCGTGTTTTAACCCCCGGAACATTAACCGATGAAAATTTATTAAATCCGAAAAGTTCTAATTTCTTGGTTGCAGTTACACGTGGCGAAAACAATTCTTTTGATATTGCGGGTTGTGATATTTCAACGGGTGAATTTTTTACCGGGGTATCCACAAATATAATTGACGATATGGTTCGTGTATCGCCTG
>Ga0265298_10002907_pt1 | contig 23215 bp, 22 predicted proteins | sample AusTroGonzalo_MG_3_FD_193486 | JGI IMG/M metagenome (GOLD analysis project Ga0265298, IMG submission 193486) | Bovine rumen microbial communities from tropical cattle in Woodstock, Queensland, Australia - Gonzalo_01 | ecosystem: Host-associated > Mammals > Digestive system > Stomach > Rumen ...
TGGAACTACGCGCAGGATTACTTCTGTGATGATGCCAAGTGTACCTTGTGCGCCAAAGAATAATGGGGCGAGATTGATCGAATTACCACGACGGACCTGAGTAATAGTTGGATAACCAGCCGAGCCAGTATTATTTATATCGAGCTCTTTAATGAAGGCATCATTTTTTACCACTACTTCGGCAATTTTCTTATAAATACTACCCTCAAGAGTCTTCTCTTTGGCTTTTCTCTGTACGGTGCGGCCGTTAATGCGGCTAGTTTGTAAAACATCGCCGTTTGGAAGTACCACTTCAAGTCTTTCAACATAATTCATAATACCGCCGTATTTCCCGGCATAATTATCACTTGGACAGTTAGAAATTAGCCCGCCAATTGTTTCGTTATCATGTCCGCCAATTGGAATAGTCAAGCCATTTACAGAAAGAGCAGTGTTGAGTTCTTTTAGCGTAATACCAGCTTCTACACGCACCAAACGTTCACGTTTGTCTGCTTCTAGAAGATGGTTTAATCTCTCAGTAGAAATAATTAAACCGTTCGAAAGATCCGCACCCATTTCATCAAGACCGGAACCGCGTACCGTTACCGGCACATTAATATCTTTAAGTGCCAATTGATAACAAAAACGCATAATCTTGCGAATATCTTCGGTAGATTCTGGAAGCGCCACTAGTTTTGGTTTAATTTTGAGAGCCGAGCAGTCGCTTGCATAAGCTTCAAGCACATCTGGCGTGTCAAAAACATTGCCAATAGTAAGCTGATTCAAATACTTTGCGACCTTGCCCATCCTGGTTATGATTATAACACAGGCTTTTTTAAAATGCTACAAAAAATTATTATTCTTTTGGCTTTTTGAAACGGCTAAAGAAATCTACATGTTGTTTAATGTTTAACGCTTCACCTACGCCAGGAATATCACGAGCGGCGTCATAGGCTTTTTGATGCACGGCGGCTCTAGTGGTTGGGATATTGGCTCCCACTGCGTTTCTGATAGCCGAATCAGCCGCACTCGCAGCTGTTCCAATTGCTATGTTCTTCATAGTGTCGCTAGCGGCGGCATCGGTAGCAATCTTGGTAAACATATCCATATATTGTTGATTTAATGGACTAGCTTGAAATTTTGTTTCAAAATCCCCTGCATCCTTGGCGGTTTTACCAAGTTTTTCGATTTCAACAAACAAATCATCAATTTCTTTTTTCTGAGCGTCATTTAGTTCATAGCTGCTAAATGCGTTTTTTCTTGCGTCGATACTAGCTTTTACGTATTGATCCATAATTATTTTACCCAGTTATCTCCTTTCCCTTATTATACCACTAAAAAGAGCACCAGAACATACTGGTGCTCAATTTTAGATAGTTAGTGGACCTCTCCGGAGTCAATCATGTCTACCATGATGCTAGCGAATCTGCTATCGAACTGCGTGCCCATGCCTTTGACTAGTTCATCACGAATTTTTTCCATCGGCAAACTATTTCTATAGCTTCTTCTGGATGCCATCGCATCGTAGGTATCAGCTACAGCAATAATTCTTGCGAGTTCGGGAATCTCCTGGCCTTTCAAACCTTCCGGGTAGCCCTTGCCATCATATCTTTCGTGATGGTAATTAGCTCCAATCGGCAGATTTGGTGAGATAGAAATTTTTGAGAGAATCTCTTTACCTTTTACTGGGTGAGTTTTAATAATTTCATATTCTTCATCCGTGAGCTTGCCATTTTTGTTGATAATAGTATTTGGAATACCAATCTTACCAACATCATGAAGCAGCCCAATCATATAGATTTCCTCACAATATTCCTTATCTTTGCCAGCCTTTTCCGCAATCTTGGCAGCAAGTTCCGCTACACGCCTAGAATGACCATTGGTGTACTTATCTTTGGCGTCAATTGCCTCAGCCAGTGCCATTGTCGTCTGTGACAGCAACAATTTCTGGGTTGCCATTTCTTTTTCTCTAGTGGAGCGCATGATATCATTTGCATCCAAGATCGAAAATGAATAAAGCACCACCACCATCGCTACGATCGACCCGCTCGTGAGCGTGTATTGGTCGATAAAGAAATGTATCGATGCAGTTGCCACCGGCATAACCGTAAAAAGAAACAGCGGCACAATCATCTTTTTGCTGAGCTGTTTGCGATAGCATATGATGGTATATACCAGAGCAATTAGCGCGGCGAAAGCATACAGATACGAGCCTAGATAGAACGAGCCTCTATGGTAATTATTGGCCTCATCGTAATAGTAATAAATGCCAAGGAACTGCGATGCTACTAAAGTTGCAGTACCAGCCAGCAAAATATAATCTACGATTTTAAGACTAATTGGTGTTCTCAAAAGGCCGCCTTCTTCTTTTAATAAATCCTTGAGATATTGGGTAAAAATGAAAATAATCGCTAAATTTAACCCATAAGCCAAGAATTTAAAGAACCTAAGTATTAGGCCACCGCCTACAGTAACGGCTCCATTGTAGAGGTCTGAGCCATAGTCTGCGACGATAAGCAACATCGCAGCTAGTGCTATGAAAGATAATAGCACTTTTCGCCTCTTCGAAATCGCACCGGTGATATTAATAAAAAGTATCAACACGATACAGACTTCAATCAGTCCATAGGTTACGTATAACATTTTTGCCCCCTTTCAAAACTATCTATTTTAAGGTACAACTACTGTATATATTTTAACATAAAATTATTGAAAAGTCAAAAAATGGTGCCCGAGACAGGACTTGAACCTGCACACCATATGGCATATGCTCCTAAGGCATACGTGTATACCAATTTCACCACTCGGGCACTCTTTAATTATAGCACAAAAAACCGGGGTTGTGTAGCCCCGGAATTTTGCGATTTAGGCCGATTTCTTAAGTGACATGAGGTATGCGGTACCAGCGGTGGTAAGGCTACCGAATGCCAAGATCATAGGTAAAGTATCTTCTGGACCAGTATCAACTACTGCAGCAGTTCTAGATTCATCCTTAGTAGTGATGACAACTTCAGCTTTTGGTTCTTCTTTCTTTTCTTCTTCCTTCTTCTCTTCCTTTTGTTCTTCCTTCTTTTCCTCTTTCTTCTCGTCCTTGTTCTCGTCCATAGTGAAAGCAGAGTTATCAGAAGAAGCTACTTTGTTGTCGCCACCAGATTTGCGGGTTGCTACTACGATAATAGCCACAAGTAAAATCAAAACTACTACTACAATTGCTGTAGCTACAGTGATTACTTTACGACGATTGTCTTTTTCATCTTCTCCCTGATAATACATAAAAATAACTCCTTATAACGCTTATTATACCACGGCGTAGCAAAAAACGCAAGTATTACAACCTAAAATTAAAGAAAATGCTAATCCTTAAAATAGATCGAAAGATGAGCCGCGGCGTACTGGTGAGTTTTTGATAGAGTTAAGCTATCAAGCTTCGGTGCTTCTTCTGGGTGGGACAAAACTAATATACCACCACTTTTTAGGAGTTTTGTCAATGATTCTACCTCTGGTAAATCAAAATTATCGTAGGGTGGATCAGCTAAAATAACGTCATATTCTCCAGTTGTTTCCGATACACTAGATTTTATAATCCTAGCGCCTTCATTTATTCCGAGTGATTCGAGATTTTTCTTAATAATTTTACAAGCTTTGCTGTTTCTCTCTACGAAAACTACTTCCGCTGCACCTCTAGAAAGAGCCTCGATCCCTAAAGCTCCAGACCCAGCAAAAGCATCTAAGACGGTAGCGCCTTCGATTTTTCCGGTCAGCATATTAAAAAGTGCTAGTTTTTCTCTGGAACCCATTGGGTGAGTGTTCCTGCCTGGTGTTGAGATTTTCCGCCCTTTATATTTTCCTGATGTGATAATTACATGTTCCATATTAATTCAAAGTGGTAATCTGCTGATATTTAGAGATTCCATCCATTAATTCCTTATATTTTAGCATATCTTCCCCTGATTTAAGAAATTCATCAGCGTCCTTTCTAGCTTTCGCAATGATTTTTGTATCAGAAAGCGAGGCGATTCTTAGATCCAAAGCCCCATGTTGTAGGGCGCCATAAATTTCACCCGGCCCGCGCATCTTAAGATCTACTTCCGCAAGATAAAAACCGTCTGTAGACTTTTCTAGTTCTCTAAGCCTTCGTGATGGCATCGCATCGCCGGTGGTCAAAAGATAACAATAGGATTTAACCGAGCCTCTGCCTACACGGCCCCTTAATTGGTGAAGCTGAGCTAAGCCATAGCCTTCGGCATTTTCGATTATAATCAATGAGGCATTCGGCACATCTACGCCCACTTCTACCACTGTAGTGGAAACTAAAATATCAATCTTTCCATCCGAAAAATCACGCATCACCTGCTCTTTTTCGGCTGGTTTTATTTTGCCATGTAGGAATTCAATTTTGAGCTTCGGGAAGGCAGTCTGGAGTTTTTTGCATCGGGATTTCACAGAGGTGATATCTGCTTTTTCATTGATTCCGCCGCCATCTTCAATCGCTTTACAAATCCAATAAACTTGCTGCCCAGCCTTGATGGTTTTAAGCATTTCTGGATATAATTTTTCAGAAGTTTCTACCTCCGATAAAATCTTAGTTTCAATCGGTTGGCGCCCCTTTGGTAACTCATCTAATATCGAAACATCAAGATCGCCAAAGATGGTTAGCTGTAAAGAACGTGGAATCGGTGTAGCCGTCATCGTGAGAAGGTGTGGTGCCAAATTTTTTGGCGATTTTAGAGCCAATTTTTGTCTCTGCTCTACGCCGAAACGGTGTTGTTCGTCGATAATTACCAGGGATAAGTTATTAAATTCAGTATCATCGGTCAGTAAGGCATGGGTGCCGATTACCACGTCTACTTCACCGCTTTTAATTTGAGATTTCAAAGCCGGTTTAGCTTTGGTCGCTCCGGTTAAAAGCACGGTTTTCACGCCAAACTTGCCAAGTAGTGGCCCGATTCCTTCATAATGTTGAGAGGCTAGCACTGAAGTTGGAGCTAGAAGTGCCACCTGAAAACCTTTATTCACCGCTTCAAGCGCAGCTAGTGCTGCCACCATAGTTTTACCGGAACCCACGTCGCCCTGCAGAAGTCGGTTCATTGGCCGATCCTTTTCCATGTCTTGGAAAATTTCCCAAGCTGCTTTTCTCTGTGCATTAGTTAATTTAAATGGCAATTTCCCTACAAAATTCCGGATCTTCTCAACTTCGAAAGCAATCGGTGTAGCTTTTAACTTTTCATTCTCTCTTTTATTTAGCTTAGAAGCCAAAATCAATTCAAATAATTCTTCGTAGGCTAAATATTCACGAGCTAGGCTAATAGCTCTTTCGTTATCCGGAAAATGTGCGTTAAATAAAGATTCTTTTCTCTCTCCAGGTTTTGCTAAAGGCAAAAGATCTGGAATCTCGGCAAATTTATCTCGCGAGCCATTCACTAGCCGCTTAAAGTCGCCGGATTTTAACCCTCCGTGGGCTACGTAAATCGGTGTCAGACCGCTTTTTGGCTCCACGTCGGATGCCAAAGCCGAAGATGGCGAAGTTAACTGAAATCGCCCATTTTTAAGCTCATAAGTTCCCGCAAAACAATATTCTCTATCAGGGCTAAATTGCCGAATCCGATAGCTTTGATTGAACCAAACTACTCTTACCGATCCCGTGCCATCAGTCACGGTTCCCTCAATAATAGATAGGTTCCTGCTCCTCGCTCGTCTAGAACTCAAATTCTCGATTCGGCCTTTTATTACCACTTTACCAGGTCGGATCTCTCCAACCGAAGTCACCGCCTGGTAATTCTCGTAATCTCTCGGTAAATTATAAAAAAAGTCCCGTACAGTTTTGATACCGGCTTTTTTGAGAGTCTCGGCAGTTTTAGGCCCAATACCCTTGAGCGATTCTACCGGCTCGGACAAAATCATTTAGAATGCTCCGCCCGCCACTTATCTACTTCTTGGTGATTGCCAGACAAAAGCACATCTGGCACTGTCATTCCTCTAAAATCATAAGGCTTGGTGTATTGAGGATATTCTAAATTATCTCCATCCGAAAAAGATTCAATCTCGGCAGATTTTTCACCGCCCAAAACTCCAGGAATTAATCTCACAATCGAATCAATAATTGTAAGTGCAGGAAGTTCTCCACCAGTCAAAACGAATTTACCAAGCGAAATCTTATAATCTACAATCGAGAGGATTCTCTCATCATAGCCTTCGTAATGTGGGCACAATATAATATAGTGTGCATCAGTAGCAAATTCCCGGGCTTTTTCTTGATTCCAAATTTCCCCTACCGGAGTCGGAATAATTACTTTTGCTTCCGGATCTTTAGCTTTTACTGATTCAATAGCTTCAAATACCGGCTCACATCTAAGTAACATACCGTCGCCACCGCCATATGGGGTGTCATCTACACTTTTATGTGGCCCTAGACCAAAATCTCTTAAATTCACAAAATCAAACTCGGCTAAACCCTTTTCTTGGGCTTTCCACATCATTGAAGACGACAAATATGGCTCCATCGCCTCCCGAAATAGCGTGATAATCGTGAACTTAATCATATCTATATTATACCATGATATAATATATATATGTTTGTGGATAAAGCTAAGGTTAGTCTCAAGGCTGGTGATGGCGGTAATGGTGCCGTTTCTTTTCGCCATGAGATCTACATTCCTAAAGGTGGCCCAGATGGTGGCGACGGTGGCAAAGGCGGCGATATCGTCTTTAAAGCCGACAAAGACACTGATACTCTCGTAGACTTTAGATTTGCCCCAATCCTTACTGCCGAAAACGGCAAAGCTGGTTCTGGCCAACGTTCTGCTGGTAGAAGCGGTAAAGATTTGATTGTAGAAGTCCCAATTGGCACAGTTGTATATAGAGATGGTATTATCCTAGCCGATCTCGCCCGCGACGGTCAAACCGCAATTATTGCCAAAGGCGGCGATGGTGGCTTCGGCAACGCCCATTTTAAGAGCTCTACCCGCCAAGCTCCACTGGTAGCTGAGGTTGGCGAACCAGGCGAAGAATTCGAAGCCGAACTAGAATTAAAATCCCTCGCTGATGTTGGTCTAGTTGGTCTTCCAAACGCTGGTAAGTCCACTTTTCTTTCCGTGGTTTCCAATGCTAAACCAGAAATTGCCGATTATCCATTCACTACTATCACCCCACAGCTTGGCGTAGCCACTGTGGATGGCCATGATATCTTAATTGCTGATATCCCAGGGCTTATCGAAGGCGCTGCTGAAGGTAAAGGCCTAGGCCATGACTTTCTAAGGCACGTTGAACGTACCGCAGTTTTACTCCACCTAGTTGACGTTTACAATGATGATGCTGGCGAAGCCTATGCAACCATCAGAAAAGAGCTTGAAAAATATGCTGATCTCGCTTCTCGCCAAGAAATTGTTGCTCTCACTAAATGCGAAGGCGTAGACGAAGAAATTATTAAAATGCAGATGTCTTCTATCCTCGCCAAAAACCCAGACGCCAAGATTTATACGATTTCATCCTCCGCTCACCAAGGTCTGACGGAGCTATTGAGGGAACTCTATACCGAGATTTCTAAAGAAAAACCAGTAATCAAGGAAGAAGAAGTTATAGAAGAAATTCCAACCATTGAGCTTGATAAAGACTCCCTCAAAGATACCTGGACCGTAGAAGAAACTGAAGACGGTAGATTTATTGTAACCGGTGAAAAGATTGAGAAATTTGCTCGCCGGACCGATATGGATAATTACGCTAGTGTCAATCGGTTAAGAGATATCATGAAGAAAATGGGTATCCGTGCTGAGCTTACCACCAAAGGCGCCAAGCCGGAATCGATCATCGAGATTGCTGGCAAAGAATTCACTCTTGTAGAAGATTACTAAAGCCAAAAAAGAGCGGTCTTAAAAGACCGCTCTTAGCTGATGCGCGCCCACCCTAGGGCACATTGGTTTGTTTTAATCCGCTGTTTGTTTTTATTAATGTAGTCTCCACACTCCACTAATTTGTCAGTGGAACCCTGTGAAGCGTACCAGCTTAATTTAATAATAAAGCATAAGCATAATGCTGTCAAGTATTTTTCAACATTTTTTAGACTTTTTTAGTGAATATAATTAAAGTTTCCGACTGCGCTAGCAGGGATAGTCGCCCGAATTACCATGTATGGACGATAGTTATAATTCATTTCAGTTACTACGATCGAACCATCGCTATTGACGCTCTCTACGTAGCCTACGTGACCATACCAACCAGAAGAAGTCTGGAAGATCGCGCCAGCTGATGGAGACCTGTTTACGGTATAGCCAGCCGCTGAAGCTCTAGCCGCCCAGGTGTTAGCATTGCCCAGAGTGGATGGAATATCACGGCGTTTAGACCAAGCCCATTGTGTACACTGACCAGCGCCGTATGGACCGCCTAAACCATAGACATAGCCAAGTACGGTCACATCTTGGCGTTCAGAAGTATTACCAAGGTAAGAATAACGATAAGTACCAGTACGATAGGTAGTAGTGGCGCGTCTTGGTGCTACATAGTCTGGGCGTTCGTTCTCAGGCAAGACACCGCCTTCAATCAGAATCTTAGCGCCTTCAACCACACCAGTAACATCAAGGTCGTTCATCGAAATAATTTTCTCAGCTGTCGAACCATATTTAGAAGCAATCGCCTCTACAGTATCGCCAGCTTTCACAGTGTAAACAAATCCTGGTTTATTTGGAATATATAAAGTATCGCCAGCGTTTAATGTATTTGTCTTTAGGCCATTAGACCAACGAATCTGCTCTGCTGTAATACCGTATTTAGCTGCCAACGCCTCGATGGTATCACCTGATTTTACTACATATTCATCTACACCACGACGGACGCTAATATTAGTAATTGATGGCTTTTCGAGCTTACCGGTGGCAGTCTGGCCCACTTCATACATTGAGGTAGTTACCACGTAGTTGGAAGCCACATCTGATGCGGAAGCGAGTCCTAAAGCATCAGAAAGATCAGCCACTACGTACATCTCGGATAATTGATCTACTGAAATGTCGTAATCACTTTTTGCGAATGAATCTAGAGAAAGCGTAGTACCAGATTGTTGTTTATCAATCGAACCAAGTGCCACGATTCCAATAGTTACAATCAGTGTGAGAAGATAAGGCAACGTGTGCTTTATCTTTTCCCAGGTTGTAGGTTTCTTATCTATCATAACGAAACGTTACAGAGACTCTTGCAATGAGTGACAGCGTTCTGGTTATGCTCGGCCTCTGTATAACTATAATACATCAAACCATCATCCCCTGTCAAGAAATACAGATAGGCGGTGTCTGATGGCGTGGCAACGGCCAGAAGCGATGCTAGCCCTGGGTTCGAAATTGGACCGCAAGGAAGCCCAGTGTTAATTCTAGTGTTATAGCAGGAATTAATTGAGAGTGCGGCAGCATTATCTTTGTAAGTAGTTCTATCCGGATCCACCACATCTAGCGCATAAGTCACGGTCACATCGCTACCAAGCCTCCAACCATAGGTAAGCCTAGACATAAATACCTGCGCAACTTTTGCATGTTCTCCTGCTGGGGATTCTTTCTGGACGATTGAAGCTAACGTAATTCCTTCGTGTAAGCTTAAGTCGTGCGCTGCAAATTTAGCTTTTAGGTCATTAGTCTTAATTACCTCATCCATTCCAAGCAAGAATTTGGTTAAAATTTCTTTTACCGTGGCGGTTCTATAGAATTCATAAGTTTCGCCATATAAATAACCTTCAAGTGTAGCACCGGTTGGTCTTTCTTTTAGGAAATCGAATTCGTAATCAAAATTAAAACCTTCTTCAATCTCAGCCGAGGTATAACCTTCCTCGGCTAAATGTTTTTTAACATCAAAGATGGTTTCACCTGGACGAATTGTGAAATTAAAAACCTCAGCTTTTTCAGCGGCTACTTTGGCGAGATATTCTTCGTATTCTCGCTTAGCAATTTCTCTTTGGATAAACCAAACACCACCGGCAATCCCTGCAATCAATAAAATTGCGATAATAATAATCGGGGTTTTCTTGATCTTATGTTTCGTCTTTTTTGCACTCATCATTAATTTGTCCGTTCCTTTTTTAGTCATTGCTGTGGCGGTATCAATCGTATTTTGCATCAAATTTGGTTCTTCTTCTACTTCTTCCACATTTACCGCCGGAGCTACAGCTGGTATACCATTCTTGAGATTTTCTAGAAAATCTTGCAAGATAATTGCCGCCGCTTCAGCATCGATATCGCCTTTGGCGTAGGGCTTCTTTTTGGCTTTAAGTCTTTTTTCGGCTTCCACAGAAGTTAGTGACTCATCCTGAAAACGTACTTTAGCGCCAGGAATATTCTCGGTTAAAGTCTTAGCAAAATTACGTGCATAGAGGCTTTGTTGAGTTTCTTTACCTTCGTTGCTTCTCGGCATACCGAGCACAAACAAATTGGTGTTATTGAGAGCTGCGAGCTCTTCGAGTTCTGCCCATTCCGAACCATCCACCGGGATAAAACCCGAAGGAACAGCGATTCTGGTACTCGAATCCGCGCGCGCTACACCAATACGTTTAGTGCCTACGTCTAGGCCGATAATCTTCAAATTATTACTCCTGTGTATTAATATTTACGGTGATTTTTTCTACATTGGTTGGCACACCGGAAACCCATGGCAAATTACCCTCAACTTTAAACTTCACACCTTCGAATTTAGCTTCGAGATCGCGTTTAGCGGTGCCAGTGCCTTTGCCTTTAGCAACGTCTACGATATCATTCTCAGTTACGGTAGAACCGGATACGTAAGAAGTCTTAAGTTTACCAAGATAGCCAGAATCGGTTTTAAGGAAGTTTTCAATGAATGGATTTTTCATTTCATAAATCTTTTGACCATCATCGAGTTTGGCTTTGGTCTTGATGAATTCTTTAAGTTTAGTTTCATCAAGCACGAATACAGTTGCCGTAGTAGTTACAGTGAGTTTAGCTTTCTTGCCTTCTTGTACCTCTTCGCCAACGGCTGGTGAGGAAACTGGATCATTGAAGGTTACCTTGAAGCTTGATTCAATCATGAATTCATCTTCAGCAATTAAATCTTCAAGTTTGGCTTTAATTACAGCTTGAGTATCGTCATCAGTTTCTTTCTTAGTAGTGTCGTTTGGATCGCCATTTAGAGCTTTGTCGATATCCGATTGTTGGACCACGGTTACGGTTTTATCAGAACCACCAGCCATCGCAGCAGAGCTGCTTGCCGCAAGACCTGCAATTGAAGTACTCCAACCGCCACCACCGGCAACGTTGTATTTAACACCAGATTCGGCAGCTACGACAGAAACTTTAGTAGATACTTTACAGCCGTCTTGCATCCAGCTAATATCACCTTTTTTGTAGTTTTCACAATCCTGTGCAGCACTTGTAACATCGCCATCCCAATGGATAGAGGCATCAGCGCTAGCTAAGAAATTCAAACTAGAATTGGTAAATACAGTGCCAGCTTTAATTGCAATTGTGCCGCCACCACCAATTACTGGGAACCAGTAGCTAACGGTTAGATCGCCACTAGCTTTTTCACCGACATTTTTCTCGCCAGTTGCTTCAAATTCGAGCTCGGTCTTTTCTTCAACTTTCTTTTCTTCGATGAAGAATTTACCTTCTTCGACTTTTTCTTCTTCTAATTTCTCAGTAAAGCTGACACTTTCAGAAAAGCTACCGGTTTGGGTTTTTACTTCTGCGGTAATTATTGCAGCTGGAGCGATTCCAAAGGCCCAAATCATAAAGATGATAAAGAAAATCAAACCAACGCCAGAACCAATTACGATTTTTGGATGAGTGCCAATCCATTTGAGGGCTGGATTATCAGATTTTGCGAGTTTAGTGAATAAGTTATCTTTCTTAGCAGACTTTTTGCCTTCTTTTTTGGCCGGTTTCTTCTCTTCTTCCTCTTCTTCTTCGTCCTCGTCTTCTTCGTCTTCTTCCTCTTCCTCATCTTCGACTTTTTCTACTTTAACCTCTTTTTTCTCAACCGGCTTCTTTTCTTCTTCTTTTTCTTCTTCTTCAGCTTCGTCATCTACTTCGACTTCTTCCTCGGTATCAGCTTCGTCAACCTCTTCGACATCCTCGGCATCTGGAATTTTTGGTACGGTCTGAAGATCTTTGGTCACAGGCATTTTGGTTGCTGCTGCGAGTTTAATAATCGACGGATCGGTCGTCACGAAAACGACACTTTTTTCAAGACTGTGAGCAGTCTTCGCGATTAGTTTAATATTAACAATACTCCTAAACACTCCCGCCTTTTTTGGAGGCACGAGCGCCACTATTTTAGATTTCGAGCCTTCGATTTTAGTGATGATATCAGTGATATCCTCCTCGGGCTCAATATAAATGACGTCCTTATTCATAACACTAATATAACACACTTTCGTTTTAACCGCTACCATTTTTTCAAAGCTTATGCTAAAATTAAAACGAAGATGCTAGATATTTTTAATATAAAAAAATCTCTAAATCAAAATCAGCAACCTGCTCCCGAAGCGGTAGTTCCATCTATGCAAGTTTTGCAGCCAGTCCAGCCTACCCAAAACCAGTTAGCTGAAGTCGCTTTGAATAATATTAATAACGGTGTGATTATGACCGACGCCGCTGGCGTAATCCAGTTTATTAACCCAGCCGCTGTTACTATGGTAGATTGCCAAGCCGCCACTAACGCTGTGGGGCTCGATTATAGCTTACTCGTGAAAATCGAAACCAAGGAAGGTCGTGAACTTAGTCCAGAAGAGAATCCTTTAATTCGCGCTATGCAAGTTAATCAACCGCTAGAAAGATATAATTGTAATCTAATTTCCGGAAATTCCGGTAAACGTATCCCAATTTCTATTACCATGATTCCAGCCGGCGATGGCGGTCACAAAATTATTACTTTCCGTGATATTACCAAAGAACTCGCTGAAGAGAGTGAGCATAACGAATTTATTTCCACTGCTTCTCACGAAATGCGAACTCCAGTTGCTACTATCGATGGTTATTTGTCACTTTGTTTAAACCCTCAAACTGCTACGATTGATGATCGCGCCAGAGGATATCTCGAAGCTGCCGAAAAAGCCTCAAAACATCTCGGCAATCTCTTTCAAAATCTACTCGACGTTACTAAATTGGACGACGGTCGTATTCGTCCAGAATTTGTCCCAGCCGAAATGGCCGGCCTAGTTAAACAAATTTTTGACGATCACGCGGTTAAAGCTCAGGAAAAACAACTTAATTTTGTTTTTGGCGTAAAAGAACCATCTAACCCAGAAGATCACCGTCTAGAACAAGTATTATATGCTTCCATCGACCAGAATTTTATGCGCGAAATCATGGATAATCTCATCGATAATGCCATCAAGTATACTCCAGCCGGTGGCTCAGTTTATGTTAATGCCGTTGGTGACAACGACAAAGTTGTAATTAGCGTTGCTGATACCGGAATTGGTATTAATTCCACTGATCTCCAGCATGTATTTCAAAAATTCTATCGCGCCGATAATTCTGACACTCGCGAAATCGGCGGCACTGGACTTGGCCTTTACATTGTAAAACAACGCGTCGAGGCGATGGGCGGTCGAGTTTGGGCCGAATCCACCTTCGGTGAAGGCACTACATTCTATGTTGCTCTTCCTCGTATTTCGTCGGAAGAGTATCAAAAACGCATGATTGCAGTACAAAACGCTGGAATGATTAATAATAATAAAGGAGGAACAAATGAGTAAAGTAATGGTGGTCGAAGACGATGCCGCTTTACGCGAAATCTACAGCATTCGGATTACTGCTGAAGGTTACGAAGTCGTTACCGCTGGTGACGGCGAAGAAGCTTTAGCTGTAGCTGTCGAGCAAAAACCAGACCTAATCTTAAGTGATGTAATGATGCCAAAAATTTCTGGCTTCGATATGTTGGATATTCTAAGAAATACTCCAGAAACCGCCAATATCCATGTCATCATGATGACCGCATTATCAGCCGACGATCAACGTGCTCGTGGTGAACGTCTTGGCTGCGATCGCTACCTCGTTAAATCCCAAGTTGGTATTGAAGATGTTATTAATGCTATTCACGAAGTTCTAGGCGACAAACAAGGCGCCGCTCCAGCTGCTCCAGCTGCTCCAGAAGGAGTTCCAGATGCAACCAATCCGGCTCAATAAATTCCTCGCGGAACGAATTGGTGTTTCCCGTCGTGAAGCCGACGATCTAATTGCAGCCGGCAAAGTTACTATCGACGGCAAAAAAGTCGAGCTTGGTGCTCGCATTGACAAAGAAGCCAAAGTATGTTATAATGGAAAAACAATTCCGTTTGAGACGGACTACTTGTATATTGCGATGAACAAACCGGTAGGTTATGTTTGTTCTCGCCGTGCCCAAGGTGATGCGCCTACTATATATAATATACTGCCAAAAGAATATCAGAAATTAAAAACCGTCGGTCGGCTAGACAAAGATAGCTCTGGTTTAATTCTCCTCACTAACGACGGTGATTTTGCATTCCAACATACTCATCCAAAATTTAGAAAAGAAAAAATCTATGAGGTGAAACTCGACAAAACCCTAGAGCCTCTACATCAGCAAATGATCTCCGACTTCGGCGTAATGCTCGATGACGGCCCTAGCAAGTTTACGGTAATTAGGCTTGTGGATACGTCTTCCAAGGACCATAAGCTTGGCCGAGCGGCCTCGAGCGTGTCCGAGGAAGATGCATCCCAAGCCACTTATATTGTAAAGCTTTCTGAAGGTCGTAATCGCCAAATTAGAAGGACCTTCGCGGCACTCGGTTACACTGTTACTGAACTTCATCGCACTAACTTCGGCAAGTACGGCCTCGCTGGTCTAAAACCGGGAGAATGTGTTATAATAAAACCATGAGTACTATTTTAGGCTTAGATATCGGTACTGAATTTGTTAAAGCGGTCTTAGGAAGACCAGCTAAAAAAGGTAATATCGAAATTCTAGCTGTTTCCAAAGTTAAACAGCAAGATGGTAGCATGTATAATGGTGCTATCGCCGATATTCCAGCCGTAGTTGCTACTTGCGAAAAGGCCCTTATGAAAATTGAAGAAGAGGCCGAAGAGAAAGCTAGTCTCACAATCGTTGGTATTGCCGGTGAACTTATTAAAGGTAATACTACGACCGTTCATTATGCTAGAAAAGATCCGAAAAAACCAATTACCGAGACCGAGATGCAGAATATTATCGAACGGGTTCAACAAAAATCCGGTGAGGTTGCTAAGAAAACTGTCGCTCTCGAAACTGGCAACAAAAATGTAGAAGTTCGTTTAATTAATTCCGCAATCGTTTCTCTCATGATTGATGGTTATAAAATTAGTAATCCAATTGGGTTCAATGGTTCTGATGTAGTAATCCAATTCTATACCGCTTTTGCTCCGATGATTCATGTTTCGGCAATCGAAAAAGTTTGCGCTGAGTTAAATCTCGATTTACTTACCGTGGCTGTAGAGCCATTTGCCGTGTGTCGTGCCTGTCTTGGTGATGAACTTGACAGTAGTTTTTCTGGTGTAGTGATGGATATTGGCGGTGGCACTACCGATATCGCTATCATTGATGATGGTGGTGTAGAAGGCACTAAAATGTTCTCAATTGGTGGCCGCAGCTTTACGCATCAAATCGAAGAAGCTCTTGGCGTAGATTACGAAACCGCCGAAAAATATAAACTTGATTTTGACTCCGGCAAGCTCGATGATGCTTTGAAAGCCAAAGTCGAAACCGCTCTTTCTCGTAATCTTTCCGTTTGGTTCACTGGTGTAGAAGTTGCGCTTGAGGAATTTGAATCCGTTGGCAGTCTCCCTCGTAATATCATTCTTTGCGGTGGCGGCGCTGGCCTTTCAATTTTGCAAGAAGAACTTGCTACTTCCGACTGGTATAATGATCTACCGTTTTCTCGTCGTCCAGTAATTAATTTGCTAGATACTAATGGCTTACCAAACTTAATTCTTGGCGAAAATGCTAAAAAACTCGATCACTCATACGCCACCGCACTTGGTCTTCTCCGTGTTGGTACTGATACTTTGGAAGGTAACCCAGAAGAAAAAGGCCTCCGCGCCAAATTTGCAAAACTGCTCCAAAATTAATTAGATTATTCGATTACCGCTTTAATTCGGCGAATTCCGGCAGCGGAAGATTCTTCTTTTGTAATCTTAAAGTGGCCAATTACGCCAGTATGTTCTACGTGTGGTCCACCACAAACTTCGCGAGAAATTGGGCTGTCAAAATCGCCAATCGTGTAGACCTTGAGCATTTCTGGATATTTGTCCCAGAACTGGCCGTGAGCCTTCAAAGTATTTCTGGCATATTCTTTTTCGTATTCATCAAATACTACTGGAAGATCTTGAGAAATCCATTCGTTTACCTGGTCTTCTACAGCCTTAATTTCTTCTGGAGTGAGTTTATGATCACAATTAAAATCAAATCTCGTTCTTTCTGAAGTAGTGTTAGAACCTTTTTGTACAATATCTGGAGAAACTACCTTCTGAAGAGCTGCTAGAAGCAAATGTGTCGCAGTGTGATATTTCACTGTTTGTTCACCATGATCCTCGAGACCACCTTTAAACATACCCTTTGAGGCAGTCTGTGAGCGTTCTCTTTGTTCTTTCAAAGCTTCGTCGAATTCTTTCTTATATTCGGAAGTTAGTTCGATTCCTTGACGGTAACATTCTTCTACCGATAATTCCATCGGGAAACCATAAGTATCCTGAAGCATAAAGATATCTCTACCGTCCAGGATCTTCTTGTTCTTAGTTAGTCTGCCAAGCTCTTTAAGACCACGATTCAAAGTTTTTCTAAAGGCATTTTCTTCTTTCAAAAGCACTTCGAGTGCGCTTTCTCTGTGGGTGAGAATTGAATCCGGCAAATCTTTATAGTTTTCTGCCACGATTGGAATAATTTCTGATAGGAAGTTAGCGGAAATCCCAAGATCGAGCGCACGTAAAATTGCCCGGCGAACCAAACGGCGCATTGCATAGCCCTGGGTCTTATTAGAAGGCACCAAACCTTGTGAAGCCAACAAATAAGCCCCACGGATATGGTCAGCAATTACCCGCATTTCATCGGTGTTATTATCGTAAGATTTCCCAGAAATCTCTTCGAGTTTATCAATAATTGGCTTCATGAGGGAAATCTTAAATACATCAAACGAGCCAATTGCAGCTGCGGCAATGCGTTCAAGCCCGCCACCAAAGTCTACGTTCTTTTTTTCTAATTCTTCAAAACTACCATCTTCCTTGCGGCGATATTGCATAAATACCTGATTGCCGATTTCCATAAATCTAGCACCGTCCGAAGCTGGATGAGAAAGCCCATATTTCGCGGTGTCTTGCTTGTCTTCGCCGAAGTCATAAAATACTTCCGAGTCTGGGCCACATGGGTCGCCGAGCGGTGTAGAATCAATTCCACCACCTCTACTCCACCAGTTTTCCTTGTCGTCATAAAAGAAGATTCTTTCACCTTCTTTAATACCCCGTTTGTCGCCATTTTCGGCTGAGCCGATTTCGGCAATCTCGGCTTTTACGCCAGCTTTTTCAAATACTTCTTTCCAAATTTCGGCTGCTTCGGTATCTTTTGGAATGCCGTACTTTTCATTACCAATAAAACAAGTCACGTAAATTTTATTAGGATCAAGCCCCACAACTTTAGTCAAAAATTCAAAGAAATTCTCGATTTGTTCACGTTTGAAGTAATCACCAAGTGACCAGTTCCCGAGCATTTCAAAAACGGTCGTGTGTCTAGGGTCGCCTACATCTTCGATATCTTGTAAGCGCATAGAAGGTTGCGAATCAGTTAATCTCTTGCCATCTTTATGTTCTTTACCAAGTAGGTATGGCAAGAGTGGCTGCATTCCTGAGCCAGTAAAAAGTGTAGTTGGGTCGCCTTCTAGCACTAGTGGTGCTGGTTGAATAATTTTGTGACCCTTCTCTGTTTGGAAATCTAAAAATTTTTGTCTAATTTCATTCGCATCCATAGAGAAAATTATACCACGTTTTAAACTATTTACAAAATCCTGCCCTCATGTTATTATAGACATAAGCATAACTATAAAAGGAGCGATAATGCCTCAAGCAAAGAAGAAAAAAAGCACAAAAACCGCTAAAAAAACTACTGCAAAAAAGACTACTTGTCGCAAGAAAGCCGTTGTCAGTTCACGCGAACGCGCACATATTTATTTTGTAACTGCACTTAGCATTATTACTGCACTTTTGCTCTGTCTTGATGCTGCTATTGTTGTTGCAACCAATAACGCAGGATAATTTATGAAATAATTCCGCCGCCAAGGCAAATTTCGTTATTGTAAAAGACCGCCGACTGCCCCGCAGCCGGTCTTTTAATTTCCTGGTCAAAGGATAAAGTATCCCCATTTAGTTTCGCTGGGATCAACACTCCAAGGTGTCGAAGTCTGACATGTATATTATTAGGCGCTTCAGACCTTAATACTACATCTTTTAATTTAAGTCCCTTCGTCCAAATATTTTCATCATTTAGATTTTTTGAAACATATATAATATTCTTCTCTAGGTCCTTTTTGACTACATAATATGGCATCCCGTCATTCACTTCGCCAACATTCCCCGAAATATAAAGCCCATGGCGTTGCCCGATGGTATAGAATACCGCGCCTTCATGATGACCAACTACCTTATCAGTATTTACATCGCGAATTTCGCCAGGTTTAACATTGATATATTCTTTAAGAAAGTCCCGCATTCCGACTTCGCCTACAAAACATACTCCCATCGATTCTTTCTTATAGGCATTATGAAGCCCGTTTTCTTCTGCAAGTTTCTTCACATCCGGCTTCTTCATCTCGCCAATTGGAAAAATGGTGTGCTCCAGAGCTTCCTTAGAAATCCTGTATAGGAAATAGGTCTGATCTTTCTTATCGTCTACGGCTTTAGCCAATTTACCATCAATAATTCTAGCGTAGTGCCCAGTCGCGATAAAATCTGCGCCCCGCTCCATGGCTTTTTCGAAAAACAACTTAAATTTAATCTCTTGGTTGCACATAATATCTGGATTTGGTGTGTTGCCGGCCTTAAATTCCCGGAGCATATATTCTACTACCTTTTCGTGGTATTCTTTCTCAAAATCCCAAACTTCAAAATCAATCCCGAGTTTCACGGCGACTCTTTTGGCATCGGCTAGATCTTCCGCCCACGGACATTTCATGCCCGGAAGATCTTTGGACCAGTTTTTCATATAAACACCAGTTACGTCATAACCTTGCTGTTTTAACAAAAGCGCCGAAACGCTCGAATCCACCCCACCAGACATCCCTACAAAAACTTTAGACATGGCGACCCTTCTCTACGCTTACAGCTTCGTTAATAAGCTTAGCGGCTTCGTGGATTTGTTCTTCAGTATTAGTTTCGCCAAGGGTTAAACGAAGTGATCCATTAATTTCCGAATCTGAAAGCCCAATTGCAGCAAGTACGTGGGATTTAGTGCCCTTATTAGCTGCACAAGCTGCTCCAGTAGAAACGTAAACACCTTTATCCTCCAACAAGAAAATCAACCTCTCTGCATCTACACCATCAAAACATAAAACTAGGAAGTTGTCAAGCGAGTGTTTTTTATTGATGAGCTTATAATCTTTTAATTCATCGAGCAAGATTTGTTTGAATTTAGCGTATTTTTTGCGGTTACCATTTAGATGTGCAGTAGCCTCCTCCACAGCTTTAGCAAAACCGACCACGCCTGGTACATTTTCGGTCCCAGACCGGAGACCTCTTTCTTGCCCCCCACCTACAAACATTGGTGATAATTTAATATCATGTGACACATAGAGCGCGCCCACGCCTTTTGGTCCGTAAATCTTAGATGAATTCAATGTCATGAGATCTACACCAAGTCTAGCTACGCTTACATTTAAAAGATTTAGGGCTTGTGAAGCGTCGGAATGGAGATAAAGAGGCTGTAAAATACCTCTAGCTAGCCTGTCCGCCCTTACTTCGCGTATATAAGCTGCGACCTCAGAAAGCGGTTGAATAGTTCCAAGTTCATTATTAACGAGTGCAATAGAAATCAATCCTACATTATCAGTCATTTTGGCTTTTAAATCATCCAAAATAAGTCTTCCATTTTTGTCTACAGCAATTTCCTTGCTATGATGTCTATCTGCTACTTTGCGAACCGAATCATGCTCGGTGGCAAGATACAAACAGTCACCGAACAAAGCTGCGCCAAAAGCTAAATTATTAGCTTCGGTTGCGCCAGCTGTTATTACGATATCGGAAGCCTTTGCGCCAATTGCGTGAGCAATTACGCCCTTAGCGGCTTCGTATTCGGAGGCGACTTTTTTGGATGGCAGATACGCAGCAGAAGGATTAAAGAATTCATCAGAAAAATATGGCTTCATTGCCTCAAAAACTTTCTTAGAAACTGGCGTTGCTGCCGCGTGATCCAAATAAATCATATCTGTAATTATAACATAAAAGTGTTAATTCTGCAATTCGTGGACTTTGAATTTGACTTCTACTTTTTTGTCTGGATTTTTGATTGTGAGGGTCTTGCCGCCCTGGTCCAAAGTATATTCAAATTCATCGTTGAGATCGTAAAGCCAGTTGGTTTCGATTTTGAGTTTACCATTTTCAAGCGCCCAAACGAAATCGTAATTATTAAGATGCTCGTCAGTGGTAAGTGTACCTTTACCAACTTCAGTAAAATTCCAAATTACGTTAGATTGATCTTCGCGCACCCATTCACCAGCTGAAATCAAAAATTCTGCATCATCCATTCTTGGTGCGGTAACAAGTTTAACAATTAATAAGACCACTCCGGCAACCAAGACAATTAAACCAATTATCATGGTGACAAGTGGCAACTTAGAAGGTTTTTTGACCTTAATATTATCTCCATCCATACTTATATTTTACCAAAGAATAAGCAGAAACTCAATAATACAACTTGGTCTTCATGAGCTTAAGGTAGCTCTTGGCGGCGGTTCTAAAATTATCCAATTCCTTGCCGGATAATTTTTTATATTTCTCGCCCTGTGCGCGTTTAAACACTCCAGACGGACGTACTTCGTAACGAATTACCATTTCTTTCATGTCGCCGGCTTGAGTCATCCAGCCTTCATACCAAACCCAAACATTTTCTTTGTCTTTGAAAAATTCACGGCGATGACCTCTCGGCACTGGGCCAAAAAGCGTGCTGCCCCATTTGGATTCAAGATTCACTAGATCATTATAATATAAACGGTTCGAATACCGTGGGTTTCTAGACACTTTAAGTTTCAGCTCTGCAAGTTTCTTTGTCGGCATTCCTCAATCTCCTTTGCGATCGCGGTAAGCTCGTCGTAGATTTCTAAAGATTCCGGGCTAGGTTTATACTGCTCGGTATCAAAATGAATCACGCCTTGGCGCTTTACGACCGGCTTCTTTTTAGATTTTAAAAATCTTTTCCGCATTTTTAGTAGTTTCCCTCTCCACTTGGTCGAAACTTACATCAAGTTTTAGAGCTAGCCATTCCGCAATTTCGCGAACATAGCCAGATTCGTTTATTATACCACGAAAAGGGGTTGGGGTCAAGAAAGGCGCGTCCGTCTCTAATACGATTCTATCTAGTGGTGGAGTCGGTAAAGTCGAATAAGTCGCAAGTCCATTCACACCAATATAAAAATCAGTATTTTCTAAAATCTTTTTAAGATTTTTCTTGCTATCCGAAAATGAATGGACTACGCCTTTGACCTTTGGGAACTTTTTAATAATTTCAAAGAAATCATCAAAGGCTTCACGCACGTGGAAAGATACCGGAAGATCGTTGTCGGAGGCTAACTGTAGCATCTCCTCAAATAATTTAATTTGCTCTTCCCGACTTGGCGCATCATCATAATGATAATCTAGGCCGACTTCGCCAATCGCTACTAACTTATCGTCTTTTTCAAATAAATCTTTGGTATTTTTCTCGCTCGGGTGTACGCCATAAGTCCAATAAACATTTTCATGTTTTGCTGCAAAGTTTTTTGCCGCAATCGAATCTTCGGGATGAGTCCCAATGCAAATAATTTTTTCTACACCTTTTTCTTTAGCCCGTTTTAACATCTCCTCTGCCTGGGCTTCCGTAAAGAAGTCTCTATCATGCAGGTGACAATGCGTATCAATTAGCACGGTTTTCACGCTTTCTCTTAATTGGATCGAGCTGGCGTTTTCTAAGTCTCAAAGATTTTGGTGTCACTTCTAGAAGCTCGTCGTCTAACAAGAAGTCTAAACATTGTTCGAGCGAAAGTTGTGTGTATGGTGTAAGCTGGATTGCGCCATCCGAAGCGTGAGTACGCATGTTGGTAAGTTGTTTCTCGCGACAAATATTAAAGTCGAGATCTTCTTTCTTGTTTGAAAGGCCAATAATCATACCTTGATAAACTGGAACCTGTGGCGGAATATATAATATACCGCGAGCTTGAGCTGCGTCTAGTGCATAAGCAGTAGAAACACCGTCTTCTGATGCGATGAGTGCACCATTTCTTTCAGGGCGATATTTAGAATCCACTGGGCGATAGCCAGATGGAATCGAAGACATGATTACAGTACCCTTGGTAGCGGTAAGTAAATTATTTCTAAGACCAATAAGAGCGGCGGTTGAAATCTCGTAAACGAATCTAGTTGAACCGGAAGAAGTGATCTCCTGGGATTTTAGTTCTGCTTTACGGATACCGAGTTCTTGCGAGACTGCGCCCACAAATTCTGGTGATACTTCAATCGTAAGAGATTCAATTGGTTCTTGCTTCACGCCATCGATTTCGCGGTAAACCACTTCTGGACGACCAGCTTCTAGCTCGTAGCCCTCGCGGCGCATTGTTTCAATCAAAACCGACAAGTGCAATTCGCCACGACCAGATACTTTGTAGCCAAGACCATCCGGTTTGATTTTAAGAGCAATATTGGTTTCTAGTTCTTTCTCTAATCTTTCAGCAATTTGCCGTGAAGTCGTAAATTCGCCTTCACGCCCCTTAAGTGGTGAGGTGTTTGGCCCAATATAAATCGAAAGGGTTGGAGCCTCGAGCTCAATCGTTGGAAGCGCTTCTGGATTATCGCCGGTTGCGATAGTGTCGCCAATGTTGGCTTCAGAAACACCCGTAATTGCTACGATATCGCCAGCGATTGCTTCTGCTACCTCTTCCTTGCCGAGACCTTTGTAAATAAACAAATTCTCAATCTTGCCATTTTTAACGGTGTCATTTTGTAGAACTTTTACGCTCTGGCCTTTTTTGAGTTTGCCACGGAAGATTTTACCAATACAGTACTTACCAAGATAATTATCA
>Ga0265298_10002908_pt1 | contig 23211 bp, 23 predicted proteins | sample AusTroGonzalo_MG_3_FD_193486 | JGI IMG/M metagenome (GOLD analysis project Ga0265298, IMG submission 193486) | Bovine rumen microbial communities from tropical cattle in Woodstock, Queensland, Australia - Gonzalo_01 | ecosystem: Host-associated > Mammals > Digestive system > Stomach > Rumen ...
CGCTTCCACGTTCGTGTTCTCCCGCAAGCCGGGCGACAAGGTGTGGATCAGCGGTCCTTACGGTGAGTTCCTGCTCCCGAAGGACGATCCGGACAGCCAGGAGTACATCTTCGTGGGCGGCGGCGCCGGCATGGCTCCGCTCCGCAGCCACATCATGCATCTGTTCAAGACGCTCAAGACCAAGAAGACCGTGCACTTCTTCTACGGTGCCCGCGCCCTCGTCGAGGCCTTCTACCTCGAGGATTTCGCGGAAATCGAGAAGGAATTCCCGAACTTCCACTTCCACCTGGCGCTCGACCGTCCCGATCCGGCCGCCGATGCCGCCGGCGTGAAGTACACCGCCGGCTTCGTCCACAACGTGATGAACGAGACGTACCTCAAGGACCACGAGGCCCCCGAGGACATCAAGTACTTCATGTGCGGCCCGCCGATGATGGTCTCGTCCGTCGTGAATCTGCTTGACTCCCTGGGTGTCGCACCCGAGAGTATCCTCTACGACAACTTCGGTGCTTAAGCCGGGTGAGAATAAAAAAAGAGAGGTCTTCGGACCTCTCTTTTTTTGTGACCCGCTTGGGGCTCGAACCCAAGACCCCAGCATTAAAAGTGCTGTGCTCTACCAACTGAGCTAGCGAGTCGCCCGTTTAGGGACTGCAAAAATAGCTAATTATTCGCAATCTCCAAAAAATTATTCCAGTTGGTACTGACAGAGGTTGGTGAGGGCGGGGAAGCCCTTGTGGGTTGCGACTTTGCCCTGGGCGCAGATGCGTTGGAGCAGCAGCCGCTCCTTATTGTCGCCTAGTGTAAGCCCCAGCGCCTCCTTGTGCACCTTCTTGGTCAAGTGCAGCACCAAGCAACTGTCAGGTTCCGCGCAATCCTTTTTGTCGGCCAGTACGACTGCCGTGGTCAGCAAGTCCCCGCTCGTGCACCCGAAGTCGACGGTCCCGTCTGCCGTCAGGCCTCCGACGATGAAGCCCCTGACCCAGACCGTGTCGCCAGCAAAGTGGCCACCCATCAACTCCGCGACGCGCAGGACATTGTCCAGCGGAATCTCGGGCTCGTCACCAGTACCTTGTTGTGTTTCAATGGGATCCTGCATCCAGGTGCAGGATGCCGACAGTGCGGCCGCAGCCGCATACATCGTGGCGGAGATTATGCCCGCCATCACGATTCTTTTCATATAACCTCCTTTGTTAATGTATGTCAAGGACGGGGACTATCCCCGTCAACACAAAGGAAGCTATAAAAAACGAGAAGGAAGCCGCAAAAAAGCAATTTATAGCGACGAGTTGATGGACGAGATCCGTAAAGTTGCCCATCGGGACAAGTTCCGACGTTACTTTACAATTGAGGGCGTTGATCAGCAAGTCAAAGCTCCATCACGGCAGATCAGGACCTGTTGGTGCTTCATAGATTGGGAAAAAGTTACTATTTAGAAATTCCGGGAAAAAGTGATAGACGGGAATTTGTTCTAATCGATGGTAACAGCATTCATAACTACACTGCCAAAGCGGTAACGCAAACTTGTATTATCGTGATAAAAGTATTATTTTTGAAGTTCATAATAACCGATTAGAATATATCTGGAAATGGAGAGCGCTGATGGCAATCGATTTAAAATTGTCCCGTTTAAAGAGCAGTTTCTTCCCCGGCTGAAAGAGTTGATCCATGATGGCTGGGATCCGAATCACGTGTTGTTAAAGTCCGATGAGCTTTTTCGCTGGCATTATACTGGTTTTGGCCAAAAGGCCGGTTTGAATATGCCGCTGGTCTTCGATGGAGATGAGATGATAGGTTACAGATTGATGACGCCTATTGAAATCATGTTGTCGGATAAGCAGGGCAATCATCAGACAATAACCTCTTCCGGGAGCAGTCTCTATTATATTGATCCTCGATATCGTGGAATGAAACTGGGCGTCAAGTTGGAACGCCATGTGATCGAGTATTACGGTGGCTATTTTACGACAGCCGCCAATCCCGTGACTGCTGTGCCCATCCTGAAGCGGTCGGGAACCGTAATGATTGATACGATGCTTCGGTATTTCCGCCCTTTGTCCAGTGATATTTCTTCGCTGATTATCAGGGATTGTGGCCATGTATGGAAATTCGTGCAACCTCGTTCCATAGCCGCTCCTTCCACTCTGGATCCGCAAGCCGCGACACGTTTCTGGCTGGACTCCGTGGAGGGAGTGAATGTGACTTCGCTAAACCGCTCGGAAGCATTCTGGCAGTGGCGTTATCTTGATGATCCTGTGTACAAGTATCACTTTTTCTCGGATGGTAACGGCATGGTCATAGCTAGGATCTGCAGGCTATATGATGAGAAAAGACAGCGTACTCAGACATGTGTCCTTCGCATACTTGAAGTAATACCGTCCAATCGGTCTGTATGGTCCGGGAATCCAGATGCCGGTCTTTCATCCCTGATTGACAGTGTTTGCGGATGGGGTCGCGAGAATGGATGTGTTGCAGCAGAATTTTATACGACGACGTCCCATTTTTATGCCGTTATGGGAGTGGCCGGGTTTGAAGAGATCAATCTTCAAAAAGATTTGGCCGATAGTATTGTTTCATATTACGAACCTTGCACTTCTGATCATCGATTGAGCAATGTAGGTATCCAGTCACCTTTTGTCCCGCATGATTTTGACTTTGAGAACAGTTATTTCACGCTTGCGGATGCGGATCAGGATAGGGCTAACATTTTGCCGCAATGAATAGGCGTTATCTGACTATAGTGATGTATCACTATGTGCGGGATTTGAAGAATTCACGCTATCCTGCCATAAAAGGATGTGATATCAAGGATTTCAAGGAACAGCTTGGCTTTCTGAGGAAGCATTATCATTTCGTGACGATGGAAGAGGTGATTGCGGCGTATGGTGGTGGACCGTCGTTGCCAGAACACGCAGTGCTGTTGACTTTCGATGATGCGTACAAAGACCATTTCGATTATGTTTTCCCCCTTTTGGAGCACGAGCATATTCAGGGTTGTTTCTATCCTCCCGTGAAAGCCGTGACGGAACATACTGTTTTGGATGTAAATAAGATCCATTTTATCTTGGCGTCCACACCTGCTGATCGTTTCGACACGCTGCTTAAAGAAATCCGGCTGCAACTTGATCTGTATCGCAGTACCTATAGGCTGGATTCCTATGAGCATTATTTCGAGAAGTTGGCCCAGGTAGACCGGTTTGATACACCGGAAGTAGTGTTTGTCAAGCGTCTGTTGCAAGTGGAACTGGAAGAAGAACTGCGACACCTTATCACAGACGCCCTTTTTGTCAAGGCCGTTGGTATTGACGAAGGTGCGTTTAGCCGTGAACTCTATATGTCTGTTGACCAGCTTCGATGTATGGTCGATTGTGGCATGCATGTCGGAAGTCATGGATACGATCACTACTGGTTGAGCTCCTTGCCCAGAGAACGGCAAGAATTTGAGATTGCTAAATCAATCGATTTCATCCGTGATGTTGGAGGAGATCCCGCAAGCTGGACAATGTGCTATCCTTATGGGGACTATGATGAGGCGACGATTGATCTTTTGAAAAAACATGGGTGCCGGCTGGGGCTCACGACACGTGTCGCCTTGGCTGACCTGTCCGATCAGGATGCCGATGCTATATACAAACTGCCCCGCTTGGATGTTAACGACTTTCCCAAAAGCGCGGAGTCTCCTGTGAACGACTGGTATCGGTAGTTGTTTTTTGATGGAACGGATACTTTTCGTACCTTTGTAAGTATGTTCCGTCTTGAATCATTTGTCCAGCAATATGTAACCTGCCGTTCCCGCAGCCTGTTCGCTGATGATATCGAAGCGAATGCGGACCTGCTATCTCGGGAGATAGCAGGTCGTTCCGTACTCGTTATAGGCGGAGCGGGCTCGATTGGTTCCCAGTTTATCCGCTCGATATGCAGGTTTAAGCCTGGAAAGCTCATTGTTGTGGATTTGAGCGAGAACTCTCTGGCTGCCCTGACACGAGATCTTCGCAGCACATGGAGTTTATCCGTTCCGGACAACTATCGCACCTACACGCTCGATTTCGGAAGTCCCATCTTTGAGCGAATTTTCCGAGAAGAAAACGGTTTTGACATTGTGGCCAATTTTTCCGCCCACAAACATGTCCGCAGTGAGAAGGATCGTTATTCAGTACAAGCATTGCTGGAGAACAATGATATCAAGGCAAAACGTCTGCTCGACCTGCTTTCGGAGTATCCTCCCAAGCACTTCTTCTGCGTTTCGACCGACAAAGCAGCCAACCCGGTTAATATCATGGGAGCCAGCAAGCGAATCATGGAAGACCTTATTATGGCGTATGCCGATAGGTTCCCGGTGACGACGGCTCGTTTTGCCAATGTTGCTTTTTCCAACGGGTCGTTACCGCAAAGTTTCTTGGACAGGATGATGCTGCGGCAGCCGTTGGCGGCTCCCTCCGATGTCAAGCGTTACTTCGTATCTATGGAGGAAAGTGGACAGATTTGTATGATGGCCTGCATGTTGGGTAGGAGCGGTGAGATTTTTTTCCCGAAGCTCGCCGAGACGGAGATGAAAACGTTTAGTGATATCTGCGATCGGTTCATCGAAGCCATGGGATATCAAAAGCGTGAGTTTGACAACGAAGAAGATGCAAAGCGTTTCGCGGCAGAAATGCCGGAAAATACGCGTGTCTGGCCAGTCTGTTATACGTCGAGTGATACGACGGGAGAGAAGGCATATGAAGAATTTTACGTGCCTGGTGAGAAAGTCGACTGGAGCCGTTTTTCAGCGTTGGGAGTCATCGGTCCGTCCGAGCATCGTTCCTTACCTGAGATTGTTTCTTTCTTCGACCGGATGGAATCCTTGTTTGCCCGCCCTGACTTTACCAAGGCCGAAGTGGTGGATGAACTGAAGATGTTTCTTCCTAATTTTTCACACCAAGAGCGGGGGAAGAATTTGGATGAAAAAATGTAGCTGCGATGTATAAGCGAACCATAGATTTTATAAAGGATCTTTACGGGAGCGCTCGTGTTCCGTTGCATGCGCCCTGTTTCCCGGGAAATGAAAAGAAGTATCTCGCCGAATGCATTGATACCACCTTTGTATCGAGTGTCGGTGCTTTCGTCGATCGTTTCGAAAAAGATATGCAGGCTTATACAGGAACGGCACGTGCTGTAGTTTGCGTAAGTGGTACGAATGCACTACATATGTCGTTGCTGCTGGCCGGTGTTGAACGTGGTGATATCGTTCTTACCCAGCCATTGACTTTTGTGGCAACCTGCAATGCCCTCAGCTACATCGGGGCAGAGCCTGTGTTCATTGATGTAGATCGAGATACACTCGGTCTTTCTCCTGCAGCCATGCAGAAGTGGCTGGCGGAGAATGCGGAAATGCGAGAAGGCCGCTGCTTTGACAGGCAATCTGGTCAACCCGTGAAAGCCTGCGTGCCGATGCATACTTTCGGTCATCCTGTGCATCTGGATGAATTGGTGGATGTCTGCAAGACCTGGAATATCGCACTTGTTGAGGATGCAGCTGAAAGCATCGGCAGTCTTTACAAGGGAAGGCATACGGGCACGTTCGGACAGATCGGAGCGCTCAGTTTCAACGGAAACAAAACAATAACGACAGGAGGAGGGGGCATGTTGTTATTCCAGGATCCTGAGTTAGGCTCCCTGGCCAAGCACCTGACGACGCAAGCAAAGGTCCCTCACCGCTGGGCATTCATCCATGACCACATTGGGTACAATTATCGAATGCCCAATATTAATGCAGCACTGGGTTGTGCACAACTTGAATATCTGGATCGGTTTATCGAAAACAAACGGCATACGGCCTCTGCGTATCAATCTTTTTTTGAGCGTGTCGAGGGCCTTCATTTTTTCACTGAGCCGGAAGGTTGCCGTTCGAATTATTGGCTGAATGTTGTGATCTTGAAAGACAGGGAGGCACAACAGACATTCCTGCAGGAAACCAACGACGCCGGTATACAGACCCGCCCGGTCTGGGAACTGATGCCTCGCCTTGAAATGTTCAGAAATTGCAGGACAGACGGCATTGCAAATGCCATTTGGCTGGCTGACCGCATTGTTAATATCCCTAGCGGGGTAAGACCTGAAGAACTATGAGGGAGAAACTGATATTCATCGGTGGAGGTGGCCATTGCAAATCTGTTCTGGACGTTGCGCTGGATGCCGGTTATGAAGTCGTAGGTATCCTTGACAAGCCGGAGCGTGTAGGCGATAATGTGCTGGGCATTCCCATCATCGGAACGGATGATGATATTCCTGCGTTGGCGGAGACTGCTTTGTTCGTGATCACCGTAGGACAGCTGCCGGATTGCTCATTACGACGTAGGATCTCCCTGAAAGTGGAGTCGGTCGGCGGCCGGTTTGCGACGCTGATTGCCCGAGATGCGCATGTATCCTCTTTCGCGTCAGTGGGAGAAGGAAGCGTAGTTTTGCATAAGGCTGTAATCAATGCGGATGCGGAAGTGGGCCGGCATAGCATCATCAATACGATGGCGAATATCGAGCATGATGCGAAGGTGGGTGATTTCTGCCATGTATCGACGGGCGCTATGGTTAATGGGGGAACCCGACTGGGTGACGGGTGCTTTGTCGGAAGCGGAGCGGTCCTATTCCAATACATTAGAATTGCGGACGGTAGTGTAATTCCGGCCGGTTCTGTTATCAAACAGTCATTCGGATAATGAACCATACCCTGATTATTGCAGAGGCTGGCGTCAACCACAATGGTTCGCTGGAAATGGCTTTGGAACTGGTCGACAAGGCAGCCGAAGCAGGGGCGGACATTGTAAAATTTCAAACATTCCAGGCTTCCAGACTGGTTTCTCGCAATGCCCGGCAGGCCGAATACCAGCGGCGCAACATGGGTGATGAAGAGGGCTCCCAGCTATCGATGCTACAACGGCTGGAATTGAGTCCGTCAGACCATCTTGCGATCATTGCTCGTTGCAAAGAACGCGGCATACGGTTCCTGTCTACTCCTTTCGACCTGGAAAGCATTGAAGTGTTATCCACTCTAGGATTGAGTCTTTGGAAGATACCCTCAGGCGAGGTGACGGATTATCCTTTCCTGGTCAGGATTGCTCGGACAGGGGACCCCGTCATTCTTTCGACCGGAATGTGTACAATGTCCGATGTGGAGGCAGCGGTCCGTATCCTTCTGGAAAATGGAACCCCGCGTAAAGACTTGGTCATTCTTCATTGTAATACAGAGTATCCGACTCCTTTCTCGGATGTAAACCTCCGGGCTATGGGTGCTTTGCGAGAAAAATTTGGCGTTGAGGTAGGTTATTCCGACCACACCGCGGGGATTGAAGTGCCTATTGCAGCTGTTGCGCTCGGAGCCAGTGTTATTGAGAAGCATTTCACACTTGACCGGACATTGCCTGGACCGGATCATAAAGCCTCTTTGGAACCCCGGGAATTGAAAGCGATGGTGACGGCAATCAGAAATGTCGAGAAGGCACTTGGTGACGGGAAAAAATGTGTATCTTTGAGCGAGGCGAAAAATATTACCGCAGCGCGGAAAAGCATTGTAGCGGCATGCCCGATTCACAAGGGAGAACTTTTCACTGAACAGAATCTTACTGTCAAGCGTCCTGGGACGGGGCTCTCCCCGATGTGTTGGCCCGATGTGTTAGGGAAAGTCGCTTCCCGTGATTTTATGGAAGATGAAATGATCAGTCTATGAGAAAGATATGTGTCGTAACCGGTACGCGGGCCGAATATGGTCTGCTGAGTCGTCTGATTCGGAGGATTGACGAGTCGGATCAGACGCAGCTTCAGCTGGTTGTGACCAATATGCATCTTTCTCCGGTCTATGGTGAGACAGTCCATGAAATTGAGCGGGATGGTTTTCGGATTGACCGAAGGATTCCGATTCTGGAAGATGGTAGAACAGATGCATTAGCAACAGCTCATTCCATGGCGCTTGCGTTGGATGGATTTACTCGTGCATTTCAGGAACTTCGGCCGGACCTGGTCGTATTATTGGGGGACCGTTATGAAGTGCTGGCTGCAGCTGAAGCCGCATTGCTGACGCTGGTTCCTGTAGCACACATCCACGGGGGAGAAGTAACAGAAGGTGCTTACGATGATTCAATCCGCCATGCAGTAACCAAAATGAGCCACCTCCACTTCACTTCAACGGAAGCATACCGGAAAAGAGTGATACAATTGGGCGAGAATCCTGACAGGGTCTTTCATGTCGGAGCGCTTGGTGTAGAGAATATCAAGATGATCCAGTTGATGACCAAGGAGGAGTTGGAACACTCTCTTGGTTTTTCACTTGGAGGAGATACGGTGCTCGTTACCTATCATCCTGTGACGCTTGATCGAGTTTCTGGAGAAAGACAGATTACTGATTTTCTGAATGTGCTGGATGCGCATCCCGATTTGCGTGTGGTCTTTACTATGCCCAATTCTGATACGGGAAGCGATTCGCTACGGATTGCAATCGAGCGATTCGTGACCACACATTCAGACCGGTCTGTTTCGTTTAAATCGCTGGGGATCAGACGATACCTTTCGCTAATGAAATACGCTGCCGCCGTGGTTGGCAATTCTTCCAGTGGTATTTTGGAAGCCCCTTCGCTGGGGGTTCCCACCCTTGATATCGGCAGTAGGCAGAAAGGACGGATTTCTGCAGACAGTGTGCTTCATTGCGAAGTTTCCTACGATGCAATCAATTCCGGCCTAAAGACCGTTCTGTCCACCTCGTTTAGGGATAAAGCCCGTCATGTGGTCAATCCTTATGAGAAAGAAGGTACTATGGAGCGGATCTTCGAAATAATCAGTACATATCCTTTGGACAATATACTGCAGAAACATTTTTACGATCTATGTACGAAAAGCATATCATAGAAGATCGAGTGACTGTGCTGGAGGCGTTGGGCCGGCTCAACGACCTGTCCGGTGGGACGCTGGTATTATTCGTGGTTAATGATGACGGACGGATGGTCGGCACATTGACCGACGGGGATATTCGCCGCTATCTTTTAGGTGGAGGGCGGTTGGATGACAATGTGCGTCTTGCCATGAAAAGGGACTATATTTTCGTCAGAGGATCCATTTCGCTCGAGCAGGTCCGCAGTTGCCGAAAAGAGCGCATCAATCTGGTGCCTTGCCTGGACGATGAAGGACGTATCTGTTCGGTCTATGACTTCAATACTCACAAATCGTTCTTGCCGTTGGATGCAGTCCTGATGGCAGGAGGGAAAGGAGAACGAATGCGTCCGCTGACCCTCGAAACGCCGAAGCCTTTACTCCCGGTAGGCGGGAAGGCGATTATCGACTATAATGTAGAGCGGTTGATTGCTAATGGTGTGGAAGATATTTACGTGACTGTCAACTATCTTCATGAACAAATCGAGACCCATTTCAGCCAGCCGGTGCAGAATGTAACCGTTCATTGCGTACAAGAGCCTGAGTTTCTTGGAACCATTGGTTCCATTAAATATATCCCGGAGTTTCGTAACGATACGGTCCTTTTGATGAACTCCGACTTGTTCACAAACATCGATTTCGAAGACTTCTACTCCCACTTCGTTCAATACGATGCCGACATGTCGGTAGCTACATTCCCATTTGCCGTGAATATTCCGTATGGTATATTTGAACTGGAAGGGAGGGAAATTCGTGGGATTAAGGAGAAACCATTATATAATTATCATGCGAATGCCGGTATCTATCTGTTGCGAAAAGAAGTCCTGGATATGATTCCGTCCGGAGTGCCTTATCATGCTACGGATTTGATTGAGGCTCTTGTTGCGGCGGGCAAGCGGGTAATTCGTTTCCCGATTACAGGTTATTGGATCGATATCGGCAAACCGGAGGATTATCGGAAAGCGGAGGAACTGGTCAAACATTTGAAATTCTGAGCATGTATAAGGATAAACGCATATTGGCAATTATACCGGCACGTGGCGGGAGCAAGGGCCTTCCGGGAAAGAATATCCGCCCCCTTCTGGGTAAGCCGCTCATCGGCTGGACCATTGAGTCGGCCCTCGATAGCGTCTATTTGGATGAGATTTTTGTGTCAACCGATAGTCGCGAAATTGCGGATACGGCCGAATCCTTTGGCATCCGTGTCCCGGAACTCAGGCCCGAGGAACTGGCGACCGACAAGGCGACCAGCGCATCTGTTGTTCGCTATACGCTTGAGTATTTTGAGAAACAAGGAAAAACGTTCGATTATATCCTCCTGCTGGAACCGACCTCCCCTATGCGAAAAAGCGGGGATATAGATCGGGCGATTGAAATGGCATGTGATCATCCCGATCGGTCTGGCGTTGTGAGCCTGGGTGAAGTACATATGGAACACCCGTCTATTGTTAAACGCCTGGACGAAGCAGGATGTATACAGCCATATTGCGATCCCCGACACTTTACACGTCGGCAACAATTGGATAAGGCATATTTCCCCTATGGGGTTGTATATCTGGTTCAGACAAACTATTTTTTGGAAAACGAGCGTTTTTATGACGAAACGAGCATTCCGTATTTCATTGAACGCTGGCAGTGTTACGAGATTGACGATTTTTATGATTTGGTCGCGGTCGAAGCGATCTATAAAACAGTTTTGGAAAAATGAGATTCTTGGTTGTGGGACTTGGCTCGATGGGTAAACGGCGGGTCCGTTGCCTGCAGGCACTGGGCTATAATGATATTATAGGATTTGATGCCAGGGAGGACCGGCGTCATGAAGCAACGCAAAGGTATGGTATTGCAACAGTCGCTTCTCTGGAGGGCCTCTCTTTGTCGGGACTTTCAGCAATGATTGTTTCTGTTCCACCGGACCGGCATGCAGATTTTGCGATTAAAGCCGTTCAGGCCGGATTGCCTGTTTTTATTGAGGCCAGTGTAGTTCTGGAGGATGTTTATTCCATACGTTCCGCCATGCGAGGAGGATCGATAGTGGCCCCTTCTTGTACCCTCCGTTTCCACCCGATCATTAAAGATATTACCCGTATTGTTCAGGAGGGAAGATATGGGAAGGTTACGAATTTTTCCTACCATTCGGGCCAGTATCTGCCCGACTGGCATCCGTGGGAGAAAGTGTCTGATTTCTATGTGTCTAATCGCGCTACAGGCGGAGGACGAGAAATCGTTCCATTCGAACTGACCTGGATGGTGGATACCCTCGGCTGGCCGGTGGAAGCTAAGGGCTGCTTCCGCAAGACGATGGATGTCGGTGCTGAAATTGAAGATTCCTATGCTTTCGTCCTATCCTATGCTGACAAGGTGGGAACTGTGATTGTCGATGTCGCAGCGCGCTATGCTGTCAGGAATCTGGTCATCAACTTGGAAAAAGCACAGATTCAGTGGAAATGGGACGATGCTTGTTTTTCGCTCTACGAAGTGGAAACAGGTCGCTGGATCAGGTTTGAACAACCTGAATTCTCGAGTGCATCAGGATATAACAAGAATATCGGAGAGCAGATGTACATTGATGAACTGGCCTCGTTTATTTGCAGTTTCACGGGAGGAGCCCCTTTCCCTAATTCGATAGACGACGATATACGTGTGCTGGAAATCCTGAAAGGGATCGAAGATTCCGACGGTGGTTTTAAAAGAAGCTAAAAAACTAAGAAATAATGAATTACAGTGAAAGATTGAATCATGTGATTCCCGGTGGTTGCCATACGTATAGCCGCGGGGATGACCAATATCCGGCAAATGCTCCCCAGATTTTTGAGCGCGGCGAAGGTGCTTATCTGTATACACCGGAAGGAGAAAAATTTCTGGATTACGGAATGGCGTTGCGTAGCGTAACTCTGGGCTATGCGAACGAGGAAGTGGCTAAAGCTGCTGTTGCGCAGATTTACAAAGGAAACAACCTGACGCGGGCCTCGATGATTGAATTAGAAGCAGCCGAGCTATTTGTCAACCTGATACCTTCCGCCGACATGGTCAAGTTTGCAAAGAACGGCTCGAATGTTACTACGGCAGCGACAAAGATAGCACGGGCATATACCGGACGCAAATACATTGTCCGTTGTCTGGACCATCCATTCTTCTCGTTCGATGACTGGTTCATCGGCGATACGCCGCTGACGCGGGGTATTCCGGAAGAGTATCATTCTCTGACACTGAATTTCAAGTACAACGACATCGCATCCTTGCAGGCTCATTTTGACCACTACCCGAACCAGATTGCCGGTGTGATCATGGAGGCGGCCACCGGCGCCCATCCCGCTCCCGGATTCCTGCAAGCCGTACAGGATCTTTGCCGGAAGAATGGTGCGCTTTTCATCGTGGACGAAATGATCACCGGTTTCCGCTGGGACTTAGCTGGAGCACAAGCGTACTATGGGATTGACCCGGATATCAGTACGTTCGGTAAAGGAATGGCCAATGGATTTTCCGTGGCCGCACTTGCCGGAAAGCGGGAATACATGAAAGTGGGCGGTATCAAGGAACTTGGTCAGGAAAGGACGTTTTTGCTTTCGACTACGCACGGCGGAGAAATGAGTGCACTGGGTGCCTTCGTCGCAGCCGTAGAGGTCTATCGTCGCGAGAATGTAATTGAACACCTGTGGAAATATGGATCCTCGCTGATTGCCGGGATGAATGACATTGCGAAGAGTCAGGGTGTTGCAGGCTTCTTTGAGGCGGTTGGTGTACCGTGCTCGCCTAACTACATAACTAAAGACAAAGAAGGCAACGTCTCTGCGGCCTTCCGAACCCTCTTTAGTCAGGAAATGGTCAAAAATGGCGTAATGATGCCTTGGATTGCACTCTCTCTGGCGCATGGATCGTTGGAACTCGAGAAAACCTTCGAGGCAGTAGAAGCCTCTCTCAAAGTGTATGCTCGCGCCTTGGAAGAAGGTGTTGAAAAATATCTTGTTGGGGAGCCCGTCAAACCTGTTTTTAGAAAATTCAACTAATGGAAGGAATCCTGCAAGGCAAAGTCGTCATCGTTGTCGGTGGAAACGGTTTGATTGGACGGGAAGTCGTGAAGGATGTAATCCGTAAGGGAGCCCGTTGCATCAATGCAGACATCACATGCAAGGATGGCCTGGATGCTGGATGCTGGCCGCTGGATGTGACGCAATCTGGGGCGGTCGATTGTTTTGTGGATGCCGTACTCGCTCGATTCGGCCGGATTGACGGCTTGGTAAATTGCGGATATCCTCGAACTGAGGACTGGGGGGATCGCTTCGAGAATGTTTCTCTCGAATCCTGGCGGAAGAATGTTGACTGGCAGCTGAATAGTTGCTTCTACATCTGCCAGAAAGTACTCGAAGTCATGAAAGGGCAAGGATACGGTTCTGTGGTCAACTTCGGGTCCATCTATGGTGTTGTAGGCAATGATTTTACCATCTATGAAGGATATGGTGGAACCTCTCCTGCTGCATACACGGCCATTAAAGGTGGGATTATAAATTTCTCTCGCTATCTGGCTTCCTATTACGGAAAATATAATGTGAGGGTCAATGTCGTTTCGCCCGGCGGAATCATCGACCGGCAGAATCCGTCCTTTATAGAGCGTTATAGCGCCAAATCTCCATTGAAACGGTTGGGCAGGGCTGAAGAAGTGGCTCCAGCCGTGAGTTTCCTGCTTTCCGATGAAGCCTCTTTCATTACGGGACATAACCTGATGGTCGATGGTGGCTGGACGGCCATTTAATTTATCGTAGCGGGAATGGGCGGTTCATCACTGAAAGAGAAAACTGCGAAAGGCCTTTTCTGGGGCGGTATGAGCAATGGCATCCAGCAATTGCTCGGATTGGTTTTCGGAATCTTTCTGGCCCGATTGCTTTCTCCTTCCGATTATGGACTGGTCGGTATGCTAGCTATCTTCTCTGCTTTGGCCGATGCTATTCCTGAAAGTGGCCTGGGAATGGCGCTTATCAACAAAAAAGAGATTAGGAGAGAGGATTGTAATGCGGTTTTCTGGGTGAACATGGCGCTGGCTGCGTTCTGCTATTTGCTCATGTTCTTTATGGCTCCGCTTATCGCCCGTTTCTTCCATACGCCCGAATTGGTTCTACTGGCCAGGTGCTCATTTCTTGTGTTCCTGATTTCCAGTGCTGCGATTGTGCCAGCTGCCTTGTTACAGAAAGAGTTGCGAATCAAGGAGCGGGCTATATCCAACATAGTTTCGATGACTATGTCAGGCCTTGTCGGTATCTGGTTGGCATACAGAGGATTCGGCTACTGGACTCTCGTTATCCAATCGTTCGTCTACAGCACGCTGATGACTGTCCTTTACTGGTACTTCTCCGAGTGGCGTCCCTCCTTCAAAGTGAACCTTCAACCAGTGAAGGAAATGTACGGTTTTGCTGTTCGGATCTTGGTCACCAATGTGGTGGACATCGTTAATACTAACTTTTTCTCCGTAGTCCTTGGCCGGCTCTATACCAAGAATGAAGTGGGTTATTACAATCAGGCGAATAAATGGAGCCTGATGGGCTCGTCCTTGATACGAGGTATGGTCAACAGTGTCGCTCAGCCTGTGCTTGTGGAAGTGTCCGATTCCAATGAACGACAGCATCGCGTGTTTCGACGGATTGTCCGTTTCACAGCGTTTGTTTCATTCCCGGCTATGCTGGGGCTGGCTTTTATCGCACCAGAACTCATAACAATTACAATTACTGAAAAATGGCTGCCCAGTGCCGAAATGCTACAGATTCTATGCTTGGGAAGTGCATTTATACCCCTTTCCCACGTGTTCTCCTCCCTGGTTATCAGTAAGGGCCGGTCATCAGCATATATGTGGTGCAAAGTCTCGCTTTGTATACTGTTGTTTATTTCGATGCTCCTCGTTTATCCCTATGGAATCCGGTGGATGATCATCACGTATTCGATTATCAATATGTTCTGGGTCGGAGTCTGGTTTCTGTTGGTCCGGAAAGATATTCAGTACTCATTCATGCAACTGGCGGGTGATTTGATCCCGTTCCTGGGCATAACTGTCGCCATCATTGCAGGAGTTTTCTTCCTGACCAGGGGAATAGAGAATATGTATTGGTCAATGTGCGCCAAGATCTTCCTGGTGGCGGGCACATACATCTTGACCATGTGGATTTCTGGGTCAGTCACATTCCGGGATTGTGTTCAGTTCGTCCTCAACCGGTTTCGGAAAAATCGTTAAGTGCGTATGAAAGAGTTCAAGTTTTCCAAGACAGTGATTCCGGTCATCGCATCTTCGTATGACTGGCTGCGCTGGCTGGCTGCCAGTCTTTTTCGCGAGAACCATGTCAACTATATCCGAAAGGAGGAAAGGCATTGTGGTGTTTCAATTCTGGCCAATGGACCTTCCTTGAAATCTTTTGATCCTGCATCATGCCGAAGCACGGATTTCTGTATGGTCAATTCCGCCCCCGAAAGTGAGCTGTTCTTCATAGTGAAGCCACGATATCACGTGATGGTTGATTCACTGTATTTTCAGAAGCCGCAGGAAAAGCTCCGGGAAGCCTTTCGTATGGTTTCATGGGACATGGACTTGTTTGTGCCGTTTGCATTCCGGGAAAACGCGAAGAAGATGTTCGGTGTAAACACACATATTAGATGTATTCCTGTCCATTGCATCGGACTTCCCGATTCCTATGCGTTCCGCAATAATGCGTACCGGCTTTTCAAGAAAGGGCTTGCTATGCCAGAGGTGCAGAACGTCTTGATCGCTTCTATTGTTTGCATGATTAATGCCGGGTATCATATAATCGATGTGTACGGTGCCGATCATACCTGGCCTAATGACCTGTCGGTGACCGACAGTAATGTGGTCTGCCTTCTCGATAGTCACTTCTATGATGAAGGTCAACCGCCGATGTCGAAATGTTTACGGCCCGATGGTACTCCTTTCAGCATGGCAGAGTTCCTTCGGGCTCTTGCTAATACGTTTGCTGCCTACCATTTCCTTCAAGGATATGCAGAGTATCTAGGAGATGTAACGATAACCAATTGCACGAGAGGCTCTTTGATTGATGCTTTTCCCCGGAAGAAGCTATGATACATAATATTCCCCTTCTGTTTCCCTTATTCAACCGCATCCGTTCGAAAGGCAAGTCCAATAGCATCGACACGGGTAAAAATGATGTCAAGTATTGTGAATTCCTGTTCTTTGGAAATAACAATACGTTTGAATGCCGTAGCACGTTCAAACATGCAGGCGTTCGGATTTATGGTAATGACAATACAATTATTATCGGTAAGGGAGGAGAACTCCGGAATCTCCGCCTCTGGATTGTCGGGAACCACTGCACAATCAAAATCGGTGATGACATAGTTTTCAATGGCGGGCGTGCGGTATGTGGCGGGGATCACAACCACCTGACGATTGGTGACCGCTGTATGTTTGCTGAAGGAATCGAGATATGGGCTTCTGATACACATCCTGTGTATCAAGATGGTAGCATCATCAATCCTTCCCGCCCGATCGAAATACAGCCGCACGTTTGGTTGGGTACCAATGTGATGGTGATGAAGGGTGCGGTTATTGGCGAAGGGTCAGTTATTGGAATGGGATCGTTGGTCCGTGGAGAGATTCCATCCCATTGCATTGCGGCGGGGCATCCCGCAAAAGTCATCAAGACAAATATCGACTGGGACAAATCGGCACTTCAGTGTTGAGCGCGATTCCTTACATCGGCTTATAGTACTTTGCAATTGCCCGCATGACCGGATTGACGATCCAGCGTGGGAAATGGCGCTTGAAGAAGGCTACTTGTTGGATATGGCGGAGTTTCCGGCGACGTTCTCCTCGGACATCGAAGCCCTGTGATTCCAGGATGTCGTAGATTTCCTTTTCAGACGCATAGTGGTTTTCATGGGTGACGCCGGAGGCGAGTTCGACGCGTGAAATGAGGCGGTCGAAGTGGAGGAATGTGCGGCCTTCCAGCGCGAAGGTAGTGGATTGCTCGAAATCGGCGGCGAAGCGGTACTTGAGGTTGAAGGGGTGCGACAGGTGTAGCGCAGTCCGTACGAATGTGGCTTGCGGCGATATGCACATCTTGCGGTTGCGGTACGCCTCGGCCGGAGCTGAGACAATGGTTCCGTATTCCCATACCTGCTCGGTATTGCCGTAAACGATGTCGGCTTCAGGGTGTGTTTCAATAAAGGCTGCCACGTCTGCCACGACGCGTTCGTCGACGAAAACATCGTCACAGTTGAGGAGGAGGAACCATTCGCCTCCTGCAAGCCGGACCCCCTTGTTCATGGCGTCATACAGCCCTTTGTCTGGCTCACTCACGATTCTGCCCCCGCCTCGTTCAATGCGGTCGCGGTAACGCTCCACGATAGACATCGTGCCGTCCTTGCTGGCGCCGTCGACAATCAGATACTCGAGGTTGCCATAGGTTTGCTCCACGACCGAGCGGATCGTTTTTTCAATGGTGTCCTGAGCGTTGAAACAGACGGTGATGATCGTTATGCGTGGCTGGTTTTCCTTCATATCTTCGAAACTAAACGGGATTCTCGATAATCCGTCAGCGCCGGCAGGCGAATATTAGTTGGGTTAAAAATTGAGTAAGACCGCGCCGCGCCTGCTGCTCGTAGGCGGCCTGGGCGGCGGAACGGCTGCGACGGCGCGCCTGGGCGAGGGGTTGGTTGAAGATGTGCGTGAGGAAGGCCAGCAGGTTGTCTTCCATCCGGTCGATGCCCCGTTCGGGGCCCGTGAGGGCCGGGGTGCGCATCATCTTGAGGTAGAGTTCGTCGTTGGTATCGATGCGGTGCACGGCGGCGATCACATCGCTCCAGGAGCGGTAGTCGTGGCAGTTGACGAAGGCCTGGGTGTTGAATTCACGGCCAATGAAGGGATTACCCCAGTAGATGGGAATGGTCTGTGCGGCAAAGGCCCGGGCCAGGACGTCAGTAGTGAATCCGGGCTGGCTGCATTCCTCGAAGGCGATGCTGAACTTGCAGTCCGCCAGAAAGGGGCCCTTCTCGGCGACGACACCCTCCTGGGTGTTGAACAGCGCACCGGCTGCGTCGACTTTCCGGTACTCGGAGAGCCGCTTGAAGAAATGCTTTCGCTCCGGGGTCTCTTCGTCAAGGCCGTAGTGGAAGCCGCAGAAACAGCCCTTGCTCCGGATGTTGTCGGAAGTAAAGTAGGTCTTTTCTTCCATCTGGCCAAAGACTCCCGGGTCGAGGTAGTACACTGGATAGCGGAAATACCGGTCGCCCAGCGTCAGGTAGTCGGTGCCGATGGCGTAATCGCAGATGTTGAAATCGGGTGAGATGCCGTCTTGCGCGAAAAAGATGCGGATGCTGTCGTAGTCGAGGTGCCGATGGCCGTGGCTCGAGTAGAAGAGATAGTCGGGCTGCCGGCTCAACTCCACCTGGAAGTAATGCTGCAGCATGCGGAAAAGCGGACTTTCCTCCGGGTGGAATCCCCGGGGGAAATCGGTGAAAGCTATTTTGAGCAGCTGGTCCATCCGCGTCAGAACAAGTTGTTGGTCAGGAAATCACGGGCGGCCAGCAGCCAGCCTTTCTTGAAAACTACGAGGCGGAGGGTACCGCGGTACGGGCGATAGAGTCCCTTGCCGCGGGCGTACGCCACCAGAGCGCGGAAGCTGGCCAGGCGGTTTTTCCAGCGTGCGGGGTCGCGTTTCCGGCTCACGGATGCAGGGGCGACCATATAGTGGTACAGCGGTTTGTCGACCAGGGCGGCGCTTCGGGCGGATAGCCAGCAGCAGCACACCAGGCAGGAATCTTCGGCGCTGTGCGAGGCGGGGAAGCGGATGCCTTGTTCCAGCAGGAAATCCCGGCGGAAAAGGTAGGTCCACAGATAGGTCACAAGCGTGCGCAGGATGCGTTTCCGGGTAGCGATGTCAATCGGACCGGCAGGGAACGACGGATTGGTGAGCCGGCGTGTGGCATCGCCCTCATGCTGGAGGGCATGGCAGCAGGCCAGGTCGGCATTGACGGCGACGGCTGTCTGCCAGAGCTTCTCGCAGAAGGCGGGATCGAGCGTGTCGTCGGCATCAAGGAAGGCGACATAGTCGCCCGTAGCGGCTTCGATGCCGATGTTGCGTGCGGCGCCGGGGCCGCCGTTCGAAGGGGTCTGGGTGAAGCGGAAGTGCTTGTTCCCCGTGTAACTCTCCAGATGCTGCCGCGCTATGGCGATGCTGTCGTCCGGGCCGTGGTCGTCGACCAGGATGGCTTCCACATCATCGAGCGTCTGGGCCAGGACCGAGTCCAGGCACGCCACGATGTGGTCGCGCGCGCCGTACACAGGGATGATGATGGATACCTTAGGCATGCTGCTGCTTCAAGGCCAGTTTCCGTTTGAGTTTATAGGGCCAGCGGGATACGCGCTGCGGCACCTTGATAATCCAGCGAACGAGTTTGTTCCAGCCGAAGGCAATCCGGTCTGTCAGGCCAAATGAGGGAACCTCCTTCCCGCGGGTGGCATAGGCTTCCCGGATGATGGCGTCGATGCGCATTTTCTGCATGCCCTGCGACGGTTCGATGCGGCGTACCAACCATGAGGGCATGGAATAGAACCGGGAAAACCACGTGTGGAGGCAGAGGGTGCGTCCCTGTGGGTCCAGCGCTATCGTGGTGATGCCGTCAGTGTGGCGGCGGGCTGGCAGGTAAAGGGTCGGGAAGGTGGCGGCCATCCAGTGGAAGAAGGGATAGTAGGGCTCGGCATCCTCAAACTTGCGGTGCAGCTGGCTGCGGTCGAACTTTGTCCGGATGAGGGCCAGGTTGAACACGTTGAAGAAGGGGTTCGTTACGATCTTGTCGCGTCCGGTGGTCGCAGGATCGCCGTCGGAACAGCCGATGTTGGCATAGCCGCCATCCAGCAGCGTGTCCACCAGGTCGATCACGGCCTGCGGATCGATGATGAACGCGTCTTCGTCGATGTTGATGGCCACGTCACATTCCATGTCCTTCAGCATGGTGAAAAAGTAGCCGTCCGCACTCTGGTCGGTCAGGCGTACGCAGGGAATGGGATTACCCGCCGCGTCTTTCCAGTCGCAGAAGAGCCCCTTCGCCAGGCGGTAGAGCCGCAGATCGAAGCTTCGGGTGAAGATTTTAATGCGTGGCTGCGGCATCTTTGCGTTGTCTGACATACCGGTAGATGCCCCATCCTGCGGCGGCGAGGATGAATGCGTACATCAGGAGGATGCACACCGATGCGAGGATGTCGCCCTTGCGCACGCTGTCCGGATCGAAGACGAAGGTGATGTGGTGTTCACCGGCCGGGACGTTGAGGGCCCGGAGTACATAGTTGACCCGGTAATGGTCGACGCGCTGGCCGTCGATGGAGGCCTTCCAACCGTAGGGATAATAGATTTCCGAGAATACGATGGTGCCGGGCTGCGGCGAACTGCACGCGTATTCGACTTTGCCGGAAGAATAAGAGGTGAGGGCGACGTGGGCCTCGGGAGAGATGCCGGGGATGGAGTCGGTCACGAAAGATTCGAACGAACGGTCCGTTACGGCTTCGGTCTCCAGGTCAATGGTGTTGAGTGCATCGCATTCCTGGTTGGGGGTGTCCACGATATGGATATTTCCGACATACCAGGCGTTGCCGAGGGCCCTGGGATTCTGCTGGATGACAGCGTTCCCGTCATCGCCGGGCAAGATGAGATACTTGGCGTTGAGCATGCCGATGACCGGCAGGTGGACCTTCGAGAGGTGTACGTTGATGAGGTCCTGGTACCGGCGCAGCTTGGCCGCATGGTAACCGCCGATGGATTTGAGGTAATAGGACGTGCGGGCTTCGTTGAAGGTGTTGACCGTCAGGTTCATGACCCGGAAATGCGGATCGGGGTCCTGCAGCAGGACTTCTTCCCAGGGCAGCTTGGCGAAAGTCTGGGCGGAATTTTTGGGATAGCTGAAGTAATTGTCGTTGAGGTAGCGCTTGTCCACGGGCCACATATCGGCGAGAATGAGGACGCCGAGCGCGGCGATCATCAACGGTGTCTTGATCTTCCGCTCGTTGTACAGGAAAATGACTCCGGCTCCGGCCAGGATGAAGAAGAAGCTGCGCCAGGAGTCGGAACGCATCAGTGCGGCACGGTCGGCGATGATGCCGTTCATTACCTCCTCGGGAATCTTGCCGAACATGGCGTCGTTTGGAGAGGTGAACGAATAGATCGAGGTGCCGAACAGCGCGAAGAAGAGGCAGATGCCGGCCGTGACGCCGGCAGAAATATAGATGCTCTTGCGGACTTTTTCCTTGTCGACCTTTCCTTCCATGATCTGCTTGATGGCCAGGAAGCCCAACAGCGGCATGGCAATCTCGGCCACGATCAATATCGAAGAGACGGCGCGGAATTTATTGTAGAGCGGGAAATAGTAGAAGAACAGTTCAGTCAGCCACCTGAAATTGTACCCCCATGCCAGCATCACGGAGAACATCGTGGAGGCAAGCAGCGCCCATTTGTAGGGTCCGGGCACGATGAGGCAACCCAGCAGGAAGAGGAAGCAGATGATGGCTCCCATGTAGACGTTGCCGGACGTGAAAGGCTGTTCGCCCCAGTACAGCGGAACGAACTTACAGAACTCGCGGGCGGAAGCCGGCGAGGCGCCGATGGCGATGGCTGCTTTATAGGTGTTGGATTCCTGGCTCACCGGATGGTTCGACGAACCGCCCATGAAACCTGGAATCAGGAAGGTAAATGTCTCGTCAAGCCCGTAGCTCCACTGTGTGGCGTAGTCGAAGTCGAGGCCATTGGCCGTGGCGGCAGTGGCTTCCTGCCCGTCGCTTTCCTTCACCAGGTCGGAGTGCCCGCCGCGCATGGTTTCACGGGCGTATTCGCTGTTGGCAAAGATGTTCGACGCACCTGTTCCGAGTCCGATGAGCAGGGATACGGCGAAGATGAGGGTGCCGATGCCCAGGTCCTTCCAGCGTTTTTCCTTGGCGTGGAGATAGAATTCGGCGATGAAGAACAGGCCGATCATCATGAACATGTAATAGGCCATCTGCGGGTGCATGCTGAAGCCGATGGCGGTAAAGAACATGGTGAAGATGGCTCCCAGTGTATATTTCTTCTTACGGAAGATCAGGTAGAAGCCTCCTACCACGAGGGATATGTAGGAGATGACGATGGTCTTTCCGCCATGTCCCGCAGCAATGATGACGATGAAGTACGACGACAGCGTGAGGGCGATGGCACCTACGATGGCGAGCCACTTGTCAATGTCGAAACACCGCAACATGACGAAGAAGCAGATGAAATAGAAGATCAGGAACCAGGCCGGGTGGTAAGGGCCGCGGTGCAGGAAATTTTTGATGGGCGCGATGAGCTTGGTGGATTTATACACGTTGCCGCCGATCTGGTAGGCCGGCATGCCACTGAACATGGAACCGTTCCACCAGCTTCTTTCACCGCCGCCCGGGTTCTGCAGGGCGGAAATGGCATTGACGTCGTCGGACGACTGCAGCACCTTGCCGCTGAGCACGGGCTTGCAGTAGATGTATCCCAGCGCGACAAAGAGGATGAGCGCGAACAGATAGGCGCCGTATTTTTGCAAGAAGGTATTATTCATAAGATGGCGATATTATCAAAGATGTCGCCACGGCGGAGCGTGGCGGGCGGGGTTTGTTCGAGGACCAGCAGGTCCCCGATGCGGAGGGAAAGGTGCCGGCTCACCCGCTCCAGGCCGTCAACTATGCGCTGCCGCATATCGACGGAAAGGGCCTCGACAGGCTGGAAGGTGCGGTCCATCCAGGTAGCCCGGTCAAGGTAGGGGGTGTCGCTGCCATCGGCCAGGGTACCGTAGAAGCAGATGCCCGGAGCCCAGCTCTCGATGTAGCGATGGGCGAAGCGGGGCGCAATGGCTTTGCCGGCTTTCCCGATGCGGATGCAGCTGCAGCGGTATGCGTGCGCTCCGGTACAGTCGTCGGGCAGGCAGAAACGGTCCACATCCCGTACCAGCGTGCTGTCGGGACGGGCATACCAGCTTCCATCGGGCCTGACGACATGGATGTTCATCACATCGAGAGTTTGATCTTGGTGAGTTGCTGCTTGGTATCGAGCGTGAAGTCCCCCTCGATCATCCAGGTATAGTAGGAAGGTTCCTTGGAGAGGACATCGACCACCCGGCGGCCCTTGTGCTTGCCGAAGTTGAACACGGGTTCGTCTTTGTCGTCCAGGACGATGCGCCCCGCATAGTCTACGAAGCGGGTCTGGCAGGAATACTTGGCCAGGAAGCCCACATCGTTTTGCAGCGGGTCTTCCTCGTCGGTCGCATAGCGGTCGAGCTGTGCCTCGAGCACTTCGTAGGTGGCCATGGTATCGGCCTCGG
>Ga0265298_10002909_pt1 | contig 23210 bp, 20 predicted proteins | sample AusTroGonzalo_MG_3_FD_193486 | JGI IMG/M metagenome (GOLD analysis project Ga0265298, IMG submission 193486) | Bovine rumen microbial communities from tropical cattle in Woodstock, Queensland, Australia - Gonzalo_01 | ecosystem: Host-associated > Mammals > Digestive system > Stomach > Rumen ...
TACAATATCATCCTCTTCTTCTCCACCTTCTATTGTTAAAATTTTATTACCATTTACATCATATTCTAATGAACCTAAATTATCTATTGAAAAATTACCTCTGTCCGTTAATACCGAAAGAGCTGTAATATATATATCATTACCATTTACTTCCAAAGTATATATACTATCAGTTGCAGTTGTATCCGCATTTGAATCATCATCAGAAGCAGTATCCGAATTTTCATTAATTTCAGTTTCTTTAATGTATGCAACATCTTCATCCGGAACAGCTCCGTTATTATATGATACAACTAATGCTTTTCCTTCTATTGTTGAAGAACTTATTCCGTAACCTCCCTCATTTAAATAAGAAAAAACCGTTCCTCCGGATATTGTTGAATCCTGTACTCCTATACTATTCTTAGTTAAATCAATATAACCACCTGATATAGTTGATGCCGTTATTCCTATTTTATCACCGGTATTTGTTGATTTATTATTTGCTTGAACACTAATTTTGGTATTTTTACCAGAAATACAACTACCTACAATTCCTGCCCTACCTATATTAATTAAATTTATCGTTCCTCCTAAAATATTGGTTTCATGTATTCCTTCTTTTGCTACATCTGAAATTGTTATATCACCACCATAAACTTTATCTTTAGGTGTATTTTCTGATGTAAATATACCAAAATTAACATTACTTATGCTTATTTTACCGCTTTGAATTGTATTTAACTGTCCGTTACTATTATCATTACCAGCCAAATTACTATAATTTTGATAAAAAATTCCTGTGCTATGTTTTGATATTGTTATATTTTTGGTTATATTTGAATTTTTTACACCAGCTGTTGAATTGTTCCTTCCTCTTCCTGTTATTTTAACACCATCTTGACCTATAACTGAATTAAAAATTCCACCGTAATTATTATCCAATATTAATTTACCAAAACTGTTTATTACTGAATGCGATATGGCATAACCACCTTTGTTTCCCGTCCTAGTATCATTATTATTTTCTACGGTTATATTAGCTGTTTTTCCATCTATTAAACAATTAGTTATTCCTTGGCCGTTAACATTATTTCCTTTTACATCAATGTTCCCTCCTTTTATTGTTGAACCTTTTATACCAATTGTCCTAATACTTGAAACTGTAACTTTACCGCTATTTATTGTTCCATTTAATATTCCGGTATTAATACTTGATACATTAACTTCCTTTGATCCGCTTTTTATTTGTTTTGCCCCTAAATTTATCCCAATATTTTGATATTTTACGGTTGCTCCTTTTGTTATATTTGAACCTGATATTCCTGTACCAAGCCACGAGCTTTTTCCCGTTATTCCCGTTACGGTTACGGCTTGACCTAAATAACTGTTATTTATTCCGTTATAATTGTTTTTTATCGTCAATTTTTTGAATTTATTTAAATTTGAACCCGTTATTGCATAACGATCCTTATTTGTATGATTTTCTACATCCAAAACGACATTGCCACCTTTTACCGTAACACCGTTTAATCCATTAAGGCTATTTGCTCTTACATAAACCGTCCCTTTTAATATTTTACCACCCAATATTCCGGTACCGTTATAATAAGAATATACTTTGCCTCCGTTTATTGTAACACTATTCAAGCCGGTATTGTTTCCCGTTTTTCCGGAGTAAGTAACTATTTTACCGCTTTTTATAGTCCCTAAATATATCCCGGTATTATTACTATAAACCGTTACTGTTTTCTTTGTTATTGATTTTTTGTTTAAATTAACACCTATATTAAATTTTGAAACTTTTGCTCCTTTTTTTATATTTGAATTTTGTATTCCTGTTCCTGTTCCCTTTGCTTTACCTGTTACCGTTACATATTTACCTATATTTGAACCGTTTATACCGTTTGTATTACCCGAAATTGTTATCTTTTTTATTTTGCTGCCTATTGCCCCTTTATAAATACCGGTATTATTATTTTTTACCGTTATTGTACCTTTTGATATTTTGGTTGATGATATCCCTATATTATTTGAATTAGCAGTTACCTTACCGCCTGATATCTTAGATGAAGATATCCCTGTTCCTTTATTTGAATTAGCACTCACATTACCACCTGTTATTTTTGATGAAGTTATCCCCGTACCTTTATTTGAATTAGCACTCACATTACCACCAGATATTGTTGAACTGACTATTCCATCTCCACTATTACTATATGAATTTACTGTCCCTTTTGAAATCTTTGTTTTTCTTATTCCCGTTATATTGTTATGTGAATTTACATTACCACCTGTTATTTTTGATGTATGTATCCCTGCCATACCAGTTTTTGGGAAATCACTGTTATTATTATTTTTATATGTTTCTACATACCCTCCGGAAATTACAGTGTTATAAATTCCACCATATGCTTGATTATTATATACATATACATAACCACCTTTAATTACAGAATTACCTATACCACCTGTAATACTACTATTAATATCTCTTTGAGCTTTAGCAGGTGCACTTTTAGAAACTTTAGCTCCATTATTATAAACATATACTTTTCCACCAGAAATTGTTCCATTATTTATTCCCCATTCATAACTACCATGTGCTTTTAATGTTCCATTAGACATATTTGGAGCTTTTACAGAACTTGCATATTTACTGGATATATCTAAATAAGCAGATCCTTTTATCGTACATCCCCAAAGTCCCCAAACTCCCCAGTCACCTACAGAATCAGGATTCCACCACTTTTTAAACACAACTTTATAACTACCTTTACTAAAAGTACGAAACTGATATTGTTGCCCCCAACCATCAGTTCTTACCTCTGTCCATGCCCCAACATAACTAGGACAACTTAAATTAACAATTAACAAAATTGTTATTACTAATTTTAAAAGATATAATTTCTTTTTCATACATCCTCCTGCACGACATTTATATATTTTTAAGAAGTAAGTTTAAAACCTACTACTGACTCTATTATAATTATACTTTATTTTTCAAAAATTTGCCATATTTTTTTCAATGTTTTTATATCAATAATTTTAACAAAACAAATTTAATTTTTTTGACTGATTTTATAAAAAAATACAGCTACCAATAATTATGGTAGCTATACTTTTTTATTTTAATCTATAAAATACATTTTAAAAATTTGCTAAGCAAATTTTTAGGCAATATGTAGATTTTGAAAATATATTTTTAAATTTATCAATAAAATTTAACAATAGGCAAATAGTTAAGAGTTTGAGACGAAACGAAGAAATGCAAGAGTGCCGTGTGCACGAATAGCACATAAACTCTTGCATTTCAAAAATATATTTTTCACTTTACCAACAAAATTTAAGGACATAAAAAAACTGCATAGTTTGTCGGTGAACTGAAGTGTTTTAAAATTGCGGTGTACATTAGCAAAGCGGTACATAAGATTTTAAAACACAAAAGTGTAGCCAAAAACATGCAGTTTTTTTGTTATATTGTAACTTTATTTATTTTATTACTTCTTCTCCGCAAAGGTTACAAATCTTCTCCCACTTTGCATCAACATCAGCCTGAATAGCTGCTAAAAATTCTGCATTGTTAGGTTTCAACAAATGTTTAAACCTTGACTGATATTTAAAGAATTCGCCGACGGGAAGTTTCTTTCCGCCTCTGGGTTTTTTTGTCATTTTATATTTGCCGTTTACTACTTCATAAACCGGCCAAATACATGTATCAACAGCCAATCTTACCATTTCCATTGAATCTTCAGGTTTGCAGCCCCAACCGAGTCTGCAAGGTGTTAATACATTGATAAAAGTAGGACCGTCTGTATCCAATGCTTTTTTAACTTTTGTCATATAGTCGTTAAAATCGCCGATAATGGCTTGTGCCGCATAAGGAACATTATGTGCTGCAATTATTGCGGTTAAATCTTTTTTAGGTTGTTCTTTACCTTGTTTAACTTTACCTACAGGTGATGTAGTTGCACTTGCACCTTGCGGTGTAGCACTGCTTCTTTGAATACCTGTGTTCATGTATGCTTCGTTGTTATAGCAAACATAAAGCATTCTGTGTCCTCTTTCCATAGCACCTGACAACGACTGTAAGCCGATATCATAAGTTCCGCCGTCACCGCCGAATGCTATGAATCTGATAGGTTCATCTTTTATTTTGCCTTGTCTGATTAAACTTTTGTATGCCGCTTCAACACCCGAACATGTAGCTGCGGAATTTTCAAATGCACTGTGGAAAAACGGAGTTTTCCAAGATGTGTAAGGAAATACGGATGTTGAAACTTCCAAACAACCTGTTGCACTTACAACAACAACCGGCATATTTTCGGCTGCTATAAGAGTTTGTCTTGCAACAACACCTGCACCACAGCCGGCACAAAGCCTGTGACCGCCTGTAACTCTTTCGGCATTTTTACTTAATTCTTTTAAATTTGCCATTTTTATATTCTCCTATTATTTTATTCTTACATTGATATATTCAACTGTTTTCGACGGTTTTGCTTTACCTTTTGCAACATCGTCCAAATGCTTGAAAACATCTGCAATATGTGTCATATCGATTTCTCTTCCGCCCAAACCATATACATAGTTTTCCGCTTTAGGACCTGTTACTCCGTTAGCATATAAAGCCGAAACAACATCCGAATATACCGGTGCAAATGTGCCCGAGCAAGAATCTGCTCTGTCCAAAACAGCCAATGCTTTAACATTAGCTAAATCTTTTGCTATTTCATCTGCAGGGAAAGGTCTGAAAATTCTTATTTTTATAAGACCTGCTTTTATTCCTTTTTCTCTTAATTCGTTGATAACCGCTTTTGTTGTTCCTGCTGCAGAACCGATTGTAACGATAGCAACTTCAGCATCGTCCATTTTATATTTTTCATAGAAACCGTATTCTCTGCCGAATTTCTTTTTGAAATCTTTTGCTACATCGAGAATTATTTTCTTTGCATCTCTTTGTGCTTGTGCCAATTGATATCTGTGTTCGAAATAATAATCCTGCATTTCAATTGAACCTAATGTGAAAGGTTTTTTATAATCCAACAAATATCTTTCGGGTTTATATGTTCCTACAAATTCTTTTACATCTTCGTCCGGATATACTTCCGCGGCTGCCATACAGTGAGAAATAATAAATCCGTCAGTCGTTACCATTGTAGGAAGTTTTGCGGTTTCGGCAATTCTAACAGACTGTATCATATTATCGTAAGCTTCTTGAGGATCTTCCGAATAAATTTGTATCCAGCCTGCATCTCTTGCACCCATTGTATCGGATTGGTCACCGTGAATATTAATAGGAGCAGACAATGCTCTGTTAACTTCTGCCATAACGATAGGAAGCCTTAAACCTGCGGCAATATAAAGCATTTCCCACATTAAAGCAAAACCTTGTGAGGAAGTTCCGGTCATTGCTCTTGCACCTGCAACAGATGCTGCAATTGTTGCAGACATTGCCGAATGTTCACTTTCAACGGCAACAAATTCGGTAGGAACTTTACCGTCTGCTACAAATTGTGAAAATATTTGAACTATTTCCGTTGCCGGTGTTATAGGATAAGCGGCAACTACATCAGGAGCTATTTGTCTCATAGCTTCTGCCATCATTTCGTTACCTGTTTTGGCAACTATTTTTCCTTTAGAAAATATTGGCTTTACCATTATTGTTTACCCCTTTAAAATTTCTTTAATTATTTCTTTTCTGCTTCCATTGTTATTGCACCGAACTTACATTCTTTAGAACAAATACCGCAACCTTTGCAATGGTCGTAATCTATTCCGGTTACTTTACCGTCTGCTACTTGTATTGATGCATCCGGACAATATATCCAGCAAATCATACAAGCTTTACATTTTTCTTTGCTCCATACAGGTTTTATGGATCTCCAAGGACCTGTTTTGAACTGAGCTGCCGTTCCGGCTTCTACTATTCCGCCTGCAGGAAGTTCTGCAGCTGTTGGTTTTTTTTCTTCGTTTTTCATTTTATTCTCCATATATTTGAATCTGTTTTTTTACAAATTATGAATTTTTTACTTCGTCATAAGCTCTTTGTATCGATGTAATGTTTCCGTCTATAACTTCCGGTTTGCTTCTGAATTTAACTTCAAGTTTTGCTCTTGTATCTTTTAAAACACCGTCGATATCAAGTGTTCCGATAACTTTTACCAAAGCACCGAGCATCGGGGTATTAGGTCTGTTTTGACCGATTGTTTCGTTAGAAATTTTTGAAGCATCTACAACATAAACCTGTTCTTTTGCTATACCGAGTTTTTTTGCCATTTCTTCTGCGGAAAAAGAAGTGTTAACGATAACTTTACCTTGTGTTCCTACACCTTCGGTAACATCTACCGCTTCTATCAAGGAAGGGTCTAAAATAACAACATAGTTAGGTTCGGTAACCGAACAATGAACCGTTATAGGTTCATCACTAACTCTGTTAAAAGATTGAACGGGAGCTCCCATTCTTTCAGGACCGTATTCAGGGAAAGCCTGAATATATTTTCCTGTTGATAAGACGGCTTGTGCAAATAGCAATGCTGCGGTTTTTGCACCTTGTCCGCCTCTGCCGTGCCAACGAACTTCAATCATCTTTGACATCTTTAACTCCTTGTTTATAGTTTATTGCTTACTTGATTAATATATAAATTTTTATAACTAGTGACAACAACTTTTTTTAAATTTCAAATGAATGGCGATACTGAGTGCGAAAAAGAGAACTTTAAAAAATCTTGTTCAATATATATCACATGTCAAATACGGAATAACATTAAAATTTTATCTATTTGAAAACCGTAAGTCAATGGATTTAGGCTGCTGAAACTTTTTTACTTCAAACTAATTAGTATTTATTTAACCGGAATTGTTACAGTTACGGTCGTACCTTCGTTTTGACGACTGTTAATATCTATTGTTCCGTCATGTGCTTCAATTACTTGCTGTGCAACTGTAAGCCCCATTCCCATAGCCTTAGCGGTTTTTGTCGAAAACATCGGATCAAAGCAATTTTCAAGTGTTTGGCTGTCCATTCCGATGCCGGTATCTTTAATTTTAATTTTCATTTTATTATCAACTTTTTCCATGTTTATATCTATAACACCGCCTGCTGCCATTGCATCTTTTGCATTTTTTATGATATTAAAAAAAGCAAGTGTAAGTTTATCTTTGTCACCATATACATCTGCAGGAATTAAATTAACATTAAATGTTATTTTTTCTGCTATTGAATTTTCAATTGCCTGCTCCATTATTTGTTTTAAATTGCAAACTCCTTTCGTTATTTGTTTAACCCTTGTTTTATCAAGCAATTCAACAATAAGCTGGTTAAGATGAGTAACTTCCGAGGATAACAAAGCAAGCATTTTATTTGGAACATCTCCTTCTATTTTAAAAACATTTGAAAAATAGTAAGAAATATTTGATAAGCCGCCTAAACTGTTTTTTAAATCGTGCGAAGCAATAGAGGCAAACCTTGCAATTACTTTATTTTTTTCGTTATTCAGTTCTCTTTTTGTCAAATTATATATTTTATTTTCCATTTAAAACACCTATAATTTTGTTTACCTGCTCAAATAAATCCTGCGGCAAATAAGGTTTTTGTAAACTGTAAAAAGTATTTTCTTCCAAAGAAGCCACAACTTCGGAATTGTTTACCAAATAAAGAATTTTCATATTCGGCATTAATTGATGAAGCTGTTTATGAAAATCCAACAGAATTTCTTCATTGGTTACATTTACTATAACAATATCAAAAAAATTGTTTTTCAACTCATCCAAAAAAGTTTGCTGTGTTTCATAATTAAAAAAATTATATTTATCTTTTGGAAATAAATTTTCAACCGATTCATTTTGTGCTGAAATTGCAGCAATATTAAATTTTCTATCCTGCCCGGTAATCAAATAAAAAATTTTATTTATATCTACAGGTATTTCTACAAAATACAACTGCTGTCCTTCAACAGGTGTTATTGTATTTTTAAAACTTTCAGCTTCTTTAGTCCCGGTTAAAATTATTTCATCCATCTTATTGCCGAAAGTATTAATTTCTTCTATTATTTGTTTTGACAGTTTATCATCTGGGCCATCAACACCTATAATTAAATCATTTGGAGTATGTCTTTTTAAGAAATCAATATTTCCTACTCCTTTTTCTACAAACAAAGCATTTAAACCATCCTGCTTTAAATTTGATAAAAATTTTTTTGAAACATTTTCTTTATGATCTATTACAACTACAAAAGGCTGCTCCGACAATTCCTTTATTATATTAAGCATTGTTTCTATTTCAAAGGGTTTTGTTAAGCAGAAATTTGCACCTAACTCAAGAGCTTCAACTATTAACTCATTTAAAGCATAAGCTGTCATTATTATGCAAATTAAATCAGGTTGAATTTGTTTTACCGCTCTTATAACATCCGTTCCTGTAATATCGGGCATTCTCATATCGGAAAAAAGCATATCAAACGGCTCTTTCTTTACCATTTCAATTGCTTCATTACCACAGGAAGCCACTTTTATTTCGTATCCGTATAATTCCAAAATACTGGCAGTTGATTCTCTTAAAGCATCCTCATCGTCAACTATTAAAATTTTTAAAGGTTTTTCTTCCATATTTTCCCTCTTAAGCCATCGGCAATAATATTACAAATTCTGTTCCTACTCCTAATTTACTTGTAACCGACATTGTTCCACCGTGTGCTTCTATAATTTCTTTAACTATAGGTAGCCCTAATCCTATACCCTTAAGTTTTGTTGTAAACAAAGGCTCAAATAATTTTGCAAGTGTTTCTTCCGACATTCCGGAAGCGGTATCCGTTACTTTTATAATTAAATTTTTATCTTGTGTTTTTGAAGCAGTTATAGTAATTGTCCCACCTTCTTTAGGCATTGCATCCCTTGCATTTGCAATAAGATTTATTAAAACCTGCACTATTCTGTCAGGATCAACAAACACAACAAAAGATTCCGAATTTTTTATAACTTTTATATTTTCTGCTACCGGAACGGATTTTATTGCCTTATCTATTAAAATTAAAATATCAATTTCAAGTTTATTTATTTGTTTTGTTTTGGAATAGTCAAGAAGCTCGGTAATAATTTTGTTGGCCCTAACAACTTCATCCGATAACATTTGAATCATTTTCTTTTCTTTTTCGTTATTATAATTTCCCATTTTTAACAGAAAGTAAGAAATATTCTTTATACTTGCCAACGGATTTCTTAATTCATGTGCAACCGATGATGAAAGCCTACCGATAGTTGCAAATTTTTCGGCACTTATCAAATCTTTTTGAATACTTTGAACTTTTTTAAGAGTTTTTTCAAGTTCCTGACTTCTTTCTTCAAAAGCAACTTTAAGGTTTAACAATTTTTTCTTTTCTTTATTCAACTCTTTTATATGAATTTCCATATCCGAAGCCATAGAATTAAAAGAACTTGCCAAATCCCTAAATTCATCCCTTGATATCAAAGGAACTCTATAGTCCAATTTACCATAAGCAATTTTTTTTGTTCCTATAACAAGCTCATTTATCGGCCGAATAATTATTTTTATTAAAAAGACCGATACTATAATTGCGGCAAAAATAACCACTATTGTTAAAATAATAATACTTCTTGTAACTTTGGATATTTGATATTTTATTCTTTCCAAAGTAAGCCCTACCCGCACAAGACCTATTATTTGAGGTTGTTTTGATTTTGAAGGCATCATCGGATTAATAGGTAAAAAAGTATATGATGTTGAAGTGTTATAGGACACCATGGGAACCAATATTTCAACAACATCCCCTACTTCAGCAATATTAAAAATTTTTGTTTCCAATCCTTTTTTATCTATATCTATTGAACGAATGTGTTTTTCATCCATAACGGATTGTTTGATATATTTATTTATATTTGATGTGGGAACCAAAGACGAAGCCAATATATTGCCGGTTTCATCATAAATAATTGAATACAAAACATCTTCTTTTTTTATTGTATCCTTTGTTAAGCTTGATAAAAAATCATGATTTTTTGCAACAACACCATATTCACAAGAACTTGCCAAACTATGTGCAATTATGATGCCTTTATTTTCTATTGAACTACGCAATGATAAAGATTGACCGTTAATGAAAAACCAGCTTAAAACCACAGATGTAATTATTATAACTATAGAAATTGCTAGTGTAAATTTAAAACTGAGGCTATATCTTATTTCGCTTTTCATAACTTGCCTGATATTTTTAGAATAGAAAGCCGATGAAAGGGTTTGAACCTTCGACCTACGGTTTACAAAACCGTTGCTCTACCAGCTGAGCTACATCGGCATAAAAGTTACATCTTAGAAATATTAAGATATCAAAATATAATTTTTTTGTCAAACGGAAAGAGTTAATAAAAAAACTCCGACAGTAGGACTCGAACCTACAACCCTCCCGTTAACAGCGGGATGCTCTACCATTGAGCCATGTCGGAATCTGGTATTTGGTTGCGGGGGTAGGATTTGAACCTACGGCCTTCAGGTTATGAGCCTGACGAGCTACCGGGCTGCTCCACCCCGCGATTATTCAAATATGATACTTTTTTTTATTTTTTTTGTCAACACTAAAAAATTTATTTTTTATTTTTTAACGAAATTCATACAAAGATTTTGTTGTAAATTATAATCATATAAAAACAAACAATTGAAAATATACTTGAAATTTGATATAAAATTAGAATATGAAAAAAAATTTAACGGCTGTTTATCCCGGCAGTTTTGATCCGCTTACAAACGGACATTTGGATATTATAGAAAAAGCTTCCAAGATATTTCCTAATGTTGTGGTTGCGGTTGCGGATAATTACAGTAAAAGCCATACTTTCTCCGTCAAAGAACGGCTTGAAATGATGAAAGATGTAATAAAAATAAAAAATGTTAAAGTATCCTCTTTCTCCGGATTGTTGGTTGACTATTTGGATAAAATCGGCAGTTTTGTTATTATAAGAGGTTTACGGGCTTTGGCCGATTTTGAATATGAATTTCAAATGGCATTGATGAACAGAAAATTAAATACTAAGGTTGAAACTATTTTTTTAATGCCCGACCATAAATATACTTTTCTGTCTTCAAGCATGGTTAGAGAAATTGCGGATTTAGGCGGTGACTTTAAAAATTTTGTTCCGCCTGCAGTTTATAAAAAAATGAAAAAGAAAACAGGGAGATAAATATGCAATTAAACAAAATAAGCCAGTTAAGCCATATTAATCAAGGACACCAACAGCCTGGAACAATTCCGATAACACCGACAAATAATTTATATACCGGTGGTGTAACATTATCCGGATTAATTGAACAGGCTATTTTAAAAAAAGCAGCAGATTTGCATTTAGCCGCAAATATGCCGGCAATGATTAGAATAGACAGAGATTTTGTTCCTTTAAATATTACAAAATTAGGTCCGGAAATATGTAAAAATTTAATATATTCCGTTTTAAATCAAAAGCAAATAAAAGAATTTGAAGAACATAACGAACTTGACCTTGCTTTTTCAATAGACAAATTCGGCAGAATAAGAATGAATGTTTTCAGACAACAAGGTTTTGTCGGTGCAGCATTAAGGTTATTACCTAAAAAAATAAGAACATTTGCCGAACTCAATTTACCACCGGCAATAAACGATATTGTGAAAATGCAAAAAGGATTAGTTTTGGTAACAGGTGCAACCGGTTCAGGTAAAACGACAACTCTTGCCTCAATGATAGATTATATAAACGAACATAGAAAATGTCATATAATTACGATAGAAGACCCTATAGAATTTTTACATTTTTCAAAAAGAAGTATTATAACACAAAGGGAAGTCGGTTCCGATACGGAAGATTTTCATACAGGGTTAAAATATGTTTTAAGACAATCTCCTGATGTTATACTTATAGGAGAAATGAGAGACCTTGAAACAATTTCATCCGCAATTACACTTGCAGAAACAGGACATTTGGTTTTAGCAACTTTACATACGAACGATACTTCGTCTGCAATAAACAGAATGGTTGATGTTTTCCCTGCCCACCAACAAGCACAAATAAGAAGCCAGTTATCATTAACTTTAAAGGCAGTTTTGGCACAGCAATTATTACCGCATATGTCCGGCAGAGGTATGGTTTTATGCACGGAAGTTATGCTTGTCAACGATGGTATAAGAAATATCATAAGAGAAATGAAACCGGAACAAATTTATTTGGTTATACAAACAAACAGACATAACGGTATGCAGACAATGAACCAATCTCTAGTTGATAATATAAGAAAGCATGCTATTTCTCCTCAAACAGCTATGGAATATACAAGCCACAGGGATGAATTGGCAAAACTATTAAATTCTTAAGAGGTATATAATAAATGTTTGAAAGTAAATGGTTCACATTTAAAGAAATTTTAGTTGCAATAGCAATAATATTATTGGTTACTTTAATTGCTTACCCTAAGTTTATAAACACTATAAGGAAATCTCATGAAGCAAAAACAAGGGCAAATCTGTTTTCTTTAAGAAATGCGGTTGCAATTTATTACGGTGAAAACGAAGGACATTTCCCCGGTGCAAACATTTCCGAAATTTTAACCTCCAACGAAAAATATTTAAAACATATACCCGAAGTTTATTGCCCACCGTATCATTCTCCGTCAAATCAAATAACAACATCACCTACGGGTGACAGCGGTAAATGGGCTTACCAAGTAGAAGATTCCGACACAAGGCAAGCCGGTGAAATATGGATTGATTGTAATCACAAAGATACAAGAGATATTTCCTGGGACCAATATTAATCGGAGCAGAAATGATAATTTTCATTATTTTTATTTTCGGGCTTGTATTCGGCAGTTTTGCAAATGTATGTATATACAGAATGCCAAGAGAAATATCTATTGTTTTTCCTCCGTCACACTGCACAAAATGTAATACTCCTATTTTATGGTATGACAATATTCCCGTTTTAAGTTATTTGTTTTTAAAAGGAAAGTGCAGGAAATGTAATGATAAAATTTCTTTAAGATATCCTTTGATTGAACTTTCCTGCGGGATTTTATTTGTTTTGATGTTTTTTGTAACAGGGCTTACATATATGTTACCTGTTTTTTGTTTATTTGCTTTTTGTATGCTTGTCATAACAATGATAGATTACGACTTTCAAATTATTCCGGATGAATTTTCGATAGGGCTTATTCTTATCGGTATTTTGATAAGTTTTATAAATGTATTTTTGGGAACAACTCCGTTAGAAAGATTTATAGGTTCTTTGTTGGGCACTTTTGCAGGCGGCGGAAGTTTAATACTGCTTGCAATTGCAGGTAAATTTATGTTTAAACAAGATGCAATGGGCGGCGGTGATATTAAACTTATGGCTGGTGTAGGGGCATTTATAGGTTGGCAAAGGGTTTTGTTTGCAATTTTTATAGCAGCTTTTATAGGAAGTATCATAGGTATTGCTTTAATAATTACAAAAAAAATGAAAAGAAGAGATATGATGCCGTTCGGCCCTTGTTTGGCAATAGGTTCAATTACAACATTGTTTCTTCCTCATCCTTCATATGTTGTCCATAAAATTATAATTTATGAAGAAGACCTTTTCCTAAAACTATTTTTTTAGCTACGGATTTTACAATGAAAGATAAAACAAACACTTTTAACTTACTGACTTTTTTATTAAGCATAGTTATTATTTTATCCGTTGTTTCAAGGTTTTCTTTTTCAATCATATCAACATCAATAATTTTATTATTGCTTTCAATTCCGACTCTTCTTATCTTCAACAATTACAAGTTCGGTTTTAAATTCTTTATACCTGTTGCGGCTTTTACATGTGCATGTGTAATTTCTTTATATTCTGCCGACTGTCAGATAAATGTCAGAGATTGCCTTCTTATGTTATTTTCATCGGTATTGGCAGGTATAAACATGTTTTTTGTTCCTTTTAATTTAAGGAAAAAACTTTTTATTGTTCCTATATTTATTGCACTATGGCTTGCCATGATAATTTTTACAAGGTTTATTACAAACATTAACGGTTTTTTTACCGGTGATAATTTTTTTGAAATGTTTGCAATAAATATAAATATTATTGCGGGGTTTTTATTGTTAATTTATCCCTTGTTATACATATACATAAAAGAAGAAGATTTTAAAACATCAAAAATCTATATTTTTATAGCTTTGTTTATTTTACTTGCAATATGTATAACAAAGTCAAGAAGTGCAATATTTTTGTCTTTTATTGCAACATTATTTTTCTTACTTGAATACAAAAAAAATATTTATATAAAAATTTTAATAGCAACCGTAATTACCGTTTTAGTATCATTAATAGTTTATGTGTCGGTTTTAAAATCGGCAACCAACAGTTTTTCCGACAGATTAATATGGTGGCAAACGGCATATTTAATATTTAAACAAAATATTTTGTTCGGCTGCGGTTTTTGCAATTATTCGGTTTTATTTAAAACTTTCAGACCGGAACTTGTAGTAAATACTTTATATGCACATAACATTATATTTCAACTTTTGGCAGATACCGGCATTGTAGGTTTAAGTTGTTTTATTTGGCTTATTATTTCATTCTATAAGAAAATAATTTATGAAATTAAAACCAATTCGGATAAAATTTATTTTAAAGCAATTGCCGTAAGTATTACTTTATTTTTATTGTTAAACTTAGACGATTATTCTTTTTTTATACCTGCAAATATGCTTACATTTTTTATTCTTATGGCTTCGGTGTTTGTTATTGATTATAAAAAATTAAAAAAACAAAAAATAAATAATATTATTTTGGTACTCATTTTTATTATAATAATGTTAGTAGTTATAAAGCCTGTTATTGCCGAAAGATATTACAAAACAGGGCTTGATTATTATGCAGCCAAAAGATATTCTTTATCTAAAGAATATTTTCAAAAAGCAATTATTTTTGACAATAAAAACAGTCAATATTATTACCAGCTTTCAAATGCTAATTTTTCAATATTTGACCTGGATAGGAAAAATAACATATTATATGCTCAAGAGGCAATAGAAAATACAAAGCAAGCTTTAAAATATTATAAAAACAGCGGGCAATTGTGGGCGAATTTAGCAATTTTATATTGGAATATTGATGATAAAGAAAATGCAATAAAATATATAAAACAAGCCCTTGTTTACGATAAATTTAATTATTATTACGAAGAATATTACGACAAATTTACAAATTCCTAAAGGAGTAAAATTATTAAAAAACATATTTTTAAAATTATATTAGGCTGTTTGATAAGTGTTATTTTAATATATCTGTGTGTCAGAAACATAGATTTTAAACAGTCTGTTTCACTATTAAAAAATGCCGATATATCTTTAATTATTATAGGTGTAATTATTTATATTTTCTCTTATATCGTTCGCAGTTTAAGGTGGGATTATATACTTGCACCTATGAAAAAAATGAAATTCTTACAAAGTTTTTATTATTTGGTATTCGGCTTTTTTATGAATAATATTTTACCGCTCCGTCTTGGGGAATTTGTCCGTGCAATTGTTGCCGGTAAAAAGCTTGAAATTTCAAGAAGCGGAGTTTTTGCAACGATAGTAGTTGAAAGGTTAATGGATATTATTATTTTTATACTTGCATTCTTTTTAATTGCAATGTTTGTTCCTAATATTCCGAACTGGCTTCAAAAATCATTTATTTTATGTGCCGTTATTTTCGGCTTAATGTTTATAATATTATTTTTTATGTCAAAAGATGAAGAAAAATTTTTAAATTTATTAACTAAATTTCGGTTACCTGCAAAAATAAATGATATAATAAAATCAATATTTTTAAAATTTGCAAGCGGTTTAAAATTTTTTCAGAATAAAAAATTATTTTTTGTTGTATTTTTTACATCCGTAATAGTTTGGTTTATTGAAGCTTATGCATACCAAACTTTATTTGCGGCATTCGGTTTAAAAGTAACTGCAATTCAATGTTTATTTGTTATAGTTACTACAGGTATTGCAACAATGCTGCCGACGGCACCGGGATTTATAGGTGCAATAGAAAGTGTGGGTATGGTAACTCTCGGGCTTTTCGGTGTTGAAGGGACAATGGCTTTTACGGCTATGGCTGCAACACATTTTACGGAAATGATGTCAATATATTTGCTTGGTATAATAGGGATGATCAAAGAAAAAATTTCTTTTTCGGATTTGTTTAGTTTTGCAACGGCAAAAAATCAAGAGGATACACAAAATGGGAAATAAAGTTGTTGTGGTAATGCCTGCATATAATGCAGCTCAAACATTAAAACAAACTTTAAATGCAATACCTGAAGGTTCTTATGACGAAATTCTTCTTGTCGACGATAATTCTTCCGACAATACGGTTGAAGTTGCAAAAGAATTAGGATTAAAAGTTATTAAACACGATAAAAATATGGGCTACGGTGCAAACCAAAAAACCTGCTACAAAACCGCCCTCCAAATGGGTGCAGATATTATAGTTATGGTTCATCCCGACTATCAATATGACCCGAGGCTTGTTCCTTTTTTAACCGGCCTTATTAAAGCCGATATTTGTGATGTTATGTTTGCCAACAGGATAAGAACAAGAAAGGAAGCCTTAAAAGGCGGTATGCCTTTTTATAAATATTTTTTTAACAGATGCTTAACCATACTTGAAAATATTGTGTTAGGTTTAAATTTGGGTGAATACCACACCGGTTACAGAGCATATTCAAGGAAAGTTTTGGAAGCAATAAATTTTGAAGCAAATTCCGACGATTTTGTTTTTGACCAACACATAGTGGTTCAAATTGCACTTGCCGGTTTTAGAATAGGTGACATCCCTGTTCCTACAAAATATTTTGAAGAAGCTTCTTCAATAAATTTTAAAAGAAGTGTTCAATACGGACTTGGAATATTGTTAATATTATTAAAATATATTTTACATAAATTAAAAATAATAAAATTTAAACAATTTGAAATACAAAAGGTTATGAGGTGATAAAGTTATTGGGTTATAGGTTAAACTTCAAAAATAAAAAAAACTTATAACCTTATAACTCTATAATCTTATAAACTAAAAATCGCAAAGCGGTTTTTATAAAGGAGAAAACAATGGCTTACAAAATTACATTAGTCAGAGGCGACGGAACAGGCCCGGAACTCACCGAAGTTACGGCAAAAGTTATAGATGCAACAGGTGTTAAAATCGATTGGGAAGTTACCGAAGCCGGTATAGATATTATGGAAAAAGAAGGAACTCCTCTTCCGGATAAAACATTACAATCAATAGCAAAAAACAAAATAGCTTTAAAAGGTCCAATAACAACACCAATAGGAACAGGTTTTCGCTCGGTAAATGTTGCAATAAGGAAAGAACTTGATTTGTTTACTTGTTTAAGACCGTGCAAAAGTTATGTAGGTGTTAAATCAAGGTTTTCGGATATAGATTTGGTAGTTGTCAGAGAAAACACGGAAGATTTATATGCCGGTGTTGAATTTACCGAAAAGACCGACGAAGCAAATAAAATTATAGAACTTTCCAAAGGTAAAATAAGACCGGAATCTGCAATATCGATAAAATCTTTTTCGGAATTCGGGTGTGAAAGAATAGTTCGGTTTGCTTTTGATTATGCAGTAAAAAACAACAGAAGAAAAGTTACCGCCGTTGCCAAAGCAAACATTATGAAATGTACCGACGGTATGTTTTACAGAGTAGCAAGAGAAGTTGCAAAAGATTACGAAGGCAAAATTGAATACGAAGAAAGACTGATAGATAATATGTGTATGCAGCTTGTTCAAAAGCCGGAACTTTATGATGTTATAGTTTTACCTAATCTTTACGGTGACATTTTATCGGATTTATGTGCAGGGCTTGTCGGCGGGCTTGGTGTTGCACCGGGTGCAAATTTAGGTAAAGATTGTGCGGTATTTGAAGCAGTTCACGGTTCCGCTCCGAAATATAAAGGATTAAACAAAGTAAATCCCATGGCACTTATTTTATCGGGTAAAATGATGCTTGATTATCTCGGCGAATTTGATGCCGCAAAAAGGCTTGAAAAAGCTGTTGCCGAAGTTATTGCCGAAAAGAAATTTGTAACTTACGATTTAGGCGGAACTGCAGGAACATCACAAATGGGTGATGCAATTATTGAAAAATTGAAATAAAATTTTTGTTACAAAAAAATACCCTGACTATCAGTCGGGGTATTTTTTTATTTTATTTAATTTATAATATTTGTTTTAATATTGCGGAAATTCTTTTTCCGTCTGCTGCTCCGTTAAGTGCGGCAATGGAAGCCTTCATTACCGTTCCGAAATTTTTGTCAGGGCATGAAGCAATAACTTCTTTAAGTTTTGCCGTCAACTCGGCATCAGACATTTCTGCAGGAAGGTATCCCTCTATAATTTTAAGTTCTTTTTCTTCTTTCTCAATTAAATCGGTTCTTTGTGCTTTTTGAAATGTTTCAATGGATTCTTTTCTTTTTTTTGCCTCACTTCTTAAAACTTTTATTATTTCTTCTTCCGTTATTTTAATATTTTTCATTTCCCTTATATTTATTTCGTTAAGTATTGCTCTGACGGTATTTAAGCTTACCATATCTTTTGCTTTCATATAAGTTTTTAAATCTTCTTTCAGTTTTTCAATTAATGCCATTTTATTCTCCGTTTAATTTAAAATTTTATTCTATTATACAAAATAAATTTTAACTGTCAAAAAAAATATTTTATACTTTTTTCTTGCTTTGAAAATCTAAAAGTGATATTATTATAAGATATTCAGTAAGAAGGAGAAAAATCTTGTTTAAAAAAATATTTTTTATTTTGTTGTCCGTTTTTTTTATAAACACAAGTTTATTTGCCGCAGGTATTACCGAACTTATTGATACACCTACACATTCCATTTTAGACTATGGCAGTTATGAAATACAATTTAGAATTTTTGCTAACGGCGGTGTTACACCAAGATTAAATTTTGGAATTTTTAAAGTTTTAAATATCGGTGTAAGTTGGGAATTCAGTAACATAATCGGTGTCGGCAATGCCATTGTTGCGGTTCCTGCATTACAGCTTAAATTAAATGTTTATGAAGGTGATGCAAATTTACCCGGAGTTGCCGTAGGTTACGACGGGCAAGGCTTTTTTTACAACGATTCCGACGGTGAATTTTTGCAAAAAGGTAAAGGAGTTTATGTTGTAGCGGGAAAAGAACTATTCTTACCCGGTTTAAATTTTAATATCGGTTTAAATGTCAACGATTTTAAAGAAGTTCGTCTGCTCGGTTTTGCAGGAAGTTCGTATTCAATAGTAGACGAAACTCTTTTGGCTATGTTGGAATACGATAATATAGGGCAAGGGGCTTATTCAAGGCTTAATGCGGGTTTTAAATTATGGGCTACGGAAAATTTCGGAATTGATTTGATATTAAGAAATATTTTAACCGGTGATCAAGAAAAATTCGGATGTGAAAGAGTTTTAAGGTTAAGTTATCAAAGCAGATTTTAAGAGGTTTTAATAATGAGTGAATTCACATTGGATTTTGAACAACCGGTAATAGAACTTGAAAAGAAAATATTAAGTTTAAAAGTTTCTGCCGAACACAGCAAAATAGATTTTTCAAGTGAAATAGCCGATTTGGAAGAAAAAAAAGAAAAATTAAAAAAGCAAATTTACGGTTCTTTAACTTCTTGGCAAAAAATTGCAATTGCAAGGCATCCCGACAGGCCCTACACAATGGACTATATCAAATATATATGTGAAAATTTTGTGGAACTGCACGGTGACAGAGCCTTCGGCGACGATCCTGCTTTGATATGCGGTTTGGCAACAATAGATACGAAACCCGTTGTTGTTATAGGACATCAAAAAGGAAAAACTATCCAGGAAAATCTTGACAGAAATTTCGCAATGGCTCATCCGGAAGGGTACAGAAAAGCTTTGAGGTTAATGAAATTTGCCGAAAAGTTTAACAAACCGATTATAACTTTCATAGGAACAGCCGGTGCTTACCCCGGAATTGCAGCCGAAGAAAGAGGACAAGCCGAAGCCATAGCAAGAAATTTAAGAGAAATGTCAAGTTTAAAAGTTCCCGTAATAAGTGTTGTTATAGGGGAAGGCGGTTCGGGCGGTGCACTCGGAATAGGAGTTGCAAACAGAGTATTAATGCTTGAAAATGCTTATTATTCGGTTATATCACCCGAAGGTTGTGCGGCTATTTTGTTTAGAGATGCAACAAAAGCACAAGAAGCTGCAGAAGCTTTAAAAATAACTGCAAAAGATTTATTAAAATTTAAAGTTATAGATGAAATTATACCGGAACCTATCGGAGGTGCACATATAGACCCTGTAGAAACGGCAATGAATGTAAAAAGAGTTGTAAGCAAACATTTGGCTGATCTTTTACAAATGTCTAAAAAAGAACTTGCACAAGACAGATATGATAAATTCAGAGCAATGGGAGTATATAACGAAGGTTCGTTAAAGACGGAAACAAAAGAAATTAAAAAAAAGAAAGTCTCAAGAAAAAAATAAAAGAAACATTAGGAGGAAAAGAAATGGCTTTAGTCCCAATGAAACAAATTTTAGAGGAAGCAAGAAAAAAAGGTTACGGAGTCGGTGCTTACAATGTTAACAACATGGAGCAAATTCAGGCAATTATGGCAGCCGCACAGGAAACACAATCTCCTGTAATTATTCAGGCAAGCAGAGGAGCTTTAAAGTATTCCAATTTCACTTATCTCGGTTATTTGATGAAAGCAGCAGTTATTGAAAACCCTACAATTCCGGTTGCAATGCATTTGGACCACGGAAACTCTTTGGATTCCGCAAAAAAAGCTATAGATTTAGGTTTTTCTTCGGTTATGATAGACGGCTCTTTAAAAGAAGACGGAAAAACTCCTTCGGATTATGAATATAATGTTACCGTAACAAAGTCCGTTGTTGAATATGCACATAAATACGGTGTTACCGTAGAAGCGGAAATAGGAAGATTGGGCGGAATTGAAGACGGTGTAGGTTCAGGTTCGGCACATATCACCGACCCTCAGGAAGCATTACAATTTGTAAAAGATACCGGTGTTGATGCACTTGCAATAGCAATCGGAACATCACACGGTGCATATAAATTTAAAGGTGCAAAAGTTTTGGCTTTTGATGTTTTGGAAGAAGTAAGAAAACTTATCGATATTCCTATAGTTCTCCACGGAGCATCATCGGTTCCTAAAGAATTGATAGATGCGGTAAATAAATACGGCGGAAAAATGCCCGGTGCAGAAGGTGTTCCTATGGAACATTTACAAAAGGCTATCAAACTCGGTGTTCAAAAAATTAATGTTGATACCGACGGAAGGCTTGCAATGACAGCTACGATAAGAAAAGTATTTACCGAAACACCGGAAAAATTTGATCCGAGAGATTATTTAGGTCCGGCAAGAACTGCATTACAAGCTTTAATAGCAAGCAAAATGAAGGCTTTCGGAACTGCAGGACATGCAGGAGATTATGCTCCTTTGACTTTGGAAGACATGAAGAAATTTTACAAATAAATTTGACATTTAATTAATACTATATTATAATTACGATTAAGAGTGGAATTAATAAACAGGAGGATGCTATTCATGGCAAGTTATGAAATTAACAAAATTGAAGTGAGTTCTTTAGTTAAAAGTTTCCCAATAGTTTTCGCTTTGTTAGGTGCTTTGATAGGTATTTTTACTTTTTTCATATTTCCTACAGAGTTGGCAGCTAATTTGGGCTTTGGTGCAAGAATTCTTTCATGGTTGATATTTATAGTTTTGTATACAGCTATAATGTCAATAGGTTTAATTGTTGTAGCTGCACTTTTCAATTTTGTTTCAGGTAAACTCGGTAAAGGTATCGTTATAAATTTAGCCCAATCTGAAGAAGAATAATATTTATTATAAATTATACCGTCGGCTTATTTTATAAGCCGACGGTACTTGTTGTTTTTTATATTCTTTAAAGGGTTTTTTATGGGTATCCGTTTTAAATTTACTCTGTATATTTCAATCCTTTTATTATTTGTTATAGTCGGTGTTTCTTATACAATTTTTGTAGCTCAAAAAAATTTTCTAACATATCAATTTTCTCATGCAAGAATAAAAACATTCAAAAGTTTTGCTTCGGTATGTAGCCAAGCATTAAAAGCTAAAGACGAATTACGAGTACGTAATACGATCAAATATTTAATTAAAGCTTACAATCCTTCTGTCGTTTATGCAGGTTACATAAATCAAAAAAATGCGGTTACTTATTTTTCAAGAGATACCGATAAAAACATAGATTCGGAATTTAAGCAAAGAATAAAAAAATTTGATGCGATAAATTCAACTAAATTTTTATCTTTAAGCGGAGAAAAAATTTGTGAATATGCGGTTCCGTTAAACATAGACAAAGAATCTACCGGAACATTTATAGTGGGTTTTTCCCAAGATGAAATGCAAGCTCAAATAGATTTAGGCATTTCAACCATGACAAGACAAATAAAAAAAGTTGCAATAGCTGCAATTATTTTAGGAATTATTCTTGCAAATTTATTGGGTTACAGATTATCAAAACCTTTAAAGATATTGACGGAAAATGCAAAACAAATTGCAAACGGCAATTTAGATATCAAAGTTTCATCAAACAGAAAAGATGAAATAGGAATTTTATTTAGAAGTTTTAATAATATGGCAACACAGCTAAAAGAACTTGATTCAATGAAAGATAGTTTCGTTTCAAGTGTTTCACATGAACTCCGTTCACCGTTATCTGCAATAGACGGTTATTGTAATTTATTAATTGACAATATAAATAAAGGATCTTCCAAAGAACAGCAATTAAAAGGTTTGCATATTATAAAACAAGCAACAATAAGGCTTACAAATTTTATAAACAATATATTGGATCTGGCAAAAATAAAAGCAAATAAACTTGAAATTAAAAAAGTTAATGCCGATATTTCAAATATAATTAATGAAATTGTTTCTTTATTTCAGCCGTTGGCATTACAGCAACAAAAGAAAATAATCTATGAAAATTACAACGAACATATAATAATAAATATTGATGTGGAAAGAATAAAACAGTTAATTACAAATTTAATAGGTAATGCAATGAAATTTACAAAAGAAAACGGGCGAATAACATTAAGTTTGTTTCCTTCTTCATCGGGATACGGCAACGATTATGTCGAAGTTTGGGTAAAAGATGACGGAATAGGTATTCCTAAAAACCAAGTTGATATGATATTTA
>Ga0265298_10002911_pt1 | contig 23207 bp, 13 predicted proteins | sample AusTroGonzalo_MG_3_FD_193486 | JGI IMG/M metagenome (GOLD analysis project Ga0265298, IMG submission 193486) | Bovine rumen microbial communities from tropical cattle in Woodstock, Queensland, Australia - Gonzalo_01 | ecosystem: Host-associated > Mammals > Digestive system > Stomach > Rumen ...
TCGAACTGGTGCAGATAGAAGGGATGCCAGTGGTTGGAAGTCCCCGACAGCATGAAGGGATCACCGCAGTCAGCCACCCATCGCTTGGCCAGGCGATGCCCCTTGGCATACATCAGTCCGATGGTCCAATGGATGGCATGAGGCGCCGCAATAGAGATGAGCAGGTCATACTGACCTTGCTCCTTCTCCAGTTCCTTACGCAGGTATTTCAGTAGCAGACACATCGGATAGGCACAATAGTAGACCAAGAACCGTCCGAAACAGAAGACGAGCTTGTTCTTTGAGCTCGAATAGCGATCCTTCGGGCGCTCGTAATATTTCAGCGTGAAACCGTACTGTTTTGCCAGTTCCGTGCGGTCATCGCCAGTATCGGGAATGTAGAGCGTCACCTGGTGTCCTTGGGCGCACAATTCCCTAACTAGTTCAGTCGTGCGGAATGAGCGAGGCGAAATCTGCGGGGCAAACGCTCCTGAAACAATCAGTATGTTCATTTTATGACGCCAAACAGTCCCTTGACATAACTTATCAAGAGAACATTGTTTTCCCAGAAGAAAACGGTGATGAAATTACCGAAAAGCGAAATACTGTAATCATCTAACAAAACTCTACGGATATTTAATACCAAAGGCAAAAGCAAAAACCATGAGGCAATACTTGCAATTTTGTAGCTAATATCCTTGAGAGATAGTTTGGACAACGTAAAAAGAATAATGGGATAATGAAACATACGCCCCAAAACGCGGAAACGCGTCCCACTGGGAATCAGAGCCATGACATTGACCAAGGCTCCTATTAGCAAGGCAAAAACATACAGACGATTCAATTCCTTGCGCGTCTGTTCCTTGGAAAATGCTGGAAAGATGGCTATCAATATGGAACTGATGCCCCAGAATATGACCTTTGCAGACCATCTAACATACCAGTTTAGGCCTGCCCGTTGGCCTGCCCTAACTTCCGAAAGGCGCTCACTGACATAGCCTCCAATACGGTGACTGTACGCCGCAGGTGAATATTTAGTCAAGATTGTAGCCAGTTGCGACAAGTTTAGCGAACTAACAAAAAGACTTATAATGAAGACAATTAAGGAAGCTATCAAGAAGGCCCTATTGTCCCTTTTCAGCCAGTCTGGCACCAGCACGTAGGCAATAGCAACCAAAACAACATACAGAAAGGAAAAATGAATAAAAGGAGGAGCAAATAACCACCAGAGACGCGTCTTTTTCCCCTCGACAAGATAAGGCAAAAGGGCATAGACATAAACATGCAGAGCCGTCCACATGCGTGCACCATTAATGTTAGTTATAGGACATGCTATTATCCAAAGTGCAACTATGATAATGTTTTTCTTGAATGTTTCTTCTGGCAATCTTTCGAGGACATACCAGATATTCCGAGAATAAAAAAAACCGAAAATCGTGGCTAAGACAGCGAAAAGAATATGCCCATTGTCAGTGAAGCGAGAAATGATGAAATTGATTATGTTCTGATACAAGTCAATGGTTCTAGCGCTCGTCTGGAACTCCCTAAACAACTGCATGAAGGTATAGTCAGCCGAATGCATTTCCATCAGCCTTAGCACATAGCGTCCTGCATCCGCGCCAGTGCCCAAGACCTCCCCCTCAGGACAGTACACATGAATTGCTCCCATATAGATACAGACTATCCAGAAGACATTCTTCGCCCAGGACTGGCGCCAGTTGTACAGGCAGTCGATCAACCCGCCAAAGGGAAACAGAAAGGCCAGGATAAAATGCCTACCTGCATCCTGGGGAACTGCCTGGGGCATTGGAGGTAGGGGCGTTGGTGGCAATTTTAATTTTGCATCTTCCATGAGATTGAATTAACGCGAAAACGCTTACCTTTTTGAATGTGGCCTAAAAAACGATTGCTATTCTAACAGCAAAAGTGTAAGATGGTGTTCTAGCCAATTGTTGGCACTGTGGGAGCTGTTTTGCTTCCCCCACGAGTTGTCCAATGTGAACATGGGGAACAGAAAACCAAGTATGCAAGCATTTGCTAGAACAGTGCAAGCAACTTCTGATTTAACGAGTTGAGGTGTGACTACAAAGCCTTTGATTTCAGGTGTCCCTGAAGCCATCGCCTGAAAAGCGGAAATTCACTGATTTTTATGACGACTCTGTCAAGCAGATAACTTTCAAGTGGCTTGTATTGCGGATATTCAGGATGCATAAGCACATAGACTTTCAGGAAATGGTATCGCCATTGCAGATATTTGGTGAATGGCACCTTGACATATCCATGCCTGACCTCGTAGAGTTTCCTTTCCGAAGAGGATAGGTTGAACCGAAGTTGTCCTGCATATGTTGTCGCCCGAGAATTGCTCCCTCGATGGACACGGTAGACACTTGTCACTTCTGGCAAATAGCCGACGAAGCCCTTTTGCAGCAGCATCACCCAGACCTGGGTGTCTCCCATCAGGAAATGTCCGCGCATATATTGTGGATCTATCATCTGAATATCGTTGAACGGTAATCTTCTGTACATGACTGTCAGATTCTGAATGCGGTAGCCGCCGCGATAAAGGAGATAGGGATTGTTTTCCGCCTCCGTGGGCGAGTATTGGAGAATAAAATCCTTGTATTCACCTGTCTCTTCGTAATAAAATCTGAAGGCGGTATGGCAGAAGGAGTAATTCGGATGCGTGTCAAGAAAATCAACCTGCTTCTGGAGCTTGGTTTCGCTTATCCAGTAATCATCGCCCTCGCATAAGGCCTCGAACTCGCACAATTTCCGCCATTCGGCCACATACGGAATCTTGATTTTGCGAAGGCGGAAATGATTCTCCTTCAGGAAAATCACCACAAAATAACAATTCCTGTTGGTCTTATGCTGTGCGTAGATGATATGCGCATAGTCCGTTTCCGAAGTATACGCTACCGCCCCCTCTCCCCAGTCGAAATTCTCCTGGACATACTTCCTGATGACCTCCTGTTCGCCGTCGGTGGAGGCATCATCCATGATGCAGCAGACAAATGGGAAATTCGTCTGCTGCCTCGTAAAACCATTCATGGTCTCGACAATATAGCCCTTCTGGTTATACGTATTGCTTCGGACGCAAACCCTGAATTGGGGATAATCTCTGTCCATCAGCAAGCCTTCTTCTTCCTCAGCATGGAAAAGGCTATGTTAAGCATTTCCTTGTACTCGGCTGACTGGAAAATCAAGCAGAGTCCCCAGAACAAACCTATCCAGACGACGATTTGCAGGGGGAGGATGAGCCAGTAAGACAAGGGGAGGTATTGAAGAGAAAAGACGGCTATGGCTGTGACCAGCGCTATAGTGAAAGACAAGGCGATGTCTTCCAGCTGCCGCCAGGAACTGTAGCCCAGCTTTTTCCCAGTATAATACGAGTTCAGGAAGAACGACAGGAAATTCGTCAATATCGAGGTGCAGAGCATAGGAATGATACCCACAAAGGCTCCGACAAAAAGCGGAACCAGTCCCAGGGTTTTCTTGCATATCTCCAAGATGAGGAAAATGTCGCTTCTCCCTTGCACTTGCAACATATTCAGATTGATCGCGTGCAGAGGGTAGAACGCGCCGATGAAACAGATGAAAGGCAGATAAGTCGACGCCTCATGCCATTTGGCGCCAATCAGGCAGTTGAGCAATGGCGTGGAAACCGCCCCCAGAGCAAACATGCAGAAAAGCGTGGCAAACATCGTCAGTTTGATAATCTTCCGATAGGCCGCTACCATCCGCTCCTTATCGTCCTGGATATTGCTGAGCACTGGATAGGTGACGCGCTGGATGACATGCGTGAGATTGCTGGAAAACAGAACCGAAAAATGCTTGGCCCGCGTGTATTGCCCCAGCGTGCCAGGACTGTAAAATTTTCCCACCACACCTTGATACAAATCTTTCCACACGGTATCGAGAAGCCCGCTGACCATCAATTTCCAGCCAAAACCAAACAGTTCATGGAAACTCTTGAGCGAAAAACGCAGTTTCGGGAACCATCTGTTCGAGAGACATAGCAGGACCGTTCTGAACAAATTGCTGGTAATCTGCTGGGCCACCAGCGCCCAAACACCCCATTTGTGCCAGGCCAGAACAATGCCGACAATGCCGCTGACGATGGAGGCCACTAGAGTTATCTTCATCTGCGTCTTAAAATCGATGCGCTTCGTCAACTTCGTCTGCTGGACAATGGCAAACGCTCCGATGACCAGGCTCACGGAGGCAACACGCACTAGGGCGACGAGCTCCTGACGCTGGAAGAAATCGGCTATCCACGGCGCGCCCAGAAAAACCACGCCGTAAAGCAGCAGACTCATCCCGAGATTGACGATGAAGGCGGTATTGTAGTCGTCGTCAGTGATGTCCTTCTTGCGGATGAGCGCCGAAGAGAATCCGCCAAGAATCAGAGTTTGGCAGACGGCGGTAAAAATCCCCACCAGCCCCAGCAATCCGTAGTCGTCTGGCGACAGCAATCTCGCCAGGACAATGCTGACCACAAAGGACACCGTATGCTGAGCGATACTGTCAACGCTAGACCAGCCGACGCCCTTAATGGTTTTTGATTTCAGCGATTTATCAGCCATTGCCGATTTGGTATCTTCCATTTGTGTTTTTCGACGTGTCTGGTATTTGCCTCTAGGCTAATTGTGTGCGAGGATTTCAAATTCCTCCCACCAGAAATCTTTATCGTATTTCCAGCCAATCAGTTCTTCAAATTCTCTCTTATATCCCCTTTGATTAATCATTTGGAAGATAAATTCTCCAGAATAATTACCTTCCATGACGCACCAGCCGCTAGGTGTCAGTACCAAATCCCAGCCGACATACCTGTACTTCGGCAAGGCACTCATGATTTCATCGACAAACTTGACCATTTCCTGCCATTGGGGAACCTGGAAACCTTTGACCTTTATGCCCGAGTCAGGATGATGCGTAAACACTCTGCCGTTTTCCTGATGGCCATCAGAAATGACAATGCCAGTTGCAGGATCAATCTCCGCATCGAATCCATTCAAAGCGGCAGACGCCACAAATTCCCCGCCAAACCCAACCTTAATCCAAGGATGGTAAATGTGAATCTTACCGTCACGCCCTTTAACCGCTGTCGCCCGAATCGCGTTTACGGAATCCTTATGGAAAGCCGCCAGACCTTCATGCTGAACAATAAGTTCCTCCAGAACCATTCTGGACACCTTGGAGGGATGCTTCTTGTGTATCGCCTCCCCCTCGCCAAGAATCCCTGCCAAAGTCTTCTCGTAATCATTGCCATAGTCAGCCAGCGAGACTTTATGCACACCGATACCAAAGGCAAAATCAGCAGGCTTGACCACGAATTCTTTGTGTTTTGTGGCAAAATCCCGGAAAATGTCTAAATCCGCCATTGTCCTGACTTCAATAACATCGCGTTTGTAATAGGGCTTCAACAACTTGTACAGCCTATATTTGTCTTCAAGCTGAATCACCCTATCGTCGCCTGCTTCCCAATTCAGATGACGCACATAGACACTGCGGATTTTCTGCACCATGTATTCACGCTTTTCTGCATCGTTCATGTCTTTCAAATGCAGATAAAATTCCTCATCCACCGTGCAGCCATAGACCCAATAATCGTAGATGAATTGCCAGCGCATCTCCTGCACTTCTTCTGGAGTGGACTCAGGAGCATAATGTCTGATTAACTCATCCATCTTGCTTAACATCAGCGGAGTATATAATTTCTTCTTCTCCCCGCCTTGGTTAACCGTAATCTCCGCCATCAGGCGATTGGCTATTTCCTTAATTTCCAAAGGATTGGTCGTAACTTTCAGCCAAGATTTCAACATTGTCTTCCTAATCTTGTCTTGTTAGATTCTAGGTGTTTCAGGTATGAGGTTCTGGTAGGTACGAGCGAGAATCCTTGGCCGTTCGGACAAGTGATCAATGTCAAATTCGTCCCTACCGCGCATTTATCATGATCATTTTCTGCAACCGAGGATTATTTCGCAGATCCTGTCGACATCTTCCAGCGCGAGGTCGGCGTAGAGTGGGAGAGTCAGGACGCGTTTGCTGACATGCAAGGCGACTGGCGTCTCCGCCACGTCAAAGCGACCGTGGAAAGCCGAGAAGGTATTGGTCAGCGGGTGGAAATACTTGCGCGCCCCGATGCCTTGCGTAGCCAGAGCCTTGAACACATCGTTGCGGGTGGCCCCGAAGACCGTTTCCTCGAAAATCACCGGGAAATAGGCATAGTTGCTCTTGACCTCTGGTTGGATGACATTGAGTTGCAGTCCGTCAACCCCCTCCAGATGGCTACGATAACGCTCCACGACAGCCTTGCGCTTGGCAATCTCCTGATCGACATGGCGCAGATTGCAAAGCCCCATCGCTGCGCAGAACTCGTTCATCTTCGCGTTCGCCCCCACACCGCTGACTTCCTCCTGGCCATGAATGCCGAAATTCTTCAGGTCGTAGAGAATCTCGCCGAGGCGCTTGTCGTGGAACGCCACGGCTCCGCCTTCGATGGTGTTGAACACCTTGGTGGCATGGAAGCTGAAGCAGGAGGCATCGCCAAAACTGCCGATACCCTGTCCCCGATAGGTCTCTCCGAAAGTGTGGGCGGCATCATAGATGACTTTTAATGAGTACTTGCGAGCAATACGTTCAATCTCCTCAATATTGCAGACATTGCCGTAGACGTGGACAGGCAGGATGGCACAAGTGCGGTCAGTAACCAGACTTTCCAGTTTCTCAGTGTCCAGCGTGAAAGTCACGGGGTCAATGTCGCAGAAGACGGGTGTCAAACCATTGCGAACGATGGCATGTGTCGTCGAAGCGAAGGTAAAGGGGGTTGTTATGACCTCGCCTTGCAGATTCAGCGCCTGTAAGGTCAGTTCCAAGGCCATGTGGCCGTTGGTGAGCAGTTCGATGTTCTCCACGCCGAGATACGAACAAAGTTCCGCCTGCAACTGCTGATGTTTCACACCCATGTTGGTCAGCCAGCGGCTCTCCCACAAAGGCTTGATTTCCTCCAGATATTCGGAGAACTCAGGCATCGAGGAACGAGTGACGAGAATCTTGTTGGTCATGGCGTTATTCCGCGTGATTTGAATTTGCGTTGTCTACAGACTCGAGTTCGTATTTGACCTCAAGCGAAGCGAACTTGGACTTGTACCGCTGCTTGCTCCAGAGGAAGAAGGCCAATCCCAGCACCAGCCAGCCGCCGACAATCACCCATTCCTGCCAGACCAGAGTGCAACTCGTGCCAGGGACAATATACATCAACATCATAAAACCCGACATCAGCGAGGCAACAATCCCCACCAGCATATAATGCTTGTTCTTGTACGGGCGCTTCATGTCAGGGTATTTCCGACGGATGACCATGAAGGAGACGGAAACTATGCAGTAGGCCAGGCAACAGGCGAAATTCGCCGCATCGACTATCCATACCAACATTGCTCGCCCCAGAAATGGTGCTATCACCGAAAGTCCGCCAAGCAGCAGCAAGGCATTGGCCGGAGACTTGAAACGCGGATGCACCTTAGAGAAGACATGGGGAACCATGCACGCCTTGGACATGGAGAACAGCGCCCGGCTTCCGCCAATCAGGAATGAGTTCCAACTGGTCAGAATGCCGCAGAGTCCCCCCAGAATAAGTACCTTGGCCATGGTCGCGCTGTGGAACGCCTTCGCCATCGCATCAGCCGTGACCAGGCCAGTCGCCTTCAGCGAGGACGAGACCTCTTCAGCATTCATTACCAGACCGATGGCCACGACGACAATCGTATAAAAAGCCACGGCCAGGACAATGGACAGAATCATCAGTCGCCCCAGTTTTTTCAAGGGAATGTTGATTTCCTCGGAAGCCTGGGGTATCACGTCGAAACCAAAGAAGAAGAAAGGCGTCATAATGGCGATTCTGGCGATATTCAGGACAATCCCCGAGGTTCCATTCCCCTGGAAGGCCTGGGCCGAGATATTGCTGACATCTCCCGCGAAAACCGAACCTGCCAGCAGAATTATCCCGACAGCCGCGATGGCCAGGGTAAAGACCGTCTGCATGACAGCCGATTTCTTTGTCCCGATGATATTCACCAGCACAATGATTATGGACATTATTACGCCAATCGCCACCCAGGAGGCATAGACGTCAAAGCCCGCCACATTGTACATGTATCCAGTGTACAGGCGAGGGAAAATGTATTGCAGGATGGTCGGGAACGAACAAGCTTCGTAGCAAACCACGCCTATGTAGCTCAGAATCAGTGCCCAGGTGCAGACATAGCTGGCGACAGGCCCGAAGGCCATGTAGCTGAAGACATGCTCGCCCCCGCATTGAGGCATGGAAGTCGTCAGTTCCGCATAGGCCAGTCCTACAAAGTAAATCATGATACCGCCGATGATGAAGCCAGCCACCGTGCCCAGCACGCCGCCAGACTGTATCCACTGGCCAGAGGAGATGACCCATCCCCAGCCTATCATCGCGCCAAAGGCAACCATCAGCACATCACAGGTGTTCAACACCCTGCGGAATGTTCGCTCTGAACCCATTGTGCACCTACTTGCTTGAAAAATGCTTTTATGAAATTTGCATCCACCAAAAATCGACTATTGTTCCCACCAGAATTTCCATTCTGGTTTCCAGCCAATCAACTCTTCGAAATCCTTGAGCATACCTCGCTGACGGAACAACTGCCACATGAAATCGCCGCGGTAATTGCCTTCCATGATGCACCAGCCCTTGGGCGTCAAGACAAAATCCCAGCCGACATAATTGATGCCGGGAGGTAGCGACAACGCTAGCTTTTTGGCCAAGGAAAGCATCTCTCCCCATCTCGGAATACAATAGCCCATAAACTTAACCCCCGTAGTGGGATGCCGATCACATGTTTCGCCTTGTTCGCCATAGCCCAAGGTGTCGCACACGCCTGTCTCTGCATTGATGCCGACATCGATGCCGCCCAGCACGCACGAAGCGACAAAATTGCCTCCCGCCCCCATCTTTATCCAGGGCTCGTAGACCGTCACCTTGTCGCCAACCCTTACAGTCGTGGCACGAATACCATTGACGGAGTCGGCATGCAGTGCGGCCAAAGCCGCATCCTGCTCGATTAATTCTTCCAGGATGATGGCTGGGGCAGTTTTTCTCCAAATCGAACCACCATCGTACCCGTTGTACTGCCGCAACAGATCCTGGAAATATGACTTCACATCGACATTACCGGGCATTTCCATCTTGCGAACACCAACCCCAGTTGACATATTGCTCGGCTTGGCCACAAAGATGGGATGCTTCTTGACAAAATCCGCGAAAACTTCAAAATCTCCTTCGTCTCTGACTGCTACCAAATCGCGAAGGTAGTATTCCTTGAACATGGCGTATGTTTCTTCTTTATTGTCGAACAGATGGCCAAGAGAATAATCATTCAGGTGCTTGTAGAACGCCATGCGCAGACGCATGGTCGCGTATTCGCGCTTCTGGGCATCGGTCAAATTGTCAAATCCAAGGTAGAAATCCTCGTCAACCGTGTTTCCATAAACCCAATAATCGTAAATCGCTCGATAAAGACGGTTTTCCTTTTCTTCTTCACTGGCTTGGGGGATATAATGAGCAACGCTTTTCCGCAAAGAAGCCAGCACATTATCTTTGTAAATCGTACTTTTCTCGGCAATCAGCGACTTGCCGATTTGCGCCATTTCTTCCTTATTGTCGGTAATCTTGATGGTATTCATCGTTACTCCTTGGTTTGCCTTTATTGCAGTATCACGGAAGCAATCCTTGGTTCAAAGCAACAGCAAGGCCTGAGGCAGACGATGCGCACACCGCTGGCCCGTTGCGGGCCAACCTTGAGGAAGGTCGCCAAAACGGAATGTCGCCCATGCAGCCCCAGCGGGCCGATGTCGGCTTCGTTCACGCGGGAAGTGATTTGCGCCTCCATCTCGCTCTGCCTGGCGTAATTGCCCTCGACCAACGCCTGCAACATCAAGCTGCTGGCCTCGAAATGCGAGCGCCCAATGCCCACGCCCAATGTGCAAGGCGAGCAGCCCAGTTGCGCGACTGCCTCCTTGGCCCAGGCGACTATCTCATCGAGCACGACCTGTGCATTGTGCTTATGAAAAACGCGCAACGTCTTCGCGCGAATGGCAGGACCGCCGCCGAACATCAGGACATGCAACCTCAGGTTGTCACCGTCAGTCTTGCGCAGTAAAATAGGCGCTGGAAGAACCCCAGCGGAATCGGGATCAAGTCCCCCTGACTGGTCGAGCCGCTGCGTGTCATCGCCCATGATGCCCATGGGACGGCCAGGCAGCCTCCGCAAGCCCTCGGCGACGCCCTGGTGGATAGCCTCTATCATCTCCCCTGTCAGCACGGCCTGCGTCCCGACATCCAGAACGAGATGCGGAATGCCACTGTCATCGCAGAGGGGACTTTTCTGTGCCTCCGCCGCCTCGGCATTCTGGAGAATTGTCTCCAGCACCCATTTGGCCTGTGGATTGTCTTCCGTGGCGATGGCCTGCCGATAAGCCTCCTTCTTGTCTTCACGGAAAGTCGAACCAGCGACGACAAGAGTTTTGGCGACCTTCTCCCTGATTTCCTGCAAGGTGATTTTCATCAGTAGATGCTCCTCCCATGCGCCGCCGCGATAATCGCGGGATATTGTTCAACCTTCAGGAGGAACAGCGCCTCCATCCCCAGTTCGGGGAAGGCCACGACTTTCTGCTCCAATGTCCGCACGCCCAGCAAGGCGGTCACGGGAGGTATCACGGCGTAAACGGCATTGTGCTCGTCAAGCGCCTTGACCGTCTCCGCGTGAATGGCTCCTTTGCCCAAATGCATCTTCACGCCCGCTGCGGACAGCGGAGCAATGCTGGACTCGATTTCCAGCTTGTTGCTGGACGTCGGCCCCACGCCAGCAGGACTGACCGCCGTGTGGAAAATCACACTCCCCCGCAAATCAACGCCGAGTTCCGACAGAGCGTTCTTCTCGTACAAAGCCACTATCTTCGGCAGGACGGCATCCCGCCCGCACAAAATGTACCCAGAAATCCCCACCATGTCTCCAATCTGAAGGGAACTGGCGACCTCTTCCGAAATGGGTGTGATTATATCCTTCATGCGTTCCCCGTCATCTGCTGAGTTTTGTTCACTCGCAAAAGCCAACGCTCCAGGCACACAGCAAGTGCCAGAGAAATCAACACAGTAACAACCAGCACGATTAATGGCTTCAAGTATAAAGCCATGACATTCTTAGAGATGTGCAGTTTGCCGTAAGTTATATTCAACATCCGCCAGACAAAATTATGCAGAATGTAAATGTGCAGCGACAGTTTCTCTCCCATCTTTGCCAGCAACTGCCCGGCAAAGCAGCCGGGATGTTTCATGCCCAAGATAAACAAGGCGGCCACCTGCGGGAAAGTGCAGATGTTCACCCCAAAATCTCGCCCCATGAGCATACGCTCCAGAAGGCAGCCTGCCGTTGTCGCCACCAATGTCAACCATAATGCCTTATCGCTACAAAATTCTATAATCTTGGCCTCATGGCTGTGCAGCCAATGCCCTAGCATGAACAAGGGAAATCCTTCAATCAGAAAATTCCTGTATACCATGTTAGGAACCTTCACGCCCGCCAGATGAAGCCCCTGCGCCAATCCGACATACGCTAAGATTAACACAGAAACCAGCCAGTTCGCGAATCTCGTCAGTTTCAATCTGTCGGCAACTGCAAACAGAATATAAGTGTACAGTAAGGCAAAGAGAAACCAGAGATGACCAGAAATGATGACTGGCTGATTGAAAACAAGCCAATTGGTCAGCATACGCCCCGACACCGTCAATCTGGCTCCTGGTACAAAATGCATCATCAAGGCCACCAGAAAATAGAACACTGAAGCCCAAAGTGTTATTTTGCCGATGTGGGCAATCTTTCTCCCAGCCTTGAAAGTTCCTTTTGTTGCATAGTACGAATAATAGCCAGAAATCATGAAGAAAAAGGGAACGGAAAATCTAGAAACTGCCTGGATTGCCGCGCCTAGCATTCCAGGAAATTCGCAGTGCATGAAGACAACGCAAATGCACGCAATGCCTTTGATGAAGTCAAAGCAATGATTGTGTTGCCTAGTCATTACGACGGGATTATTCGGGGTTACCGTTCAGAAGGTCTTCATCAGTCTACAAAAAGAATTGATTCTGTTCTGATGAGACGAGTGGGCATAAGATGCACCCCTAACTTTTCCAGAACTACTTTCCTCCGCCGAACAATTCGAAATACGCCGCCTCATTTTCGATGACGCCGTAGGCGCGGGCGCGCATGGTGATTTTCTCCGCCCAGCAATGGTGCGGGCCGATTTCGTTCATTCCCTTTGAGCCCTTGATAACGCCGCCTGACGTGTGGAGAATCTGGTCGGCGTCCTCGTATTCCTCGCGCGTCACCGCCAGCATCCCGTTGATGTAGTTCAGGTGCGTGGGATGGATGCAGGTCTTGCCCATGAAACCGTTCGCCTGGTCCAGCACCAGTTCCCGCATCAGGCCGTCCACGGCGTCGTTGACGATGACAGGACGCTTCAGCAGCGTGCCACGCATGCTCTGACCTGCACCAGGCACCTCCGCCGAAAACTTCATCGACTTGTTGGCGCGGAAATACTCCCAGACAGGGCCAGAGACGGTGTAGTCGTTATTACGCGAAAACACGTTCAGAATGTCCATCAGGCAGTCCCTGACGGTCATGATGTCGTAGATGGTGTAGTCGATGCCGCGCCGCACGCCAAAGCAGGAGGAGAAATCCGTGCCGCCCACTCGGATGTTCAAGACCAAAGCGCGATAATTGTCGAGGATCTGACGGATGCCCAACAGTTCCTGAAGGCGCGTCTCCTTGAAAGCCACCTTGCGGTCCTCGATGATAGGCATTCCGTAGAGGATTTCTCCATATCTGGAATTGAGATCCTTCAAATGTGAAAAATACGCCTCGGCATTCGAGACATTGAACTTGGGGAAGTTGAAACCGGTTATCAGTTTCAGGTGCTCCGGCTTCAGCAGGGAACTGAAATGTCGGAATTGCTCCACATTCCTGACGCGGAAGAACACCAACGGCAAATCTTCGCGCGAGAACCGACCTTGCTTGATTTCCTCGCCGATGACGTCTAGAAGATGCAGGGAGTTCTGCTCTGCCGCCGGCACATCCTCCTCCTTGCAGGCGTCCTCGAAACACAACACCATCGAGGTAAGCCCTTTGTACCGCTGGGTGAGAATCGCCTGGGCGAAGTCCTTCGTCCCCGGCATATACATCGTCGCCCCCAGGCAGTACTGGAGCAATGACCGCTCCGTGTACTTGTCAAACTGCTCAGGATCCTTGACGAACTTGTAATCTGGATTGTAGAGGTGATGTCTCATCGGCAGGTGTAAAGCGTGATTTCAAATGTTGGCATGGTTCATAATGACGGCTCCCACCGTCGAAAAACACCGAGCGTCCTTGTCACCAGAAGAATTGGCGAAGAAGGATGCTATGGCATTAGGCCCTCGTAAGGAACACAACCTTGCTGCCCTTATCGAATGCCCCCTTAGAAGAGTCAAAAAACAATTGTCACGAAAAAGACGTCAAGACGCTAAAAGTGAATCATTCTATTTGGTTGTTAATCTGTAAACCTCTTTTTGTCTTATGGTATGCAAACCAGACGGAAGCCGAAACGTATAAATTTTTCATATGGATAAAAATCATCACGAGCAGCTGACCGACAGTATTGTGAAAATGTGTCATCATACCCACCACGCAATACTCGAAATACCTCGCCTCTTTTATTGATAGCCTTTTCTTTTGTTGGCCCCTGGGGATTGATGACAGGGGTAGGATCATCGTAAGCATCCCAGTCCCAGCACCATTCATAGGCGGCATAATAATAGTCTAGACACCATTCTTGGACATTTCCATGCATATCGTAAAGCCCCCAGGAATTGGGCCGATAACTGCCAACCTTGCTAAAGTCTGTTTCAGGAGTGATTAGTCCAAATCCTGTTAGCGTATTCCCCTTGCCATCTCCTTGATTGAATCTATATCTCCCAACTTCGGCCATGTTCGGACATTGCTCGTCATTTGTCAAATTCTTGCCAGAGTTCAAGGCTGTGGTGGTTCCCGCACGGCAGGCATACTCCCACTGTGCTTCTGTGGGAAGATCAAAGGTTAATCCTGTCTTTGCTCGCAGTTTTCCTAGTATGGAATTGCTGTCTACCGCATGTCCATTTTCAGGCCAGCCTGCTCCTACGGAACTCCCGCGAATATCATCATAGGAGATGCTATATGCAGGTAAAACATCATTAGCGTAAGGATCAAACATCTTGTGCCAAGAGTCTGCAAAATCAGTATCCGTAATTAGTTCATATTGCTTTTGTGTAACCTCAAAGACTCCGATATAGAAATCTTTAGTCAGGGTTACTTTATGTTGGGATTCATAGTTTACGCCCGTTCTATAGCGATACTCTCCATCCGGGAATAAATGCCAATCATACGGCAGGTTCCATATTGTAGTATCTCGCCCCAATTCTCCCTCGGGAGACCCCATCGTGAAGGTTCCTGCTGGAATGCGGCGCAGCCAAAGTTCTGTAGTCTTGCAAGTATCGTCATTGAGATTCGGCGCCGTATCGGTCTCACGGTATTTTCCTGTCTGCAGATTCACCACCAAGTATGTCTTTCCTGTACTTGTGTTCTCACACTCCAGCGTGATGGTCTTTTCAGCAGTGAAAGTCTTGCCATCAGACTTGTAGGTGGCTTTCAGAGTTACTTGCTGGTTCTTACCACTGGTATTCTTATTAGTGACCTTTCCGTCTGCGGTGACAGTGGCGTATGTGTTGCTGGAGAGGCTCCAAGTGGGAGTGACATTAATGGTCTTGCCATCCTCTTTGGTAGCCACACATACGTAGGTCTCGGTAGTTTTGGAGGCTATGGTTGACTTGCCTTCTATGGCGATGCTTTTAATTGCTGCAGGCAGGAGCGTGATGGTTTTCCTTGCAGTGAAAGTCTTTTCACCAAATATTATTGTGGCAATTAGAGTAACCTCCTTCTTAGTGCCACTGGTGTTCTTGTTGGTGACAGTGCTGCCAGAAAGACTTGCATATGTTGTACTGGAGAGTTCCCAGGTCACCTTGGCTGAAATATCGGTTTTCGTCTTGTCGCTCCAGGTTGCTTGACAGATATAGGGTTCGGATTTGTTATAGGCGATGGTATCAGGACCTATGATGGTTATGGATTCTAGATGGATGGAATAGAGCGTTATTCTCAAAGTTGCGGTCTTGGTGATGCCTTTGTAGGTGTATTCAGCCGTCAAAATCACATACTGGGTTGTGCCGCTGGTATTATGGTTTGTAACTGTTCCATCCGCGGAAACGGAGGCATACGTGTCATCAGAAAGGCTCCATTTCGGAGTGACTATGGATGTCGATTTGTCGCTCCAAGTGGCAGTGCAAGTGTATTTTTCGGATTCTCCATATTTGATAATGCTAGGGCCGCTGATGGAGATGGAGATGAGCGTCTTTTCTGGCAGTAGTTTTATGGTTTTTTTGTCTGTTTCTGTAATCCCTTTATAGGTATAAGTGGCCTTCAGTGTCACAGATTGCTCCGTGCCGCTGGTGTTCTTGTTGGTGACCGTGTTACCAGAAAGCGTAGCATAAAGAGTGCTGAGAAGTTTCCAATCTGGATAAACAATAGAGGTTGTTCCATCACTCCAGTTGGCTATGCAGATATAACTGGCTGATTCACCGTATGCAATGACATCTGAACCCTGTATGGCAATGGAACGGAGGGTAACTGTAGGAGATGGTGTTGGGTTGGGGCCGGGGTTGGGGCCGGGGTTGGGGCCGGGGTTGGGGCCGGGGTTGGGATTATCAGGATTAAGCGTGATGGTTTTGGTGATGGTTTTGGTGACTCCGTTGATCTTGGCAGTGACCGTCAAAGTCACGGTCTGTTCCTCGCCACTGGTGTTCTTGTTGGTGACCTTGCTGCCGTCAAGTGCGGCGTAGTCGGTGCTGGAAAGTTTCCAGGTTCCAGTGACGGTAGTGGTTGTGCCATCGCTCCAGGTGATGGTCAAGGTGTAGGTTGCGGATTTGCCGTAATCGATGGATTCTGGGCCGTCGATGGCAATGGACTTGATTGTCGGCGCGGCGACAGGCAAAGTTATTGTCTTGGAGGCGGTCTTGGTGACGCCCCCGAAGGTGTAGGTGGCCGTCAAGGTCACGGTCTGAGTCTTGCCGCTGGCATTCTTGTTGGTGACTTTTCCGTCGGCGGAGACTGTAGCATGAGTAGTACTGGAAAGTTTCCAAGTTGCGGTGACAGTCGTGATTGTGCCATCGCTCCAGGTAACGGTCAAAGTGTAAGCCGCTGTTTTCCCATATTCGATGGAATCAGGACCATTGATGGCAATAGATTTGATAGTTGGGGCGGCTGGAGGCAAGGTTATTGTCTTGGTAGCGGTCTTGGTAACACCGCTGAAGGTGTAGGTCGCAGTCAAGGTCACGGTTTGAGTCTTGCCGCTGGTATTCTTGTTGGTAATAGTGTTGCCTGAAAGCGTTGCGTATGTTGTACTGGAGAGTTTCCAGGTCGGAGTGACAACAGATGTCGTACCCGTGTTCCAAGTGGCTGTGCAAGTATAGGAGGCTGTTGCTTCTGGATCTATGGAATCAGGACCGTTGATGGCTATGGAAACAAGCGTAGCGGGGAGCAAGGTAATGGACTTGGTAGCAGTGTATTTTACGCCTTTGTAAGCATAGGTAGCAGTCAAGGTCACGGTCTGCTCCTTGCCACTGGTATTCTGGTTGGTGACCTTTCCATCTTCGGAGATTGAGGCGTAAGTCTTGCTGGAGAGTTTCCATGTTGGCGTGACAGATATCGCCATGCCATTATTCCAAGTGGCCATGCAGATATATGCTTCAGTAGCGCCTGCATCTATGGCATCGGGCCCATTGATGGCAAGGGAGGCTATCTTGGAATTGATTGTTGACGGCAAAACCACCAGTCTTGCGCCAATGTCCCTGCTGACCGTGTCAATAGAACCCCTGGCGGAAGAACGGCAGGACTTGGCATAGGAGAGCCAACTGCCACCGCGCACAACACGCAAACCCTCTGTGCCACCTACAGGATCCGTAACATCCTCAGTTTCGTAGGTTGATTCATAGTCAAGGCAACACTCAGCGACATTTCCATGCATATCATAAAGATCCCAGTCATTAGGTTGATACGAACCAACCGTGGTGTGTTGGCTATATTCTCCCTTGCCATCAGATTGATTGCTCTTGTATCTTCCGACCTCCGCCATATTAGGACACGTATTGACTTTTGTCAAATCTTTGTTGGAATTTAGAGCCGTGGTCGTCCCAGCACGACAGGCATACTCCCACTGAGCCTCTGTCGGCAATTCGAATGGCAGTCCTGTCTTGACGCGCAGTCGTCCTATGAAAGAATCATTGTGTACGGCGTATTCTTCTTGAGGCCAACCAAGGCTGTCACCCGTCTCTACACCTCGCAGACTAGTTGAAGAAACCTTTTCCACTGGTCTCGTATCACCTTTGTAGGAAGAAGGATTGTTACTCTTGCCCATCAAGAGTTCATATTGCTTCTGTGTGACTTCGAACACCCCAATGTAGAAATCATCCGTCAGAGTTACCTGATGTTCTGTCTCCTCTGAATCGCGGCCCAGTTCGCCACTTGGCGACCCCATCATAAATGTCCCAGCTGAGATGAGGCGAAGCCATAGTTCTGTAGTCCGACAAGCGTTGTCATTGAGGTCGGGATCAATGTCTGACTCACGATGATTGCCTGTCAGTAGATCCACTATCAAATATTTTTGTGCCTGTGCACGTTGAAGAGTGACAGTTTTCGTAGCAGTGAAGTTCTGGTCACCCGACTTGTATGTGGCTGTCAGGGTGATGGTCTGCTCCTGGCCGCTGGTATTCTTGTTGGTGACTTCTCCTTCCTCGGAGATTGAGGCGTAAGTGTTGCTGGAAATGCTCCAAGCAGGTGAGACGGCAGGAGTCGCGCCATCCTCTCTGCTGAGAGTGCAAGCGTAGGTCTCGGTGGCACCGTAGACAATCGTGTCCTTCCCGTCAATGGCGATGGAAAGGACGGGTGCTGAGAGGAGGGTAATGTCAATGGATGCGGTCTTGGAGGACCCGTTGATCGTGTATTTGGACGTCAAGGTCACGGTCTGCGTCTTGCCGCTGGTGTTCTTGTTGGTGACTTTTCCTTCCTCAGAAACAGATGCGTAGGTTTTATTGGAGAGTTGCCAAGTCGGAGAAGCAATTATGGTCGCGCCATTGCTCAGAACAACTGTGCAGTCATAGTCTTCGGTTGCACCATAAACGATGGAGTCAAGACCGCTGATGTTGACAGAAACGGGCACAAGAGGTGGAAGAGATATGGATTTCTTGGCGGTGAAAGTCTTGTTCCCGGATTTGTATGTGGCAATCAGATTTACTGTATGTGTTTTTTCATCGGTGTTTTTGTTAGTAACTTGCCCATCGTCAGAAACAGATGCGTAGGTGTCATTAGAGAGACTCCAGATTGGGGTGACAACGGACGACAAACCATCCTCCCTGCCGGCGGTGCAGCTATAGGTCTCAGTGCCATCCGCAGCAATCTTGTCCTTGCCATCAATGGCAATGGCAGTGACTGGAGCAGAGAGAAGCATAAGAGGTATGGTGGCAGTCCTGATGGTATCATAATACTTATATGTGGCCTCTAGATTCACGGTCTGCGTCGCGCCACTGCTGTTCTTGCTGGTGACTTTCCCGTCTTTGGCAACAGTGGCGTAGGCTGTGCTGGAAAGGCTCCAGGTCGAGACGACGGATGAGGTCGAACCATCACCCCAGGAGGCAAGGCAGTCGTAAGCCTCTGAGGCACCATAGGCAATGGTTTGGTTCCCTGAGATGGCGACGGATGCCAGCGTGCGAGGAGGAAGTGTGACAGTTATGGAAGTACTCTTGGTAGTGTCATTGAAATTATAAGTGGCCTTCAGATTCACGGTCTGCGTCTTGCCGCTGGTGTTCTTGTTGGTGACTTTTCCATCTGCGGAGACAGTGGCGTAGGCGGTGCTGGAGAGTTGCCAGGTTGGGGAGACAGCTGTCTCCGTACCATTGCTCAAAAATACGGTGCAACTGTAGCTTGCAGAAGAACCGTAGGCGATTGTGTCAGAGCCCTTGACGGCAACGGAAACGAGCACCAGCGGGCGGAGAGTGATGCTCATCTTGGTGGTGAATGTCTTTCCCTCCGACTTATAGGTGGCCGTCAGGACCACAGAGTGTGTTTTACTTTCGGTATTCTTGCTGGTTATCTTTCCTTCCTCGGAAACGGTGGCGTAGGTGGTACTTGACAGACTCCAGACTGGATAAACAGCGGCAGTCGCGCCATCCGCAAAGTTGGCAATGCAGGTGTAGGCCTCGGTGGCTTCCGAAGCAATGATGTCAGGACCATTGATGGCGATGGAAATGACAGGCGCGGGGAGGAGCGTTATGTCATGGGAGGCGGACTTGGTGACTCCGCTGTCTTTATATGTTCCCTTCAAAGTCACAGTCTGTTTCTTTCCGCTCGTGTTCTTGCTGGTGACCTTGCCATCGGCAGAGACAGTGGCGTAGATGGCACTGGAAAGTTGCCAGGTCGGAGATATGACGGTGGTTGCGCCATTGCTCCATGTTGCAGCACAAGAGTAGATTTCAGTCGCATTATAGGCGATGGTGTCAGAGCCGTTGATGGATAGAGTGGCAAGCACGACAGGAGCAAGCGTGATGGTCTTCTTGGCTGAAATTGTCTTGCCACCTGACTTGTAGGTGGCGGTCAAAACAGTAGTATGCGTTTTTTCATCAGTATTCTTGCTGATGACCTTGCCGTCTTCTGAAACTGTTGCGTAGGTTGTGTTTGAGAGACTCCAGGATGGCGAAACGACGGAGATGGAACCATCTTCAAATGTGGCCATGCAGGTGTAGGCCTCGGTGGCTTCCGCCGTGATTCTATCCTTGCCATCGATACTGATGGAAATAGCGGACGCTGGGAGAAGATTAATATCTATTGAAGCGGACTTGGTGACACCACTATCTTTATAGGTTGCCTTCAAAGTCACAGTCTGCATCAAGCCACTGGTATTCTTGCTGGTGATAGTGTTGCCGGAAATGGTGGCGTAGGTTTTGTCGGAGAGTTGCCAGGTTGGAGAAACGCCAGCAGTCTCGCCATTGCTCCATGCGGCGGTACATACATAGGTTTCTGATGCTCCGTAGGCAATGGTCAGGCTTCCGGAAATTGCGACTGATGCAAACACCAGGGGGCGAAGCATGATTGTCTTGCTGGCTGTAAAAGACTTATCCCCCGACTTGTAGGTTGCGTTCAGAATGACTGTATGTGTCTTACTATCTGTGTTTTGGCTGGTGACTTTCCCTTCTGCTGACACTGTAGCGTATGCTGTGCTGGAGAGGCTCCATTTCGGGGAGACGGTTACCTCCATACCATTTTCCCAGACGGCGATGCAGGAAAAGTCTACAGTCGCCTCCGAGGCAATGACATCAGGTCCAGTGATTGTGATGGACGAGAGTGAAGATTCTATCGACGAAGGCAAAACCACCAGTCGTGCCCCAACATTGTCTCCGTCCGTGGCAGAACCTCGAGAAGCGGAACGGCAGAACCTAGAATCTGAAAGCCAACTGCCGCCGCGACCGATGCACGCACCAGTATCGCCGCCAACTGGATTCGTAACAGACGCCGCGCCATAATCAGACCAATGATCCAGACAACTCTCAGCGACATTACCGTGCATGTCATACAATCCCCAGTTATTGGGCAGGTACGAACCGACCTTAGTGTGCTCGGCGTATTGTCCCTTGCTGTCTGACTGGTTATTCTTGTATCTCCCTAGCTTTGCAAGATTCTGACAAGCGATTGCATCTGTCAAATTCTTGTTGGAGTTAAGTGCAGTGGAGGTGCCAGCGCGGCAGGCATATTCCCATTGCGCCTCGGTGGGCAACTCAAATGGCAATCCAGTCTTGAGTCGCAGACGTCCCAGGAAAGAATCCCTGGCCACAAGGTAGCCAGTCTGAGGCCAATCTGACCGGTTTTCCGTCTCCGTTCCACGGAGACCAATGGTGGATACTCCTTCCACTGGCCGCGTGTCGCCTTTGAAGGTCGAGGGATTGTCGCCCATCATAAGTTCATATTGCTTCTGGGTGACTTCAAATACGCCGATGTAGAAATCGTCCGTCAGCGTAACCTGATGCTGTGTCTCATCGGAGTTGCGTCCCAATTCGTTTGCGGGCGAACCCATCATGAAGGTTCCAGCGGGAATGCGGCGAAGCCAGAGTTCTGTGGTTCGGCAGGTGTTTTTGTTGAGGTTAGGTGAAGTGTCGGTCGTGTAGTAATTGCCTGTCAGAAGATCAACAACAAGATAGGTGCTGACTTTTTTTAGGGTAATTTTCTGCGTCACAGTTTGCGTCTCGCCATTGATGGCAAAGGCTCCCGTAAGCATGGCTGTTTGGTCTTGATTCCCCTTGTTCATATTCGCCACTTTCACTCCCTCAATAGTGGCGAATTGTTCGGAATCAAGACTCAACTGCACTGGAATGGCAAAGGTTTTTCCATCCTGGAATGTCGCTTGCAACTCGAAATCCTGAGATGTCCAGTAGGGAACGCTTGAGGCATTGAAACCTGTTGATTTCAAAGGGAACGGATATACAAAGCCTTGCACTGGACAGAACACCCAGAACGCCTCTTGTTCGGCTCCACTTTCCTTGTCAACTTGCTGGTAGGTTTCACCACGAAGAGCGAGGCTCGTTCCTAGCGCATATTTGTGGTCAAGAAGCCCCCACCCAGACTCCACGGCAAGTGGACTTAAAGTAGCAGCGAGCCCAGTGATGTGGACTGTTTGTGCTTCGGCTGAATACACCAAAAAACCCGTATATGGCTTTGGAGCCGTTGTTGGATAGACAAACTTCCTACCGTCCCAAGTCCACAAATGTTTGAGAGAAAACAAAGTCTCCTCGCCATTGGCATCTGGACTCAAGGGAAGGGAATAGAGTCCCCAACCTTTGCGGAGGTTCAGCACCACCTCATCTGACGATAGGGAAGAAACCAGCAGCAACAACAATCCCAGACACAGTTTGAAGATGCGCCTGAGAGAACTCAATTCTGTTTTATTGTTGTTTCTCATCTTTAATGTTGCTAGTTATATGAGGTTTGGAGACCGGAATGGTGTATTGCGCTTCGCCGGCGGGATATGCTCTGTCGCCCCTGCAACATTTCCTTAAATCTCAAAGCACTCCCTTTGGCGACTGGATGGCCTCGGGACAATACGCTTCGATCACGCGCTTGACGAGAGAGACCTGCTTAGCGCGCTTTTTCGCGTCATCCACGGAACTTTCCCAGCTATGCGTCTGGGCCACGGAACCGCCAGTCTTCAGGTAGATGGGGGCCGCGATGCGAATCATCTCTGGCACTTCGTAATGGCGGATAAAGCCGCCCGTGGACTTGGGATTTTCGGTATGGATGTCGATGGGGATGTCGATGGCTTGACGCAACGCCGCCAGCATGGGCAGTTGGATATCGCGCACGGGATTGAGGGAATCGGCTCCGATGCTCTCCAGCAACTTTGCCGAGCAGGGATTGCCATGCCCAGCATGCGCCGACACCTTGAAGCGACATTCCGCGGGAATCTCCCCTGCCTTGCGCATCTCGTTGAGCACCCACAGGCAACCTTCATCGTACACAAGGAACGAATGGCAGCCCAGCGAAGCGGCCCGCTTGACATCTTCCACGGCGCGGACAATCTGCTCCTGTCCGCGCAGGCGATAGCCCATACGGACCCCCTCCTGCGTGTTCACGGAAGCGCTGGTATCGGTGGTGGCGCGAGGACCGATGGCCAGAATCAAATCCGTCTTGGCGTCGCGCGCCAAATTGACCATTTTGGTGATTTCTTCGTCAGTCAGCATCATGATGCCCTTGGTCTGGGTGACGCGATGCAACCAAATTCCGTACTTGTCCAACGCCTCCAGCAACGCCTCCATGACGGCAGGGCCCTGGATGCCTGGAACCTCAAAGCGATACTGACCGCCATCGGGGAAGCGCTTGGCCGAAGTCGGTAAATCGTAGGCATCGCCACCAGGCAGTCCGATGGACTTAAGAAAGGCACGTGTCTTATCCATACTGTTCATTGTCATGACTCCCTTTACAACAAACACAACAACTGTCTGACATTTCCGTTTCCGTCAAGCAACGCCGCGCATTGCGCCAGCA
>Ga0265298_10002912_pt1 | contig 23205 bp, 20 predicted proteins | sample AusTroGonzalo_MG_3_FD_193486 | JGI IMG/M metagenome (GOLD analysis project Ga0265298, IMG submission 193486) | Bovine rumen microbial communities from tropical cattle in Woodstock, Queensland, Australia - Gonzalo_01 | ecosystem: Host-associated > Mammals > Digestive system > Stomach > Rumen ...
CAACCCACTGATATAAAATGTAATGTAGAAATCTCACTCTGTCCCATATTTGTAATCCCACAATTATATCTTATTCTTATGTATTGGTCATCAAAAAGAGTGTCTTTTAATTTAATATCAAAGTTCAGTCCTACTTGATACAATACATATCTATTATTTTCTCTTTTCTTTTTTGACACAGAATAACTTTCCCAATTATATCCAACACCGACAACCGGTGATAATCTGATTGATTTATTATCAACAATATTATAACTTAAATTTGCATACACTAAAGCAAAATCTATTTCAGAACCTTTTGAATAAATACTGTCACCCGAATACGTAATATTATAACGTGTATTTGCAGCAATAATATCTCCTCCTAAATCCAGTTCTAACTTTTTATATGAAACATTAAAACTCAATCCAAAACCACCTACTGGTTTATGCATTTGACCTGTCGAAAAGCCTGAACACAGTTCAAAACTCACTCCAAAACCCCAATTCGATTTGTCATAATAAGATTTGTGTATGATGTTATTTGCAACCCACTTATAATGGCTGTCTGGATATTTAGCCAAGAATTGATCAAGCCGTTCATTATATTCCTTCTGCGATATATCACCATAATAATAAAAGCCATAATCATATCTGGGATCGTTATAGCATTTATTATCTAACACCCAATCCAAATAAATTGTAAGGAATTCTCTGTCTTCAGCTGAAAGCTCGGCTTCCTGTAGATTTGAATGTAACAGATGTTCGTCCTCAATGCTATGTCTATACAATTGTGCATATAACTGGTCATACGCAGGTAAGATTTTTGTCTTGTAAACTTCATAGTCAGTCGAATCAAATCCGAGCATTGTAGTCAACAAATCAAAATCCTGTGTCCAATACGGCAAAAGCCATAATTCACTCATTGACAAAGCACAATAATTGTCATCCTCCAAATCAAGCAAATAGCCTGTTATTTCCTTGACCTTTTCATAGTCGCGTTCAAGGAATTTCTCAAGGAGATATGCCCTGCCGTTCTCGATTTTCACTTTCTTGGTTTGCTGCATCTCATTCTCAATCTGCGCAAACGCTGGAATCATTGTAATAATAAAGATGATTGATATGACTAATTTTTTCATGATTGTTGTTATTTTAATAATAAATCTTACATTCGATGTGTTCTACAGGCCGATGGCACGTTCATAAACCGCCTTGATTTTCTTCGCGGCGTATTCCCATTTGAGGTTGTCGACTTCCTCTTTTCCTTCCTTACGGAAAATGTCGTTCACAGCCTTATATTTGCATATGCCGTAGATGGCGTCAGCGAGCCCGTTGATGTCCCAGAAATCGACTTTCAGGGCATGCTCGACCACCTCTGAGACGCCCGACTGCTTCGAGATGACGACAGGCACCTTAAGACGCATAGCTTCAAGCGGCACGATACCGAAAGGCTCTGATATTGAAGGCATTACGAATACGTCGGTCATCGCGAACATCTGGTCGACGTCGTTGCCTTTGAGGAATCCGGTGAAATGGAAATTAGCACCGATCTTGAGCTGAGCCACACGTTTTATCATCTTCTGAAGCAAGTCGCCGGTGCCTGCCATCACGAAATGGATGGTCGGGTCGACCTGCAGGATCTTGTATGCCGCTTCCACGAAATACTCGGGGCCTTTCTGGTAGGTGATACGTCCGAGGAACGTCACGACCTTGTTTTTCAGGCCGCTGCGCTCGTATTCGTCGAGTGACTTGTCGCTCGGTTCCACTGCGTTGTGCACGGTAATCACCTTATCAGGGTTGATGCCGTATTTCTCGATGACGATGTTACGTGTCCAGTCGCTCACTGTGATGACGAGGTCTGCCGCCTCCATGCCTCTCTTTTCGATGGCATAGACGTCGGTGTTGATGTTTTCGCCCGAGCGGTCGAACTCGGTGGCGTGCATGTGCACCACGAGCGGCTTGCCTGTGGTCTCTTTCGCAGCAATTCCTGCCGAATACGTCAGCCAGTCGTGTGCATGAATCACGTCGAAGTCGTATTGTGTGGCGATTGACGAGCCTATCAAGGCGTAGCGTGCCACCTCTTCCATGAGGTTGGCACCGTATTTGCCCGAGAACTCGTATCGTGGCGCGAACACCGAACTGTGGAAGCCCCGCGTGGCATGACGCTGCTCCTCCACCATCACTTCATATTGCTCCGGCCCCACGTAAGGTATTATGTTAGAGCCGATCTCCATGTATTGCACCCTGTCCCAGTAGCTGCGCTCCGTCTCATGGTCGATGTCGACCGTCACATCGCTGGCGTTGAGCAGCCGCACATTGGTCTGATCCTCGTCGCCATGAGCCTTAGGCACCACAAAAAGCACCTCGACGCCGTTTTTGGCGAGACCTTTGGTCATTCCGAAACAAGCCGTGCCGAGACCGCCCGTGATATGAGGCGGAAACTCCCAACCAAACATCAAGACTCTCATAACCTGCCCTCCTTTAAATAATCGATGACAAATTTCATATACAGCAGCGCCGCGACGCTCGTCGACTGCGAGATGCAGCCACGTGCCTCATGAGGCGGGTTGCCGTCGTAAATCTCGGAGATGCTGCCGATGCCGTTCTCGAAGATGGCCTGCTCAAAACCTTGATACAGATCTTCGAGATATGGCAGTGCTGTCTTTCCGTAAAGGCGGATGCACAAATCGGTGTAAGGCATTATCAGCCAAGGGAATACGGTCCCCATGTGATATGCCTGCTCACGCTCACGGTGGTTGCCGATGGTCACGCCACGATAATGCTCATCGCGTGGCGAAAGCGAGCGCAACCCTCTGATTGTCAACAACTCAGAACGTGTTATATCGAGAATACGTTTTTTCAACTTGTCATCGAGCGGCGAATAACGCAACGAGGCGGCTATCAGCATGTTAGGACGCACCATCTCGTTTTTCTCGTTTTCGTTGACGAAGTCGTAAAACATATTGTTTTTCTCGTCGTAGAACGTCTTCACGAACGATTCCTCGATACGTTTGGCGTAATCCTGCCATTTCTTAAGGAGCGGATTTTTCTTGTTGGCCTTCTGAAGCAGCTCCACGCCGTAGCGTAATGCGTTGTACCACAATGCGTTGACCTCGATAGCATAGCCTGTTCGCGGTGTCCACGGCTTGCCGTCGCAGAACACGTTCATCCACGTCAGAGCCAGACGTTCGTTGCCGGCGTAAAGCAGTCCGTTGTCGTGTGCTTTCACGTTGAAATCGGTGCCTTCGATGAAGCTCTCGAGTATCGTTGTCACCACCTTGCCGTATTCACGCCATATCGTCTTGAGGTCTTTGCCCATCATCGACTCATATTTCTGGAGGTTCATAAAGAACCACAGCGGCGAGTCGACGGCGGTGTAATAGAGGTTTTTTTGGTAATATCTATGCGGGAAGAACGCGCCTTGCATCCTGTCGATGAAATACTTCAGCAGCTCTTTGAATGTCTTCTCGTCGCCGTTGGCGAGACATATGCCCGGTAGTGAGAGGAAGGTGTCGCGACTGCATGAGCCGAACCATGGGAAGCCGGCGAACATACGTGTACCATCCTCACCTTTTATAATAAACTGCTGCGCCGAGTTCTGCAGACAATGCTCGAAGCTGTCGCGAGGGATGCGGTGTTCTATCTGGTTATCGAACTGTTTCTTGAACATGGCAGGATTGCGCTCATCGAGGCCTGCTGAGACGACGATGGAGTCGCCTTTTTTCATCGCTACCTCAAAGAAACCTGGCACATAGAGGTCCTCGACGGCATCATAGCCGCGCTCGAACTCGCGGATGTAAAACTCGTCTTTATACCACATCGGGCAGTGCGTGTATTCCGTCGATTTAGAGATCTGCAGGCACAGGGTGTCGTAGTTCTCATACATCTGCCATGCCGCTCCGTTTTTTATCGGGGTGTATTTGCGGTTGGCGGTGTAGTTCTCGTGTGTGAGCATGTGCACGTTGCGGAAGGCCAGAAACGGCATTAGTCGCAACGTGATGGGCTGCATAGCCTCTTCGAGCGTGTAGCGGATGAGGATTCGGGGTTCTTTCTCCTCGAAGATATATTCCTTCGTCAAAATAGAGCTGCCGACGCGGTATTTCAGCTTCGGTATCGGTTCGGCTGTGAACTCGCGCAGGTATTTGTGTCCGCGCGGCGCCACAGTGCCGTCCTTATATTCATGCACGCCGAGGTGGAACTCTTCCTTGTTTGCGATAATCGTCTCGTCGAGCTGTGACAGCAGCACGTGGTTGTTGTTGTCGAGCTGAGGCTGCGGAACCACCAGCAGACCGTGGTATTTCCTTGTGTTACAGCCGATTATCGTGGTGTTGTAGAAAGCTCCCGAACGGTTGGAGCGCAGAATCTCCTTGTTCATCGTGAACTCGAGGTTCACCAGTTGCCGTTTGTCGAAAGAGATATATGCCATGTTATAAAAAATTTTTGCCCAATTTAGGGAACTGCAAACATATAAAATATTTTTTTGATTTGCAAGATTTTTTTGACAAAATCGACAGCAATTGTTTTTTCAGATGGTATCAACAAGATTTAAAGGATTTTTTCTTTTTCAATATCCAGTTTTGAAAAAGCAAACAGTTTTTTACCCAAGTCTTTCAATGATGCTCCGATGTGATAAACTTCGTCGTCGATTATCAAAAATCTGTCGTGATATTTGTTGTTATTCAACATTTCGATTGACGGATATCGTTTATTGTGTTTTGAAATATTACAGCTAAAGTCTCAGTATTTGAGCGGGTTATGATGGTTGCTTTTACACTTTGTTTCGTTTTGAAAGCATTAGCAAATCAGTATATAATCTTTTATCACTTGATTTGCCCATTTGCGGAAATCTGTTCCACGTTGTGACTTCACTCTATAACCGACTGATATGATTACATCCAGATTATAAACCATTGTTTTATAAGACTTTCCATCAGAAGCAGTTAGTAAAGATTCCTTACACACTGCAGTTTTCTCCAATTCACCTTCCTTAAACAAGTTGCCAATATACCCTTTCCCCATCATCTGCTATGGTTAACACTGTTTCGCTCGGAATCTCATCAAACCTTAAACCCCTTACAGCGGCCACCTTAACGGCCTTAACGCCCTTAACGGCCTTAACGCCATTAATGCCGCCGCTTGCAATGATAATTCTTTAAAACCACCCTGGCAAATGTTAAAATTCATTAACATTGTTAAAAATTTTTAACATTTCAGGTCTCAAATGTTAAAAAAATTCATGATTTTATTTCTTGACAGGGACATAATTTTGTTATAATTTTGCAGTCGAGATAGGATCAGGAAACAAAAGAGCATCGTAAAATTTATTGTATGAAGATGAGCTCGCATTGATGGCGATATGAATTTGTATTATATGATAAATTTTACAAGGTATGAATGAAAACAAACTAAACGCTAAAAAAACAATAACAGAGACCGGTGATTTCGGCCCGATTTACAGACAATTTGAAAGAAAGCCCAAAGAGGCTTTTGAATTCTTAATTACTCACGAAGATGGCGATCTTTTAGCTGTGTTTCATCGGGAAGGATTCGGTGATATTGACCTTGTTTGGGGTAACGATAACGGCGGATTTAAACACATTCTTCTGAAACATATTGGTTATAAAAAAAGTTTTGTCAATGTGGAAGACGCTGCTTGCCAAATTCAAGAAATTATAGAATCTGGAAGAAAAGTTTTCGAGAACATAGATAAAGCTGTCTTTCAAATTGGAAACAAGATCGTGACCGTCCGCAAGAATTATCGGGAGAATGGCAAAAAAATAGCCGACAAACACTGGGTTCTGACGGCATATGATGAAACAACAGCAGATGGTGGAAGTGCTATAACCACCAGCAATTAAGGCGAAGCTGCACGTGCCACTGGTATTTTCACGCTGCAAAATTACAATTAATTTTTTTACCAGCAGCCGTTTTTTTGAAAAAAAATACAGTTTGAGATTCCTCGCTTCACTCCGCTCCGCTCGGAATGACAGGTTCTTGGTGGGAACAACCAGGCGCGGCATTAAGACCCTTAGGGGCGTTAAGGGCATTAAAGCCCCTAATGCCGCCGCCCAATGACTAGTTATAACAAAAAACCGGCGCTTTTACAAGCGCCGGGGATTTTGATTATGATAACAACAAATTACTCCTCAACCTGGCAAACGAGGCGGACCGAGTACCCGTTGCACCTATTGTCGTAGAACTGTGGATACAAATTGCTCGAATGGAAGTACATACTGTACGCGCTGTATGTATTAGATTCGTGAGAAGCACTCGACCAGTAGTGCCCCTTGGAACCCACATCGCTGACCGTAGTACCATTCCGGTTGCCAGCAGCCGGGAGGAACACACAACCCGCGGCTTCCATGCTCGACCACTGTGTGGTGTTGTAACTGTTGCCAGTAAAGTCGCTTGTGTAGCCGTTGATGTTGGTCGGCTGTGTCACTCCAGAAGGATGCGTGTAGTTGTCGGGGAATATTATGACACCCACTCTGCTGCAGACTGTGGCTTTTGCGAAACGAGCGTTCTGAACATTATTCACTGTCGATGATGTGCGGCAGTTTGTCCCAGGGTCGGCACCGTTGTCCGGGCCCAAAACCCATACCCATTCGTCTACGGTGAGGGTGCGCCACAGGTCGGCTTTATTGCCACCGTTGCTTATCGGGTTGTGGCCCCAGTCAGCCTTGAGAGACTCGTTAGCGTTGTTGCCGTAGTAAGAATTTGCCGTACTGTAGTTGATACCGTAGGCAGCATATGATGAGTACGCTCCCACCCATCCGAACAGGTCGACAGTGCCGCTGGTGGTAACCAGATTGTTGCCGACCTTGGTGTTGGCGATGGCATCGCCAATATAGTCGTACTGGTTAGTGGCAAAGCGCCATGTGCATGTCGTGGTCGATGAAAACACTGCCTGCAGGTTGCCCTTCGAGAACCAGACGTGCTTGTCGTCGGCCGACACGCTGAATAGTCTTGCGTTGGCAGTGCCTCCGGCTGCTCCTGTAGGTGCGGGTGCTAGCGACATAGCAATTGAAACTCCTGTGGTGTAGTACATGTTCTCGATCACAGGCGGAACGCTTGCAATTGTTGAGTTGTAGCCTGCAATGGTCACGGTCGGGGTGCTCACTTCGTCCTGCACAAGGAGGATAGCCCATTTGGCAGCATTGTTTTCAGCAAAGAGAGTAACCTTGCCAGTTGCATCTGTCGGGGTGATGCCAGGGTTTGCAAAATCGATGGTGGCAGTTGTCTTCATGCCGCCAACTCTCACAGTCCCAGGTGTGGCTGTGGCTGGCACGAACTTCACCAGTCCGCACTTGTTAGCAAGAGTGCAGTTGTAAACTATTGTGCCGTCGACATAGTGCTGTGTGGAGTGGCCGTATGAAAGCACTGGCAATTTTTCGCTTTGGTTTGCAATGTTCACAGTGAAATCTGTTGTTGTTCCAGCCACTGGAGTGGCGCTCGGAGTGAGGCCGCCAACAAAGTAGAAATGCAGGTAATCACTGGTGCTTGGACCGTAGATGGTGCCTGTGAATACATTGTTGCTAGTATATGTCAACGATCCTATATAGTGGTTATTATTGCCGACATAAATCACGTCGTTCTCTGTAAATTCAACAACTCCTGTGCCAGGATTGACATTGTGCTTGTCGCCATCTCCCACATTAAGGGTGATATGGACAGCTTCGCCGAGGTTGCTCGGGGTAATTGTTTCAACATTCTTTTTGCACTGGCTCATGCCAAATATAAGTGCAGTCGCTATTAATAATGTGATTGTTCTTTTCATTTTTTTGAGATTTTTTTGTTTGTTTTTAATTTGTTAATTAATTGTTGTTTGTCATTTCGAGCGAAACGAAGTGAAGTCGAGAAATCCTTTTTATTACATAACATTGTGTTTTTAACTATTTCATTTGTTTAGGTCAAATAAGGATTTATTCGCCTCTGGCGAATGCTTTCGCAAGCTCAGGTCTCCATTACGTTCCATTTCATTACACTTCAGTCGAAATGACAATCAGCGTTTTCGGCGCACTAGGGCATAGGCGCCGCCGGCGGCGAGCATTACAATCAGGCCGCTGCCAAGTGGTGCTCCGAATGTCTGGTTTTGGAGATTGAAGTTGCTGTTACCGAAACCCTCGTTGTTGAGGTTGTAGCCGCCACCTCCGTCGCGGTTGGCATAATCACCACCGTCGCGGAAGAAGCCGTCACTTTGGGCGTGGGACGCCGCAGGCAACAGCATTCCCAATGCCATCGCCAATGAGAGCACAATGGCTCTCAGTCGTGTTGTCTTTTTCATTGTTAAACAGTTATATTAAGTTAGTATAAGTTGCCGCTCGGTGGACCCCCTACACCGACAAAACTGTTAACCTAATATGAACCAGAAACATAAAAGAAAAAGCGCGGGAGTCTGACCATCAGCTTATCCCGTCACTCAGGCTCTGGTATGCCTATCAACTGAGGATAAGCAACGCCGAAGCCCACGCTGAATTGTATTTATTAATAGGTGTCGGGCGACACCCTAATAATATACAAAACCCATGGACGCCGTCTATTGCCTTATCGTGCAGTTGATTGCGAATTTACCAGATTCGAGTGACCGCAGATAAAACGTTAGATCAACGTCTATTCCATTATGTTGTCCCCCGCACCGCCCAACCTCAATTGGACTTCGGCGATTGACGCTGCAAAAATACAAAAAATTTTAATTGATAATCAAAAAGTTGAAAAAAAATTGGTTCTGAAGAATTCAAATGGCGGAGGTACAAATATGTGTAAATACGAGAAATCCGTGTTCGGTAAAAAAGAAAGAATAATTTTCGTGTTTTTCGTGTTTTTAGATGTAAAAATTATTACTTTTGCATCTTGTATCAAACCTTTCAAATCATGAAAATTAAACACTATTTAATCATTTTTGCTATGAGCGTTATTGGATTAACATCATGTAAATCGGACAGTTGCAATGAAAATCCGTTTTTCTCGGACTATGGCACTTATCTCGAGGCTCCGGCTTTCGACAAGATCAAAAACGAGCATTACATGCCGGCTTTCATCGAGGGCATGAAGCAGCAGAAGGCCGAGATTGCAGCTATTTGCGACAACACCGACACCCCGAGTTTTGAGAACACCATCTGGGCTTACGACAAGTCGGGCGAGCTGCTCGGCAAGGTCAGCGGCGTGTTTTTCAACATGATGGAGTGCATGAGCAGCGACGAGCTGTTGGCCATTGCCGAAGAGGTGTCGCCTCTCATTTCGGCCCACGGCGACGACATCGCGATGAACCCTGTGCTTTTCGAAAAGATCAAATATGTGTACGACCACCGCGCCGAGATGGGTCTCGACGACCAGCAAAACCGTGTGGTTGAGAAATATTACAACGACTTCATCCGCAGCGGCGCAGGTCTGAATGAAGAAAACCAGGCCAAGCTACGCGAGATCAACGGCAAGATGTCGCTGTTGAACCTCCAGTTTAACCAGAATATGCTGGCCGAGAACGCCTCTTTCAAGATGGTGGTCGACAACGTGGAAGACCTCAGCGGACTGCCGGAATCCAACATCAAGGCGGCAGCCGAGCAGGCAGAGAAAGACGGGATGCCTGGGAAATATGTGTTCACCACAGCAAAACCGAGCCTCATCCCGTTCCTTCAGTTTGCCGACAACCGCGCTCTCCGCGAGAAGCTGTACCGCGGCTATTTCATGCGCGGCAACAACGACAACGCGAACGACAACAAACAGATTGTCAACGAGTTGGTGAATCTCAGACTGCAGAAAGCACAACTCCTCGGATATCCTGATTACGCATCGTATATCCTTGCCGAAAACATGGCAAAAGACGTCCCTACGGTGGATGAGTTCCTGATGGGATTGTTTGAGCCGGCATTGAAAGTCGCTAAACAGGAACTTGCCGAGATGCAAGCCATTGCTGACAAAGAAGGCGCTGGCATCAAGCTCGAGTCGTGGGACTGGTGGTATTACGCTGAAAAGCTCCGTAAGGAGAAATACGATTTCGATGAGAATGCCTTGAGGCCATACCTCTCGTTGGACAACGTCCGCAACGGTATGTTTATGGCTGCCAATAAGTTATATGGTGTCACTTTTGAAAAGAGAAACGACATCCCGGTGTATTACGAAGGTGTCGAGACCTTTGAGGTGAAAGACAACGACGGCTCCACGTTGGGTCTGCTTTACCTGGATTATTATCCGCGTCCTTCGAAGAGCACCGGCGCATGGTGCACCTCGTTCCGCGAAGGCGGCTACGACATCAACGGAGTGCGCCACACCGCTCTGGTTCAATTGGTTATGAACTTCACGCCGGCATCGGGCGACACCCCTTCCCTGCTCAACTGGGACGAGACCGAGACCATGTGGCATGAGTTCGGACACTCGCTGCATGCCTTTTTCTCGGAAGGAAGATTCTCTAGGACATGCGGCAACGTGCCTCAAGACTATGTCGAGCTGCCTTCACAGGTGATGGAGAACTGGGCTGGCGAGCCAGAAGTCATCAAGATGTATGCGAAACATTACCAGACTGGTGAAGTGATGCCCGACTCCTTAATTAATAAGCTCGAAAACAGCGGATTGTTCAACCAGGGCTTCGAGACGGTGGAGTTCCTCGCGGCGGCCATCCTCGACATGGAATACCACAAGATTCAGGATGTTCAGGACATCGACGTCAACCAGTTCGAGAAAGACGTGATGAACAGCATCGGCCTCATCGACGAGATCATACCACGTTATCGCTCAACGTATTACGGCCACATCTTCGGCGGCGGCTATGCGGCAGGTTACTATGTTTACTACTGGGCTGCCGTTTTGGACAGCGATGCTTTCAACTACTTCAAAGAATCGGGCGACTTGTTCAATCCAGCTTTGGCCAACTCATTCAGACTCAACTGCTTGCAGGAATGCGGCAACGACGAAGGAATGGTACAATACATGAAGTTCCGCGGTCAGGAGCCGAGTCTGGACCCATTCTTGAAGAGACATGGTTTAAAATAACGTAAAACACTGACAATCATGACAATAGACCTCTTTGTACCTTGTCTTATCGACCAGTTTTATCCTGAGACGGCGTTGAATGCCATCAAGCTGTTGAAGGCAGTCGGTGTCGAGGTGGAATACAACCCCGAGCAGACCTGCTGCGGCAAGTTTGCGTTTCATGGCGGCTTCGTCGACGAGTCGAAGTCATTGGCAGAGAAGTTCTTACACGATTTCTCGAACAACCGTCCCGTAGTGGGACTGAGTGCGTCGTGCGTGGGATTTATCAAGACGAGATACAAAGAGCTGTTTTACAACACCAGCATGCATTTGGAGTACAAACGCCTTGTGGCAAACACCTATGAGATAACGGATTTCCTTGTAAATCAGTTACATAAAGACTATTTTGAGGCAGTTTTCAGACATAAGGCAGCGTATCAGGATTCGTGTTCTTCACTACGTGAATTAGGTTTGAAAAACGAGACGCGACAGCTGCTCACGAAGGTCAACGGGCTGGAGTTGGTGAAGATGAAACATCCCGAGATATGCTGCGGCATGGGAAAAGGGCTTTTTGCGGTGCAGAACGAGGCCATCTCGACATCGTTGGCCGACCAGAGGCTCAAGGAGGCAATGGATGCCGGTGCCGAGTATCTGATCACCAACGACATAGCATGTCATCTGCACCTTGCCTCGTATGCCAAGAAGCAGGAGTTGCCAATTGAAATAATTCATATTGTGGATGTATTGACATCAGGATGGGAGTAATTGTGATAATTCTTTCCAGAAATTAGGATACGATTTAGATACAACGTCGGCGTTATTGATTTCAATGGCGCCGATTTTCATTGCCAGTGGTGCGAGTGCCATCGCTATGCGGTGGTCGTCGTAGGTGTCGAAGATCGGTAGGGACGCGCCATGGCACGTCTGTACCGATGGAATCTTTGATAATTCCGTCTCCATCGCCGCCACCCGATCCGATTCTTTGTGGATGAGATTGCGCAATCCGGTGAAATGTGCTTTCACACCGAGTCCGGCACAGGTGGCGGCGATGGTCGGGTACAAATCGGGATTGTTGATGAAATCGAATGATAATCGGTTATCAATCAATGTATTATGTTTCTCAATAATAACATCATCACCGTCTTGGATAGATTTCACGCCGAATTGTTCGAACCATTTTGCAACGATGGCGTCGCCCTGTCTTGAATCGAGGTGGAGGTTTTTCAGGCGTGTGCGACCGTTATCCGACAATGCGACGGCTTCGTACCAATATGAGGCACATGTCCAGTCGGATTCCACACAATATTCAACATCTTGATATTCAGACGGTTCCACCAAAATATCACGTCCCTCACGATGGATTTTCGCCCCGAAATGTCGCATGATGTCGATGGTGAGGTCGATGTATGGTAGAGATGACATGTCGCCGTCCAGATGCAATGATTTTGGCATTGCCAATAACAATGATGAGGCGAATTGTGAGGATTTGGTGATGTCGACGGATATATCATTTTGTAGAGACGCGCCATGGCGCGTCTCTACAAAATGAATTTCCAACGGAGGGAACCCCTCCTGCCCCATGTATTTGATGTCGGCGCCAATTGAACGCAGGGCGTCGACCAGGTCACCGACGGGACGCTGAAGCATGCGGTCGGAGCCGGTGAGGATATAATCGTGAGACGTACGGCCGTGTGTCTTTACAGACAATGCCGTCAAGAGGAAACGGAACACGGTGCCGGCGTTGTGACAGTTGATTGTGGTAGGGGCAATAGAGGCACTAGGGACACTAGGGTTGTTTAGGGATTTGAGGATTTCGTTCAACAATTTTGTGTCGTCGGATTCCGATAAATTCCTGATGCGTGGGATGAAGCCGCCGTAGTAGGCAATCATGAGGGCGCGGTTTGAGGCGCTCTTGCTGCCCACAAGGTCGACAGTAACGTCGAAGTTTCTATTTGCCCCAGTAATCAGCATCGTTCAGATAATCAATAAGATAGGTTATCGATTCAACAATATCTTCAGGCTTCACGACCACGTCATAAACAGGCTTGCCATAGTCCTCAATCAGCACAAAACGGATGTCGCCGCCTTGGTTTTTCTTGTCGTGACGCATTATCTCAAGCAATTTTTCAACAGGAATGTCATTCAAATCAATTTCATTGAAATTTTGCCTGTATATTTCTTTATAATTTAAAGTTATTTGATGGTCTAGATTCAGATATTTTTCTGACAGATATAAAGCCGAAACCATGCCGAGAGCCACACCTTCACCGTGAGTTATACTCTTTTGGGTGTCAATAAGATATGTCTCAATAGCGTGACCGATGGTGTGACCGAAATTCAAGATTTTTCGTCTTCCTTGCTCGGTAGTGTCATTTGCTGTAATTTCATCTTTTGCCTCAATGGCTTTTTTTATAAAATTAGGGTCTATAGGGGCACTAGGGAGCCCAGGGTCGAGGGTTACATTTAGAAACTCTTTATTGACTATAAAACCATATTTGATGATTTCGGCGAGACCCGAGAGAAGCTCTCGTTTGGGCAATGTTGCAAGAAACTCAAACAGAATCAGCACTGCCAAGGGTTGCGAGAAGACTCCTATTTGATTCTTAAGTCCCTGAAAATCAATGCCTGTCTTGCCTCCGATGGAAGCATCGATCATACCGAGCAAGGTGGTCGGGATGTTGACAAAATCGATGCCACGCTGGTAACATGAGGCTGCGAAACCGCCCATATCTGTCACCATGCCGCCACCGATGTTTATCAGCAACGATTTTCTATCAGCTTGGTTCTCAATGAGTTGCAACCAGATATATTGAACCGTTTCGATGTTTTTGTGCTGCTCGCCTGCTGGAATTACAATTTTTATAGTATCTGATTTTAATAAATCAATAGAATTTAAAACCGGGAGGCAATAGCGGTTTGAGTTCTCATCCAAAAGGAGAAACACCTTTGTGTGAGAAGAAATGAGATTTCTTAATTGTTCAATGTCGTTTTTATAAAGTATCATTATTTATAATTTGCAGGAGATTTCTCCACTACGCTTCGCTTCGGTCGAAATGACACGGTACGTGATCGTCATATTACAGTACATTTTATTATTCTAGCGTTATCCGTGTCGCCGAGGGCGATTTCGACTTTGATGAAATGGTCGGGCATCAGCGGGTCGATGAGCTCGGGCCATTCCAGGAGGCAGAGACGTCCGCTGTAGAAATAGTCCTCGTAGCCGATGTCGTAGACCTCTTCCAGCTTTTTGATGCGATAGAAATCGAAATGGAAGATAGAGCCTTCGACAGGTGTAGGATATTCATTTACAAGAGCGAAGGTCGGGCTGTTGACCTCGTCGGTAACGCCGAGCTTGTGGCACAGGTTTTTGATGAGGGTGGTCTTCCCTGCCCCCATCGGGCCGTAAAATGCGATGATATCCGACTTGTCGCGCCAGGATATCAGAAGGTCGGACACCTGCGAGAGCTCGTCGACATTGTTGATTATGAACGTTTTTCCCATCATTTTGCTTTCAGATGTATGACAGGAATCATCATCTCATTCATGGAGATGCCGCCATGTTGGAAGGTGTTCCTGTAATAATTGACGTAATAATTGTAATTATTAGGATATGCGAAGAAATCGTTGGCGCGTGCGAAGACGTACGACGTGGAGACGTTGATGCGCGGAAGGAAAATCTTCTCCGGATCCTTCACCACGAAGACCTCTTTTGCATTATAATTCAACGATTTACCATATTTATATCTCAAATTTGTATTTACTGCCTTGTCGCCCAGAATCTTGACAGGGTTTTTCACCCACACTGAGCCGTGGTCGGTGGTCACGATGGCGTCGCAGCCTTTGTTTGCTATGAATTTCATCATGTCGAACAGCGACGAATGCTCGAACCACGACAGCATCAGCGAGCGGTAAGCCACCTCGTCGTCGGCGAGCTCGCGGATGATCTCCATCTCGGTGCGGGCGTGCGACAACATGTCAACAAAATTATAGACAATGACGTTTAACTTATTCTGCATCAAGTTGTTCATCTGTTCGAAGAGCTTCCTGCCGGCGGCCAGATTCAGCACCTTGTTGTATGAATATTTGATGTTTTTGCCATAGCGGCGCAGCTGTTCGCCAAGGAGCTCGCCCTCAAACTGGTTTTTCGTGCCCTCATCCTCCTCGTCGGTCCAGTATTTCGGGTAGTGACGGCGTATCTCAAGAGGCATCAGGCCTGCGAAGATAGAGTTTCGCGCATATTGCGTGGTGGTCGGCAGGATGCTGTAGTAGATATCGTCGTCGGCCACACGGAAATAGTTCTCGATGAGAGGCTGTATAGCCTTCCACTGGTCGTAGCGCAGGTTGTCTATCAGTATGAAAAACAACGGCTTATCGCTGTTATCGAGTCGGTTGAGTACCTTGTCACGCATCACGGTATGCGACATCGTGGGCTTGTTGACGCCCTTGCCCGACACCCAGTCGCAGTAATTCTTCTCGACGTAGCGCGAAAACTGGTTGTTTGCCTCGTTTTTCTGCATAAAAAGCACCTCTTTGATGCCTTCGTCGGTCGATTTCTGCAGCTCGAGTTCCCAGCGAGTGAGGTTTTTGTACACCCCCACCCACTCGTTATATTCGAGGTTGTTGTTGAGGTCCATTCCGATTTTGCGGAACTCCTGCTGATATTTCGATGTCGATTTCTCGTCGACGAGTTTTTTGTTTTCAAGATTGCGTTTCAGCGAAAGCAGAATCTGGTTCGGGTTGACTGGTTTTATCAGGTAATCCGCGATATTGCTGCCGATGGCGTCTTCCATGATGCGTTCCTCCTCGCTCTTCGTGATCATCACGACGGGAAGGTTCGGAAACTCCGCCTTTATCTTCTCCAACGCCTCCACTCCAGATATTCCAGGCATCTGTTCATCAAGGAAAACGATGTCAAAATGCCCGTCACGCACCATCTCCACGGCATCGCTACCGTTGTTGGCGGTCTCCACTTCATAACCTTTCTGTTCCAAAAACATGATATGCGGCCTGAGAAGTTCAATCTCATCGTCAGCCCAAAGAATTCTCGTGTTTGCCATAGTATTAGATTTTATTATAGAACGTGAAAGGTCCGTTTTTGTTTTACAAATCTTAAAATAATTTCAGCTGGATCGACATGTTGAACGTCTTACGGTGAAACGGTGTCATTCCGTATTCCGCGACAGCGTTCTTATGTTCTATTGTCGGATAGCCTTTATTTTTCTTCCAATTATAGCTAGGATATTGATTATCAAGCTCTTCCATGATATGGTCACGGGTCGTCTTTGCCAAAATCGAAGCCGCTGCAATGGCCTGATATTTAGCGTCGCCGCCCACAATGCATTGATGCTTAATATCTTTGTATTTATTAAAACGGTTACCATCGATGATAAGCAGTTCCGGCCTTATTTTCAGCTGGTCGATGGCGCGATGCATAGCCAAAAACGATGCGTTGAGGATGTTTATCTCGTCGATTTCCTTGGCGGAAACTATGCCTACCCCATAAGCCTCGGCATTCTCCAACACTTTGATTCTCAGCTTCTCACGCTGTTTTTCTGAAAGTTTTTTCGAGTCGTCGAACTCAGGAAAATCGATCCCGCGAGGCAAGATTACCGCCGCTGCCACCACCGGACCTGCGATGCAGCCACGACCGGCCTCGTCACAGCCAGCCTCGATGAGATTTTCGGTGAAAAACGGCTTCAGATTCATATTTGTATACCAAATAACGGGAGATATTGATTTACGATAATAGCCAACATCAGGACAATCAATGCGATATCGATGATTTTCGATTTTTTGATACAACTAAGCGCCATCGAGACAAAAACAGCTAACACCATGTATATCAATCCGTTACACACAACAGGTTTTTGCAGGAAAAGCATCAGGAAACCGAAGACGAAAAGCCACAAGGTGACTCTGACTTTTTTGCGTGTGCTGACGGAATTGTCAGCATTTCCTGACTTAATCATCATCAGCGACAGTCCCATGAAGACGAAGACAAGTATCAGGGCGATTACGCCCATCGTCGTCAGGCCTAATTTTTCGAAACCGAAGTCATTGAAAGCCAATAGGTAATTGTTATAATTTTTAATAAGAGTGCGATTCAGATAAACGCATAAAAACATGATGAAATAAGGCAGCAGGAAGCCCATAACAGGCACCAGATAATGCTTTAACTGTCGGAAATCCAATATCACCAACGACAGTAACACCCAGATAATCAATATGATAGCTGGATAGTAGAACATTGATGCGAGTGCCACAAAAAGCCCTGCATACATTATATATTGCTCAGGTTTTTTGACTTGATAGTTGAGATAGACGGTCTGCACTGCCACCATGATAAAGGGGCTGGCGAGCAAAAACGGGTAGTATTCGTCTTGGATTTGGACGCAGCACATACACAACACATAGACGAAAGCTCCGATGCTGCTGTTTCGTCTAACCAATTGATTTACAGACAACATCGAGTTAAAAAACAATGCTCCGAATCCGACGAAAAGGAATGCCAGCACTGTCATGGCGCTGCTTGACGAGTCGAATATACCTGCGATAAGGTTATACAGAGGTGTTGTCGGTGATCCGACGGCGGTATCATGCAGTTGAGTCACAAACGCAGGTATCCATAGCACCACGAGGAGCAGCACTATCACGACAAGTTGCGCTATATAACTCTGTCTGAAGAATTTAAGCATGATAATTCATCAAATCGAGACCGATGTCGTGGCGGTAGTTCTTACCTTCGAACGCTATCATTTTGGCGTTATGATAGGCCTTTTCCCTAGCCTCTTCGATGTTTTTGCCATGTGCAGTGACAGCTATGACGCGTCCGCCTGATGTAACTATGTCGTTACCATCGATTTTGGTGCCAGCGTGAGCCACTATGCAGCAAGGACACACGTTCTCCAGACCGGTTATTTTCATGCCTTTTTTATATGCTTCAGGATAGCCGCCTGACACGAGCATCACGGTGACTGATGTCTCCGGACTTGCTTGATAATGAGCCTCGTTGAGTTTGCCTTGAGCGCATTTGTCGAGCAGCTCGGCGAAGTCGGAGTCGATACGTGTCATCACGCCCTCGGTCTCAGGGTCGCCCATGCGGACGTTGTATTCGATGACGTAAGGGTCGCCGCCGCAGCTCATCAAACCCAAGAAAATGAAGCCTTTATAGTCGATCATCTCTTTCTGGAGACCTTCGATGGTAGGTTTTATTATGCGACTTTCGACTTTCTCGATGAAATCAGGTGTGACGAACGGCACTGGTGACACCGCGCCCATTCCGCCGGTGTTGAGGCCCGTGTCGCCGTCGCCAATGCGTTTGTAATCTTTGGCTTCAGGCAGGATGACATGGTTTTTGCCGTCAGTGAGCACAAACATCGACACCTCAATACCTTTGAGGAACTGTTCGATGACCACCTTGGCGGACGCTGAGCCGAACTTGCCCGAAAGCATCTCTTTGAGTTCGGACTTCGCCTCGGATAAGTCGTTGAGAATCAACACACCTTTGCCTGCTGCGAGACCGTCGGCTTTGAGCACGTAAGGAGCCTCGAGCGTCTCAAGATAATTCAAGCCCTCGTCGAGGTTTTCGGCTGTCACAGTGAAGCATTTCGCTGTCGGAATACCGTATTTCTCCATAAACTGTTTGGCGAAAGCCTTGGAGCCTTCAAGCTGGGCGCCTCTCTTATCAGGACCGATGATTTTTATATTTTTCAAATCTTTGTCATTCTTGAAGAAATCGACGATACCGTCGACGAGTGGCTGTTCGGGGCCTACCACGACGAGGTCGATGCGATTTTGAAGCACGGCATCTTTAACTTGTTGAAAATCAGCGACATTGATAGCTAGATTTGTGCCTATCGAGGCTGTTCCGGCATTACCTGGAGCAATGTAAACCTTTGACACTCTGTCGCTTTGAGCGATTTTCCATGCCAAAGCATGCTCGCGACCGCCTGATCCGAGCACCAAGACATTGCGTTCGACTGCTGTGATATGCTGTCCCTGGACATCTTTCCAGTTTACAGCATCTTTTTGATTGTCAACGGGATACATTACTATTTTTTCCATATTATAATAAATTTAATAATCATTTTAGTTTGAGACTTCTCCACTCCGCTTCGCTTCGGTCGAAATGACATCTACGATGACATTCCACCATTGTTCGGCCGCCTTGTCCCACGAGAAGTCGTTGCGACGTATACGGCCTTTATCTATCAATGAGTTACGCACGTTTTCATCCATAACTAGTTCTAATGCACCCGATATCGACTCGATGTTGAACGGGTCGACCAGAAGTGCCGCGTCGCCTGCCACTTCAGGCATTGAGGTGACGTTGGAGGTGATGACAGGCACGTCGCATTTGTAAGCCTCGATAATCGGGATGCCGAATCCCTCGAAATACGAGACATATACAGAAGCCAGCGCAGCAGCCGTAACACGTTGAAGCTCAGACATTTGCAGATGCCCAGCAAACACCACGTCGTCTTGATGGCACATCGCCTCATAAGCCTTCTGTATAGGCTCGGTCCACCAGCGTTTCTCCCCCACTATCAACAATTTAACGTCGGAACCAGTTCGTTCCTTGAACAAATCGTAGGCAGCAAACAGTCGTGCCAGATTCTTTCGCGGATGCAGCGAGCCCACAAACATAAAATATTGATAACCAGCGGTATACTGGTTTCTTATCTCTTGTTTTTCCTCTTCAGAAACAGGTTTGAAGCCTTCGTTGGCGCCGTTGTATGCCACATGAATCTTTTCGGGCTCGACCTGATATTTATCGATGATATCCTGCTTCGAAAACTCCGAAACCGTTATGATTTTTGCGGCTTTTTGTGCATATTTCGGAAAATATCTCTTATAATGCCACAGCGCTATCTTAGGGAAATCCTGCGGGAAATGTTCGAAGTTAATGTCATGAAACACAGCTATTTGCGGTGTTTTTGAGTGCAGGCTGAGATATGCGTCCGTCGAGACGTATACGTCAGGTTTTATTTTGCGTAAAGCGCGGCGGACTGAAAATTCGAAGTATATGATATACAAAAACGGGTGTCTCGCCTGCGGGAAAAGCACGACTGGCTTGACGTTTTCAGCAAAGATGAACTTCGGGTCGGGTTGTCTGTCAAATAGGAAGTAAAACTCGTCGTCGGGATGTGCCTTGACGATACGGCTGAGGCATTCGCAGGCCACCCAGCCGATGCCTTCGAGCTTGTCTTTCAACAGCAAACGAGTATTTACCGCGATTTTCATCTTGTTAATTTTTGCAAAATTAGGAAAAAACTTTCAGTTTTTATATTTTTTTATGAGATTTATTCACCAAGGTGAATGCTTTCGCAAGCTCAGGTCTCGACTTCGCTCGAAATGACGTTGTCATTTTTTCATTTTCGCCACAAAGAAATTTCTATTCATGCGGGCGATATTTGACACCGAGATGTTTTTCGGGCATTCGGCTTGGCATGCGTAAGTGTTTGAGCATGATCCGAATCCGAGTTCATCCATGCGTGCCACCATCTTCTCCACACGGTCTTCCGACTCAATCTCGCCCTGTGGCAGGAGCGCAAACTGCGACACTTTCGCGCCCACGAAGAGCATCGCGCTGCCGTTTTTACATGCTGCCACGCATGCGCCGCAGCCAATGCACGACGCAGCGTCCATGGCGAGGTCGGCCTTATGTTTGTTAATAGGTATGGCGTTGGCATCGGGCACGCCGCCGGTATGCACCGAGATGTAGCCGCCAGCCTGGATGAGCTTGTCGAGAGCCGAACGGTCGACCATCAGGTCTTTGATGATCGGGAACGCCTCCGAGCGCCATGGCTCCACGGTGATGGTGTCGCCGTCATTAAACTTGCGCATGTGCAGCTGACATGTGGTGGTGTTTTTGAACCTCCCATGAGGGTGTCCGTTGATATACAATCCGCAGGCACCGCATATGCCCTCGCGACAGTCGTGGTCGAATGTGACAGGGTCGTCGCCGCGCAAAACGAGTTGCTCGTTCAAGATGTCCAACATCTCCAGAAACGAGGCTTCAGCAGGGACATCATTGAGCTGATACTCAACGAATTGGCCTTTAGCTTGAGCATTGGCTTGACGCCAGATTTTCAGTTTTATATTCATATTATTATTTTATCGTCATTTCGAGCGAAACGAAGTGTAGTCGAGAAATCTCATCCAATTGTTCGAGATTTATTCACCAGAGGTGAATGCTTTCGCAAGCTCAGGTCTCCATTCCGCTTCGCTTCAGTCGAAATGACGTTATTCATTACTTATAATTTCTTTGTTTAAGTTCAACATTTTCAAATTTGAGCTCTTCTTTATGGAGAAGTGGCTCATTATCAACGCCTTGGTATTCGTAGGCGGCGACAAAGGCATAGTGTTCGTCGTCACGCATTGCCTCGCCGTCCTGAGTCTGATACTCGGCACGGAAATGACCGCCGCACGACTCTTTACGCATGAGGGCGTCGCGTGCGATGAGCTCGCCCATCTCGAGGAAATCGGCGACACGCAAGGCTTTCTCCAGCTCGGTGTTCATGCCTTCGACGTTAGGCACCTTCACTCTTGTCCAGAACTCATTGCGCAGAGCCTTGATTTCTTCGATGGCTTCCTCGAGCCCTTGTTCGGTGCGCGACATGCCGACTTTTTCCCACATAATATGTCCAAGACGACGATGGATATTGTCAGTTGTGACATCGCCATTTATGGACAAAATCCGTGTAATCTTCTGACGCACAGCGAGTTCCGCCTCCTCAAATTGTGGAAGGCTTGTCGCTATCTGTTTTTCGTTGATCTGGTCGGCGAGATAGTTCTGCATGGTGTATGGAAGCACGAAATAGCCATCCGAGAGGCCCTGCATGAGTGCCGAAGCGCCCAGTCGGTTGGCGCCATGGTCGGAGAAGTTGGCCTCGCCTGCCGCGAACAGGCCTTTCACCGTTGTCTGCAGCTCGTAATCGACCCAGAGGCCGCCCATGGTATAGTGAACAGCCGGGTAAATCATCATCGGAGTGACGTAAGGGTTCTCGTCGACGATACGTTCGTACATCTCGAAGAGGTTGCCGTATTTCTCCTCAACTGCTTGTTTTCCAAGACGTTGGATGGCATTACTGAAGTCGAGATACACTGCGCGGCCGGTGTTGTTGACACCATAGCCAGCGTCGCAACGTTCTTTGGCCGCGCGTGATGCCACGTCACGAGGAACGAGGTTGCCGAACGAAGGATAACGACGTTCGAGATAGTAATCGCGCTCTTCTTCAGGGATATCGGTGGCTTTGATCTTGCCTTCACGGAGAAGACGTGCCTTCTCGGCGTCTTTCGGCACCCAGATACGTCCGTCGTTACGCAGCGACTCGCTCATCAGCGTCAGTTTCGACTGGTAGTCGCCGTGCACCGGGATACATGTCGGGTGGATCTGTGTGAAGCAAGGGTTAGCCATGAAGGCACCTTTTTTGTAACACTGCCAGGCTGCCGAGCCGTTCGACGACATCGCGTTGGTGGAGAGGAAGAACACGCGTCCGTAGCCTCCCGTGGCGATGACGACAGCATGAGCCGAGTAACGCTCCAACTCGCCGGTGACGAGGTTTCTCACAATAATTCCTCTTGCGCGGCCGTCGACGATGACCACGTCCATCATCTCACGACGGGCGTACATCTTGACGGTGCCGCGTTCTATCTCTTTGCTCAAAGCGCCATAAGCACCGAGTAGGAGCTGCTGACCAGTCTGGCCTTTGGCATAAAACGTTCTTGACACCTGGGCGCCGCCGAACGAGCGGTTGGCGAGCAGTCCGCTGTAGTCGCGGGCAAACGGCACGCCTTGAGCGACGCATTGGTCGATGATGTTGTTGCTCACTTCGGCAAGACGGTAGACGTTAGCCTCGCGTGCGCGGTAGTCGCCACCTTTGATGGTGTCGACAAACAGACGCTGGACGCTGTCGCCGTCGTTGGCATAGTTCTTAGCCGCGTTGATGCCGCCTTGTGCCGCGATGCTGTGGGCGCGACGTGGGCTGTCCTGGATACAGAACACCTTGACGTTGAAGCCCATCTCGCCGAACGAGGCGGCAGCTGATGCGCCAGCAAGACCCGTGCCAACCACTATGATGTCGAGTTTGCGTTTGTTGGCAGGGTTCACGAGCTTCTGCTCGGCTTTATATTTCGTCCATTTTTCTGATAAAGGACCTGCCGGTATCTTTGAATTCAGTTCCATCTTTTCCGAGTTTGAATTTTAAAGTTACACTTTAATATTTATACCTTAAACAATTAACCAATAATATATTACAACAG
>Ga0265298_10002913_pt1 | contig 23202 bp, 20 predicted proteins | sample AusTroGonzalo_MG_3_FD_193486 | JGI IMG/M metagenome (GOLD analysis project Ga0265298, IMG submission 193486) | Bovine rumen microbial communities from tropical cattle in Woodstock, Queensland, Australia - Gonzalo_01 | ecosystem: Host-associated > Mammals > Digestive system > Stomach > Rumen ...
AATTTTCCATAATACCATCTATCTTTCAAATCTAAAAAAATTATAAAAGTATAATATTTCCTAATTTCGACCCCGTTTCTGAAAAAGATTCGTACCTTTGTGGCCAAAGAAACTTAATACATTAAAATTATGGGTACAACACTGATTATCATTATTGTTTTGGCGGTTATCGTCATTGGTTATTTCATCTCCACACAGCGTTCGTTAGTGAACCTGGATGAGTTGTGCAAGAACGCCCTGAGCCAGATTGAGGTTCAGTTGAACTCCCGTTTCGATGCCGTCATCGCCCTGGCCAAGACGGCTGCCCAGTATGCCAAGCATGAGTCGGAGACCATCATCCAGGCTGTACAGGCCCGTGGCGGCAACAGCGGCACAACGCCTAACACCCCTGCTGCCATCAACGAACAGGCTAATCTGCTCGGTCAGTTGATGGGACGTTTGAACGTGGTGTTCGAGCGCTATCCGGAACTGAAGGCCAGCGACCTCTATAAGGAAGCCCAGGAAGGTATGAAGCAGTATGAGGAGAATGTGCGGATGTCACGCATGGTCTACAACGACACCGCCACGAAGATGAACCGCATAGTGCGCCAGTGGCCGTCGTCGATCGTCGCCTCTATGCTCCACTTCGACCAAAAAGATTACCTGAAGGTAGATGATGAACAGAAAAAGAGTTATCCGAATCTTGATGAAGCGTTTAAGAAATAATCTTTTTCGAGGAGTGAGATTACTTCTGACAGCAGGGATGTTGTTGGTGTTTTTTACGGCAGAAGCACGTCCCTACCTTAAAGATCTCAATATACGTGTCGTCCTGTCGAAGAACGGCGATGCGCGGATTACTGAGACACGTCAGATGACGATCGACTCGGAGGGTACGGAATGCTATATCGTCGTCGGCAACCTGAACGGCAGTGAGGTACGCGACCTGACCGTCAGCGACGAGACAGGCCTGGACTTTTCCAATATCGGCAGCTGGGACATCGACCGCAGTCGTAGCTGGAAAGAGGGCAAGTGTGGCATCGTCACCAAACACAACGGCTACGAGCTCTGCTGGGGCCTCGGCGAGCGTGGCGACCGTGTCTATACGACGAGCTATACCGTCACCAACCTGATAAAGGGCTACGACGATGCTGACGGCTTCAACTACATGTTTGTGGCCCAGGGTGTCTCTCCCCTGCCCGACCACGTCAGATTAACCATCGAACCCGAGGACACCCTGCACTTCACAACCGAGAATACAGGAATATGGGGCTTCCGTTATCAAGGAGAGGTTGGATTCTACGACTATCGCATCGTTGCCGAGAGTAGTGAGCCTTTCGAAAGCCGTAGTGCGATGGTCGTAATGTGTCGTTTCAACAAAGGCATGTTCGAGCCGACTGACGTCAGGAGCGGCAGTTTCGACAGCCTGAAGGACCAAGCCTTCGAGGGTAGTGACTATACCAATGATGAAGAGTGGACCATGAAGGATACCATCATCCTCATCGCCCTCGCCGTTGGTTTCCTCATCGTCCCCATCATTGCTTTTCTCTGGTATATTATATATGTATGGCGCGCACGCAAGAAAGTCAACGAGGATCTCCTGTGGTTCCGTGATATCCCCATGGGCGGTAACCTACAGCAGACAAACGACATGCTGAACGCCTACAAATACTTCAACACCGACTACAACAACCTGCTCTCGGCCTGCATCCTGAAACTCATCAACCTCGGAGGCATCACCATCGAACAGCACCTGAACGAGAAGGGTAAGAACGTGCAGAATTTCGTCATCCACGAGTTGAAAGACGCCGACAAACAGCCCATCCTCCTGCGGAAGGTGCACCAAATATTCCAGAAGGCAGCAGGTTCGGACACCATCCTCGAGCCCAAGGAACTGAAGTCGTTTATGAAGAGCAACTACAACCAGAGCATCACCGACTCGTTTATCAACACCCTCCACACGAAGACCAGCCTCAGCAACTATAAGGACCGTCTCGACGAGGTGCGACAAGTGTTCGGCCTGAAGAAATACCTCAAAGAGTTCTCGCTCATCGACGAGCGCCACGTGCAGGAAGTATCGCTGTGGAAAGACTATATGATCTATGCTACCCTTTTCGGCATTGCCGACCAGGTGATCAAGGACATGAAGAAGATCAATCCCGAGTACTTCAATATGGATCAAGTAGCCCAGCAGATGGCCGACGACATGACGCTGCCCACCATCTATTCGACGATGCACAGCAGCACCACCCGTGCCGCTGTGAGTAAAGCCGAACGTGAGGCTGCCGCTGAGTCACGCCGCTCAGGTAGAGGTGGTCATTCCTCATGGGGCGGTGGTGGAGGATTCTCCGGCGGCGGCTTTGGCGGAGGCGTCAGATAGCCTGATGTGAACTTGAGAAGAAGATCAATTGCGCCGAAGAAAGGTAGCTCGTCTGCTTCTCGTCAACATAAATAATAGCAGGAATGATCTTCATCACCATATTTTTCGCTTCGGAATCGTAAACGCCGAACGAATAAGTGTTGTTGGCATAGAAGACCACATGGACCTTGTGCTGCTTGCCGTCAAATTCGAGGTCATATTCGATGGTGTAGGGATTGACCAAGAACTCGATGGGTGAGGTTTCAAGATACCACGTCATACAATTGAGCGTCTTATTGGGTGCTTCGGCCAGAGCCGCTTTCAGGGGCTGATACGACACGTATTCGGCCACCGCCTTTGCCGGGAAATCGGTGATGATGAGCGTGCTATCAGTAGATATGTACCATGACGCATCCAGTGTGTCGACTTTCGTCGTATAACCGTCAAGGGACTTGGCTTCATAAAGCAGTTTACCTGTATATTTGCCGGCAACCGTATTAAAACACTGGGCGATCTGAGCCTTTGTCAGTGTCTGGGAGTTGCTATCGCTGGTGTCATCCCCAAGACAGGAAGTGACACACAAGGCTGTCAGACAGCCAAACAGGATTGAAACAAATTGTTTTGTCTTCATATCATTCTTATCTTTTAGTTCCAGCGCGCAAAATTACAAAATATTTGTGAAATAAAAATGACGATGCAGATTTTTATGTCTTTTGTAGCAAAGTTTTGCATTTTATTTCGTAATTTTGCACGCAGATTATGATGGACGAGGATTTTGACATACGCGAAGAGCGGTTCTCTCAAGGTGAGAAGGACTTCGAGAACGCCCTACGGCCGCTGGCTTTCTGCGACTTCAGCGGACAGCAGAAGATCGTGGAGAACCTGCAGGTGTTCGTAGAGGCCGCCAAATACCGTGGCGAGCCCCTCGACCATACGTTGCTGCACGGCCCTCCCGGACTGGGAAAGACGACGCTCTCGAACATCATCGCCAACGAGCTCGGCGTGGGGTTCAAGATCACCTCCGGACCCGTTCTCGACAAACCCGGTGATCTGGCAGGCATCCTGACCTCATTGGAAAAGAACGACGTACTGTTCATCGATGAGATTCACCGTCTGTCGCCTGTCGTGGAGGAATATCTCTACTCGGCGATGGAGGACTACCGCATCGACATCATGATCGACAAAGGCCCCTCGGCCCGTTCGATACAGATAGACTTGAATCCGTTCACCCTCGTTGGTGCCACCACCCGCAGCGGCTTGCTGACAGCTCCGTTAAGGGCGCGCTTCGGCATCAACATGCACTTGGAATATTACGAGCCCGAGACACTACAGCGCATCGTAGAACGTTCGGCAAACATTCTTGGCGTACCTATCACTGAAGACGCAGCCCTTGAGATTGCAGGCCGCAGCCGAGGAACACCACGTATCGCCAACGCCCTGCTGCGACGAGTGCGTGACTTTGCCCAGGTCAAAGGTAACGGTAAGATCGATACAAAGATCACAAAGATCGCGCTCACAGCGCTGAACATCGACCAATACGGTCTCGATGAAATCGACAATAAGATTCTGTTGACCATCATCGACAAGTTCAAAGGCGGACCTGTGGGCATCACGACCATCGCCACTGCCATCGGCGAGGATGCAGGCACCATTGAGGAGGTCTACGAGCCCTTCCTCATCATGGAAGGTTTCATTAAGCGCACACCCCGTGGTCGTATGGTCACGGAACTGGCATATCACCATTTCGGACGCAATCCGTATGGTGGGAACATCATGGAGCCGAATCTGTTTGATTAGTTTATAGTTTACAGTTTATAGTTTTTAGATGAGGACAGGAGTATTCGTTGGGAGCTTTAACCCATTCACCATTGGGCACGACTCGATCGTGAAGCGGGCACTGCCGTTGTTCGACCGGCTGGTCATCGGTGTGGTCGGCGACAATGTGCATAAGCCGGATATGCCATCGGCAGAAGAGCGGATAAAGGTAATCCGCGACCTGTATGCCGATGAAGAACGCATTGAAGTGAAGTCCTATCATGGATTGGCGATGGACTTTGCCAAAGCCGAAAAGGCCCAGTTCATCGTGAAAGGCGTCAGGAACAGCAGTGACTTCGAATATGAGCAGTGGCAGGCAGACTTCAACCGCCGGCTGGGCGGCATCGAGACCATCCTGCTCTATACAGAGCCTGAACTGGCCAGCATCTCATCAAGTGCCCTGCGCGAACTGTCGCACTTTGGTGTCGACGTAAGTCCTTATCTTCCGAAGAAGAGGTTATAGTTTACGGTTTATAGTTTACAGTTTATAGTTTATAGATGATTACATACGAGGCTGAGGGCGTGAAGTTCCCCAATATCAAGAAACGCGAGACATCCAACTGGATTCGCCAGGTGGCAGAGTCATACGGAAAAAGAATTGGCGAAATCGGATATTTGTTCGTCAACGATGATAAAATACTGGAGATCAACAACCAGTACCTTGGACACGACTATTATACAGACATCATCACCTTCGATTATTCCGAGAAGAAGACCATCAGCGGTGACCTGTATATCTCCCTTGACACCATCTTTACCAACGCGGACAAGTTCGGTCGTCCCTATGACGAGGAACTGCACCGTGTCATCATCCACGGCATCCTTCACCTTTGTGGCATCAACGACAAAGGTCCGGGAGAACGGGCCATCATGGAGGCTGCCGAAGATAAGGCACTTGCCATGAGAAACATGAAATAGGTCTACTGCCCGATGACCTCCAACGCCTTCTTGACGATGGCGCTCGACTCATTGAAGATGGAATAATACTCGCTCATATCCCACAGGTCGCGGGCTATGAGCGCTTTCAGTTGCAGACGAAGATAAGGAAGGGTCTTTTCCATCTCACCTTCATCACGCGGTTTGATCTGCTGCTTCTCCCCATCAGCGATAATGGTGTCTACCAGACTCTGAGGCACCTCAAAACCCTGTTTAAATTCCTCAAACGAAGTCCATTTTGCCTTCAATTCCTTGCGGTGATTATCTACAAAACGGAGATTCTGCTGGATGATGATACTCTTGGCAGCCAACTCCCGATGGAATCGGGTATAAATGGTGGTATCGAGCGGCACGAAGTAGTCGGGCATGATACCTCCGCCACCATAGACCGTGCGGTGCTCACGGAGAGTCTCGAACTTTAGGGAATCGGCAAAATGGACACTATCGGCATTGGTCAGCTCCCCACTCTTCAGGCGATTCAGCATATCCATCGCATAATCCTTGGCATCACCATTCTTATAGGGTTTCTGGATACAGCGGCCTGAGGGGGTGTAGTAATGGGCTATGGTCAGGCGCACCATCGAACCGTCAGGCAGATCTATGGGACGCTGTACTAGTCCCTTGCCAAAAGACCGACGACCGACAACGACACCACGGTCCTGATCCTGGATGGCTCCAGTGACAATCTCTGCGGCCGAGGCCGTATAGCCGTCAACCAGCACCACCACCTTGCCATCCATGAAGATACCGTTACCATTCGCCGTATAGTCTGTACGGGGCGCCCGGCGTCCTTCCGTATAGACGATCAGGTCGTCTTTCTGAAGGAACTCATTCGCAATATCCACGGCAGCCTTCAGATAGCCACCGCCATTTTCCTGCATGTCGAGGATCAGAGACTTCATCCCCCTCTCTTTCAGTTTCTCCAGACCCTCCAGGAACTCCTGATGGGTAGTAGCGCTGAAATTACCGATACGGATAAAGCCGATTTCTGGACGAATCATATACACAGCATCGATGGAATGGACGGGAATCTTGTCTCGACGGACGGTAAATGAGAGAATATCGCGGATGCCAGAACGCACCACACCCACTCTAACCTCTGTGCCCTTCGGTCCACGGAGCCGCTTCATAATCTCCTCCTTCGACATCTTGACGCCGGCAATAGCCGTGTCGTTGACGGAGATGATGCGGTCGCCGGCAATAATACCTACCCGCTCAGACGGTCCGTTGGTGACCGGCTGAATGACGATGAGCGTGTCCTCCATCATATTGAACTGCACACCAATGCCCTCGAAGTTCCCGTCGAGAGGTTCTCTCAACTCCTTTACCTCCTTGGGGGTCGAGTACGAAGAATGGGGGTCGAGCTTGCTGAGCATCCCACGGATGGCATCCTCCACCAGTTTATTTTCATTGACACTGTCGACATAAAGGTTGGTAACAGCCATTTCTGCATATTGCAACTTATGTAGCGGACCACCCATACGTTGGGCATAGGCTGTAGAGGAATAAATGAGAAAAGAGGAAAGAGATAAGAAAAAGGAGAAACCCCCAACCGTCAGTCTTTTTGTAATCATCTGTAAACCGTAAACTATAAACTGTAAACTAATCATAACTCTCTTCCGGGCGGTCTTCCTCGACCACCAGGTTATCGATAATAAAGTTCTGGCGCTCCATCGTGTTCTTACCCATGTAGTACTCCAGGAGCTTCTGCACCTGGTCGTTCTTATGGAGCGTCACCTGCTCCAGACGGATATCGGGACCGATGAATCCGGCAAATTCGTCGGGTGATATCTCACCAAGCCCCTTAAAGCGGGTAATCTCCGGGTCAGGCCCCAGTTCGGTGATGGCAGCCAACCGCTCCTCATCGCTGTAACAGTAGCGGGTGATGAAGTCACCTTTCTTGTCTGATTTGGCATCAGCCTCAGCGATTACCTTCTTGTTCTTGATCTTCGTACGACGATTACGGACACGGAACAACGGAGTCTGAAGCACATAGACATGCCCCTTCTTGATCAGTTCTGGGAAGAACTGCAGGAAGAAGGTGATGATCAGAAGTCGGATGTGCATACCGTCGACATCAGCATCCGTGGCCACAATGACCTTGTTATATCGGAGGGTGTCGAGTCCTTCCTCGATATCGAGGGCTGCCTGTAGGAGATTGAACTCCTCGTTCTCGTAGACCACTTTCTTGGTCAGTCCGAAAGAGTTCAGCGGTTTGCCTCGAAGCGAGAACACGGCCTGGGTGTTCACATCGCGGCTCTTGGTGATGCTTCCGCTGGCAGAATCACCCTCGGTAATGAAGATACACGACTCTTCCTTCCGGTCGTTCTTGGCGTCGCTATAGTGGATGCGGCAGTCACGGAGCTTACGGTTGTGGAGGTTGGCCTTCTTGGCACGCTCACGGGCCAGCTTGGTCACACCCGCCATCGCCTTACGCTCCCGTTCGCTCTCCTTGATCTTGTTTTCCAGGGTCTCCGCCACATCTGCGTGGATATGCAAGTAGTTATCCACCTCCTGCTTGATGAAATCGCCTACATACTTATTGATACTGACGCCATCGGGGGCCATGGTCAGGGAGCCCAGCTTGATCTTCGTCTGACTCTCAAACATCGGCTCCTCCACGTTGATGGCAATAGCGGCCACGATTCCTGTTCGGATGTCGGTATACTCGTATTTGTTGAAGAACTCCTTGATGGTACGGGCGATATGCTCCTTGAAAGCACTCTGATGGGTTCCTCCCTGAGTGGTGTGCTGACCATTGACGAAGGAATAATACTCCTCGCCATACTGGTTCGAGTGTGTGAAGGCAATCTCGATGTCCTCGCCCTTCAGATGGATAATGGGATAGAGCCCGTCATTGGTCATACGGTCGCTGAGCAGATCCTCCAGTCCATGTCGGGAGAGAATGCGACGGCCGTTGTACATGATGGCCAGTCCGGTGTTCAGATAGGTATAGTTGCGAAGCATGTTTTCCACGATTTCATCGTGAAAGGAGTAATTCAGGAACAGCGTATCGTCGGGTTCGAAATGAATATAGGTACCATTCTCATCCTGAGAGTCCTCCGTCTTGTCGCTGATCATCTCACCACGTTCGAAGACGGCCGTACGCACCTTACCGTCACGGTAGCTACGCACCTCAAAGTGGCTACTCAACGCATTGACGGCCTTCACGCCGACACCATTCAGACCAACAGACTTCTTAAAGGCCTTGGAGTCGTACTTACCACCTGTGTTCAGCACCGAGACCGCCTCGATCATCTTTCCCTGGGGGATGCCACGACCATAGTCGCGCACCGACACCCGCAGGTTCTCATCGATCGTCACCTCAATACGGTCACCGGCCTTCATCTTGAACTCATCGATGGAGTTGTCGATGACTTCCTTCAACAGCACATAGATACCATCTTCAGGCAGGGAGCCATCGCCCAAGCGACCGATATACATACCAGGACGGGTACGTACATGCTCCATGTCACTCAGATGGCGGATATTCTCGTCATCATACTGTACCGGCTCGTTCGTCTTATCAATGAGGTTGTTGTCTTCTATCATAGTTGTTTCTTATAACATCTTCTACGTTTATGTTGTTCGTTCTCAAACATCTGCCACTGCGCCTGTACAGCGGTGTTGGTCTCCATGTGAACATGACTCTCGCCCCATTTGAAGCCGTATTTCTGATAGACGGGTATCAGGTTATAGAAGAACAACGCATTAGCGCCTTTGGTGCGGTATTCGGGCAACACACCTATCAGCAGCATGTCGACGATGTCGGTCTTGTGGAACTTCAGAGCCTTGATGACGTGCCACCAGCCAAAGGGCAGCAGTCTGCCCCTACGGCACTTCTGGAGGGCCTTGGTCAGCGAAGGGATGGTGATGCCCACACCGACGACATCGTGATTTGGCGTATTCCAGTCCTCAATCACACAGAGCATATCCATCGAGAAGAACTTGAAATACTCACGCACATAGGAGTCGATCTGACGCTGTGTCATCTGCGAATAGCCATAGAGGTTGGCGAAGGTCTTATTGACCACCTCCAGCACTTTCTGGCCATAGCCGTTGGGGCCGAACACCTCGCTACGCTTAATCTGAGGACAATGCAGGTTATAGCGCTTCTCGATCATCTGCGACAGTTTCACCAGTTTCTCAGGCATACCTTCCTTGGGCACAAACACCTTGTACTCCACATAATCGTTGTCTTTCTCGTAGCCCTCCATCTGCTCCATGAGCTTCGGATAATACTCATAGTTATAAATGGTGGCCATGGTACCCAACTGGTCGAAGCCGTGAATAAGCATGCCCTCGGGGTCCATATCGGTAAAGCCCAGAGGCCCGATAATCTCCGTCATGCCTTTCTGACGGCCATAGTCCTCTACAGCCCCCAGCAGGGCGCGCAACACTTCTATGTCATCGATAAGGTCGAGCCATCCGAAACGTACGGTAGGCCGCTTCCACTGCTCGTTATAGCGATGGTTCACGATTGCCGCCACACGACCCACCAGACGGCCGTCCTTATAAGCCAGAAAATACTCGGCCTCGCAAAACTCGAAGGCAGCATTCTTGTCCTTGCTTAAGGTGTTCAGCTCGTCGCTGTACAAGTTAGGGGCGTCATAAGGACTGCCCTTATACAAATCATAATGTAAATCGATGAAAGCGTCTAGCCCTTTCCTATCTGTCACTTTCCTGATTTCTACTGATGACATATCTTTCTCCATTAATTTATAATTGGTTGCAAAGATACGGAAAAAGGGGCAAAAAACAAAATTATTAAGAATTTTTACGGCAAAGAAGCAGGAGATGGCCCCGATTTGCCGCTGTTGTGGCAAAGATATAGACATCGCCGCCCTCCTGAAGCTTCAGTCGACGGCGCAATTCTGGCACGGACATGGGGAAGTTACGCACAGCAATATTGGCCTTCGTAATGCCCGCCAGCGCCTCCTTCAGGTCGCGCTTGTTCATCGTGGTCACCTTGTCCACAATGAAACACCTGCCAGGGAAGTCAACAACTTCCTTGTCTGAAACAAAGAGATGACTGTTCACATCGGGCTGGGCCATCTGATACCTGTCGGCAATGAGTCCGAAACAGCCAGCTTTCATCAGGGAGGCATTGGGCTCATATAAAAAGTGGAAAGGTGGAAAGGTGAAAGGGTGAAGAGGTGAAGAGGTGAAAGGGTGAGAAGAAGGGCGAGAAGAAGAGGCGTCGAACTCAAAGCGCTCCTCGCTACCATCAGACAACAGGTTGACACAAACCACCTTCAGTTCTTTCACCTTTTCACCTTTCCACTTTTTCACTTCTAACAGCAGCTCCTTGCATTCGTTGTCGACAGACACGATATGGACAACCTCAACATGCTCCTTTCCTATATCCTCCACAGCCTTGCTCCAGTCGAGCATCGGCGAGAGCTTGATCATTACGCGCTGGGCTTTCGTCATCAACTCATCGATGATCTCAAGCACATTCGGTGTGCAGTCGGCGATGCCATAGGTTCGACCCCCATGCTCATCGCGACGGGCTGGATCGATGAAGACCAAATCAGCAGAAGGCATCGTGTGCAGATAGTCCACGCCGTTACCATTCACCACCTTGATCTGATGAAGCCCCAAAAGCTGGAAATTTTCCGATGAAATGGCGCATAATTCTGGTTGGAGCTCTACACAGACGGCTCGTTGAAACCCTTTGGCGATAAAAGCCGCGTCGACCCCAAAGCCTGCCGTCAGATCGACGAACAACTCCCCGCTACCAGCCACTTCGGCCTTATAACGGGCTGTCCGCTCGCTCGAACATTGTTCCATTGACAAATGAGTAGGCCAGACGATTCCCTCTGTGGCTGCCCATGATGGCAACTTTTCCTTAGCCCTCTTGTGTCCGTCAATCTGCTGAAGGGCAAACGCCAGATCCACCTCAGGGTCTTTCGTCCCCCGAAGTGCCAGCTGGCGGATGTCATCATCCAGATGCTGTCGGATATACTGACGCGTTGCTTCGTTCATGTTATCTGCACGTTCTTCACCCTTTGATGGCTTTATCCACCCCACCAGACTTCAGCAGACGCTGGCGGGCTTCGTCATAGCTGAGCCCTAACATCTCCTGGAGCATCCGCGTACCGCGGTCTACCAGTTTGTTGTTCGTCAGCTGCATCTTCACCATGCGGTTGCCCTTGACACGCCCCATGCGGATCATCAGCGAGGTGGAAATCATGTTAAGCACCATCTTCTGGGCTGTACCACTCTTCATGCGGGTGGAGCCCGTCACGAACTCAGGACCAACGATGACCTCAACGGGATAGTCGACGGCTTTGGCAAGAGGGGTCTGGGGGTTGTTGGTGATGCAGCCCGTCAGCAGCCCGTTCTTCTTAGCCTCACGGACAGCGCCAACCACATAAGGTGTCGTACCTGAAGCGGCAATGCCGATCACCGTATCATTGGCCGAGGGATGATAAGCCTGCAGGTCTTTCCACCCCTGCTCGGCAGAGTCCTCTGCCCTCTCCACGGCGTGACGCAAGGCTCTGTCGCCACCTGCAATGACACCTATGACCCAGTCTTCAGACACACCAAAGGTTGGCGGCAGCTCGCTGGCGTCGAGCACGCCCAACCGTCCGCTGGTGCCTGCCCCAACATAAAAGAGCCTGCCGCCCTGCTTCATCCGCTGTTCGATAGCCTCCACCAGAGACTCTATCCTCGGAAGGACCTTAGCGACAGCCTCAGCCACCAGACGATCCTCGTCGCTGATATGTTGCAGCAACTCTGCGACAGACATGCGCTCCAGGTGGTCATAGCGCGAAGACAGTTCCGTTATTCTGGTATCCAACTCTCGGGCATCTGACAACAGATTCCAGATGCCATCTTCCGATAGCACACCACGCTTGAGGTCGGCAGGCAAACTTCCTGCCTCGTCGTCAGCAAAGTCCTGTTTCCATTCGTCGCTGCCATAATACTCGTCAAGGACCTTGATATCCTTCTGCGCTGCTTCATACTGATCCAACGCAGCCGATAGTTTCATCACTGCTGCAGCCGCCCTCTCCAGCCGCTGCTCCATCTGCTTAATCCGTTCTATCTGTTCCATTATATAATGAATAGGTACAATTGATTGTCTGTATGACGGTGGCGGAAGCACCCGTTGAGCCTGTGTGCTGGATATGGATGCCGCCAAAGTTGTTGGGATGGGCGATCGTAGTTGTGAGTTGCTGTTGCTGGCCACCCTGCTCTATTTGGGCCATCAGCACGTTATCCTTTGCTGACAGCGTAACACGACAACCTTTCTTAAAGAGAACACACTTCTCTGGAGAACAAATAGAGGTAATCTCATCATCCTTGTATTCCACCAGTACGACCTCTACCGCTTTGTCGTAGGCAGGTGTGCGGACAAATCGCAGGCCGTAACCAGTGAGTGTCTGCGTATCGAACTTGATGCAAAGATCCAGATACTGACCTGTGGCACTGCCAAAGCCCTGACCTGCCGATTTGCAGGGTGAGAGCTCGATCGTAAGCGTCTGATCACCATAGGTCTCGTCTGCCTTGCCAGAATACATCATCCGCGCTCCCCGCACCATCTGAATCATCCCAAAGCAACCTTCCGCACCATCCATGCCTTCGCCAAAGCACCAAGAGGGACGAGAAGGATCCACTTTCCAGTCGTAGTCTGAGGTATCCTTCGGCTTATAGGCATCCAACGTCCAGCGGTCTGGCAACAGAGATGGTTGGTTCATCATTGGTAGCAAGGGTGTTGTGACGGGCATCGGCACATCAGGCGGCATGGGCACGTCGAGAGGGTTGCCGTTCAACGTACAATTCTCCATCAGACAACGCTTCTTCGGATTCGGTTTCCTCGTCCATTCTATCGTCAGATGGGGGTCGTCGCTTGTCCAACGGCAATTGCGCATCGTCACGGGGTCTGACACCTTCGTCAGATACTGCACACCCTGCACCTTAGAGTGGATGTCGCAATCCTCGAACACGGCTCCCTGGGGTGAGGTGGCATAGAAAGGCTTGCTGCTGAAGAACGTCAAACGACAACGACGATAAACGCCCGTACCACACAACGCATCGTCAGTACACTCGAAGTAACAATCCTCGAACAATGCATGCCTGGCCCCAGCAAACGGGCAAAGGTTCAGACGAGAGATAAAGCGACAGTGACGGGCTTCATAACGGTCACCATGACAAATGACCAACTGCGCCTGCACAATGGCATCGGCACGTCGCTTCCGACTTTGTTTGGGATCCTGCCGATAGTTCAGATCCACATTACAGTAATTGCCAAGGGTCAGGTTCTCGACTTGAATGTCGTCGCCTGAGATGTGGAGCATGGTGAAATTACCCTCTGCCCCCTGCGTCTGACCTCTGTTGCAGGCCAGCACAACATCCTCAGGGCTGTTTCCCATGCCGATGACGCGCGTCCTGCTGAGACGCACCTTCATGCCGTAGGGGATGTTCTCGCCGAGTTCGGGCTTGCGGATCGCTGGGTCGTCGGGGTCGTCTATCCAATAGACACCTGGAGCGATATGGATGATCGTCCAAACACTATCGTCAGCAAATGTCTCTGCCTGACGGAGGGCTTCATTCACTGTGGCGAACACGCCCCTCCCCTCGTTGGTCTTCTCCTGAGGGTTCACATAGAGTTGATGCTTTGGTTGGGCACAGACAGTCAAACTCCATAGTGCCAACCCTATTAATAATGTTATCTTCCGTTGCATACGAGATTCTCTAATAATTCCCGATGGTGACCAGGCAGGATGATGTGGTGGTTACCTATGGGATGGGTGAGGAAATAATCGGTCTGATGCTTGTCGGCGAGTTGTATCACCTGTTGGGTTCGACAGAGGTCGGGCTTGGCCTGACTCCTTAACAGCTCTCCTTCTGCGATGAAATGGCGGGAAAGGTCGCCTGACACCTTGAAGATGGTGACGGGTCCCTCCTTCATATACCCTCGGATGCCCACACCGATGCCCGACTCGAAGTGAGTGTCAAGCTCGTAACGCTCTACCATATTAAAAGGTATGGTGCAATGGGCAAACAGCATCTCACCCGTTTCTGGGTTGATGGAAGCGGGATTCGCCTGGAATCCACTCATGCCCAATAGCGATTGGACGATCATCATCGACAGCATTGCTGGCACATCGCCCTCGCAACCTGCTACGATACCCTCACTATTCAGACGGGCAAGGGCCATACACCCCGTATTGTGAACAGCCGTCAGCAGATCGAAGCAACGGAGGGTGAAACCCTGTAAACGGTATTGGCCGACGATGCTCCGCAGCGCCCCATCAATACGGTTCGCCATAGGCAGAGCCTCGCGGATGGCTTCAATGTCGGATGTCTCGTTGGTTTCCGTCTCGGGAATCTCCTCGATGGCACGCAAGAGTTCGTTCATTGGAATCTCCACCAGTTCGATGCCCAAGCGCTCTTTCACGATTGTTGGTTCAACGGTGCTGGAGATGAGCCAGTCGGAGGGCTGTCCGATGATGCCCAAGCGACAACCCCTCATCTTCCGCTTGGCCTCGCTGACTTTGGCGAGTATCTGTAGACGATGGGAGATATAGTCGGCACTGCCGTGAATAATCTCGCCCTGCAGACCGTTCTGCTGAAGAAAAGAGAGGATCTCCATCGAGGCCGCCAACGAGTTGCTTTTGCCAGAGGTCAGCAGATAGAAGGGTGCCTGCGACTGCTGTCTGAGTTGGGGCAACAGCCTGCGGAAGATGCCCTCTGTGCCGCCTGTCCTGACATAGATTACCGAAAGGTCTTGACTACCATAGTCGGCATAGTCACTGCCTTTCAGCGTATACTCTATCTGAAGACTGCTCAGGAACTCCTGAGTCACTGCGCCCACGGCCTTCTCGTCGTGGAGCTCAGAAGTAAGGGTGTAAATGGCGATATTCATGATGTTGTTACTGATATATGCGGACATAGTCAATCTCGTATCTCATGGGGAGGGCGGCATCATCGACAGGACCACCGTTCTGACCACCAAGGGCGAGGTTCAGCAGGATGTACTGCGGCTTCCTGAAAGGGTTCTCGCCAAGGCCGATGCTGCCGTTGATGGTGGTGCTCAAGGGGATGTCGTTGAGCAACTCTTCGTCCAAAGAGATACAGATATGCTCTTTGTCCCAGTCCATGCGCCAGACGTGAAACTGGTTAGCCCAGTCTGGATTTTTCTCGATGAAATGGGCAAAAGGAATCTTCCGACTGTTCCATACAGCACCAAATCGCTGGTCGTTACCCCAAGCTGCGTTGGCGAGGATATGAGGTTCGCCGTTGATACGGTAGTATTCCATGATGTCAATCTCACCACACGAAGGCCACTCCATCCCGCTGCCCAGCGTCCAGATGGCTGGCCATGCACCAGAGGCCGTTGGAATCTTGGCGCGCACTTCGAGCCGTCCATAGAGGAAACTCTTCTTTCCTGCCGTCGTCAGACAAGCTGATGTATAGTCGATGAATTCGCGCTTTTTGCCCCAGTGACGGCTTGTAGGATCATAAGTGGGATTGCTGCGATGCTCGCGACGGGCCTCGATGACGAGACATCCATCCTGCTGCCAGGCGTTGGCTGCCTGATACCACTGAACCTCCTGATTACGCACGAATCCCTCTTCGAAGTTCCACACAGTGCTGTCTGGAGCTCCGTTGCCATTGAACTCGTCGCTCCAGACCAAATGAAGACCTTCTGCCCAGACGGCAGACACCATCGTCAGCATGGCAGTCGTCCAAAAGAGTCTTTTCATTGCCTTCGTTTTATCTTCTGCAAAATTACTGTTTTTTCTCTGAAAGCACGAAGAATTCATAATTCTTAACTTAGCGGGGATTGGATAAAATGACTGTGGATTTGGTGTTTTTCTCGGAAATAGTCGTACCTTTGCAGCCAGAATGAACGAGACGAAGAAAGGGTTTATCCAATTGCACCTGAGTGTGCTGCTGGCAGGCTTTACGGGTTTGTTTGGCAGACTGATTACACTCAACGAGGTGGACATCGTGTGGTATCGCATGCTCTTCACGAGCTGCATCCTACTGGTATTCACGGGGTTGCCTCGTATCGGCTGGCGGAAGTTCCTGCAACTCTGCGGCTGTGGAGCCTTGCTGGGCCTGCACTGGATCCTGTTCTACGGCAGCATCAAGGCCTCGAACGTATCGATAGGCGTCATCTGCTTCTCGCTCATCGGATTCTTCACGGCTTTGTTTGAGCCGATGATCTTCAAGAAACGTTTCTCTGGATGGGAGTTTCTCTTTTCGCTGATTACTGTGGCTGGCGTGATGTGCATCTTCTCACTCGATGCCCGCTATCGCTATGGTATCATGATTGGTGTGGTGTCGTCAGCCGTCTGCGCCCTCTATGCCATCTGCAACAAGAAGGCCAGCGTGGGGGTTCGCAGCCGCACGGTGCTGATGTATCAGATGTCTGGCGGCCTCATCATCGTCTCTGCCATCATCCCAGTTTATCTGTGGTTCTTCCCCAGCCAGCAGCCTGTCGCAGTCATCCCAGAAGGTACGAACCTTTGGCTGATGCTCTGCCACGCACTGTTCTGCACCGTAGCCATGTATCTGCTTCAGATTCAGGCCCTGAAACGCCTCTCGGCCTTCACCGTCAATCTGACGTATAACCTCGAACCCTGCTATACCATCATCCTCGCCTTCCTCATCTTTGGCGAGGGCCGCGAGATCAACTTCTCCTTCTACCTCGGCATCGCCCTTATCCTCCTCAGCGTCCTCCTACAATCAATGAAGGCATGGAAGAAATAGGGAAATCATCCATCATAAATAGGGATTTTCCCACACATTCCTTATAAATATTTCTCACCTTTGCTGCGTCAAATTAATAAAACATTGAAGCGTATGAAAGAAAATCGTATTATTGCATCGGCCCTCATCGCTGTGGGCATCGTGTGTTTGGGTTGGTTTATCAAGGCTGGCATCGACAACTTTGCCAACAAGGATCGTAAGGTCACCGTCAAGGGTTTGGCAGAGCGCGAGGTGCCTGCTGATAAGGTGACGTGGAGCATCGGCACGAAGGTAACAGGCAACGACCTGCCTCTACTCTATGAGAGCATCAACAACCAGACGGACAAGATTAAGAAGTTCTTGCGACAGAACGGGCTCGAAGAGAAGGAAATCACGGTGAATCCGCCATCAATCAGCGACCTCGAGGCTCGCGAATGGGGCGACAACCAGAAGAACTTCCGCTATATCGTCAACACGACGATTACGGTAGCCACTAATAAAGTAACTGAAGTGAACAAAGCCATCTTCAAGCAGGCAGAGCTACTGAAACAAGGTGTGGCCATCGACAGCAGTAACCCACAATACGAGTATGCCTCGTTCCAGCAGATGAAGCCAGAGATGATGGCTGAGGCCATCAAGAACGCGCAGAAGACGGCTGAGCAATTTGCAGAGGCCAGCAAGTCGGACTTAGGTCCTATACAGACGGCAGGCCAAGGGCAGTTCGAAATCGAAGACCGCGACCAGAACACCCCCTACATCAAGAAACTGCGCGTCGTGACCACCATCACCTACTCACTGAAAGACTGAGCCTATAGCTAAGCATTTTTTCCCATACTGGGAATGTTTTGTTCCCAGTATGGGAATATTTCATTCCCACAGTGGGAATAATTAAGCGCTTTTTTGATAACGGAAACGAGGCTCTTATTCGTTAAGACGATGGGCTTATTTCACAATAAGAGGCTTCGAGCCATAAATAATAGCATCTTATTATCGAAAATGCCTCATCCCTCCCGTCAAGGTATCGAAAACCCTTTAAATAAAGGCATCTTCAAAATTTCATCCCTCCCTTGATCCCTCACATATCCCTCCCATCATCTCTCCCATCGTATTTCTACATAATTTCATGTCCAAATTAATTAATACTGCTTTTGGTTGACAGTTACGTTTCGAATGGAAGGGTTGATGGGAGGGATATGTGAGGGATATGTGAGGGATGACGGGAGGGATCAAAGAAGCAACTTTCCTTTGTTTAAAGGCATTCTGAAAGATCGACGGGAGGGATTCTAATAAAACCTCACAACTCTTCTGCGTGAGCACATGAACCTCATAGAGTCAGATTATATGAGTTATTTGTACCCAAACACCTCTGTCCCCGTGACTAAGGAACGTGCTGTTCCCAATGTGGGAACATTATATTCCCAGGCTAGGAATAATATTGGCCATCTATGAAGGAAAGCTTTAATGATATCTCTCATCCCTCCCGTCAATCTCTCGAAATCCCTTTAGATAAAGGTTTCTTCGTCATTTCATCTCTCCCTTGATCCCTCCCATATCCCTCCCGTCATCACTCCCATCGTTTCTGCTGAAGCCCAAATCTGTTTGATTCAAATTTGAGGGTTGACGGGAGAGATCAAGGGAGGGATGACGGGAGAGATCAAAACAGCAACTTCCCTTTGTTTAAAGGCATTCTGAAAGATCGACGGGAGAGATTCCGTGTTTCATACCTCACAGCTCTCCTGTCCCCGTGTGAACCTTAATGATTTTTATCTTTCTCCAGTCAATACTGCACACACTTTGGGTAGGAATCGTTTTAATAGCCAATAGATAATAACACATATTGCAATAGCAAGTAAAGGTGAAAGAAAATAGGCAATAGATAATGAAAAAGGATTGTTTTCCCCAAATATCTTAGCTGTTACTGAACGACAGGTTCCTGTTATAATTATAGTGTGAGACAAATATATGAAAAAGGTGCTTTGAGTCAATAATTTGGGAAATACCCAACAGTTTTTTACACAAGTAGTTGCTAGATTAAACATCGCAAGACTTCCAATGATAATGTAGAAAGGATAAACAATGTTGCCGATATAAGTGTTATGGCCGTCGTAACGAGTAACGATTATCCATAATATAATTGCAAGGATATAGATTGCTCTTTTATATTTCAAAGTGAATTGTGTGGTATCTATTTGATTGAGATTAAAGAAAGCACCAGCCCCAAAGAAAAACAGCGCAGTTGTGGAAAAGCCAGGGACTTTGACGCCAATAAGAGATATGTAGCAAATGAAAAGTATAGCCAATCCGTATATTTTGGTATACTTGAAAAGATAATAAAGTACTGGGGATAGAACCATAACCACCATTAAGTCTCTCAAGTACCATAGAGGAACTAAGTAGGGACTAGATGAAGGAGTTAGGAAGCCCAGCCAATCAATTCTTTCCAAATTCCATACTTTATAATCCCAATAGAGGGAAAATATATTCACTTTTCCACAATAAGTCCATAAAGAATCAACCCCATCATGTCTAACTATAATCAGAACTTTTAATAGAATACGAATTGTGTTCCAAATGATGAAAGGTATAAGTAAAGTTTTGATACGTTTACTTATTTTGTCCCAATATGTCTTGATATTCCAGTTTTCCAACTTGAGAAAAAAGAGAAAACCTGAAATGAAAAAGAACATTGGTACAGCAATATGTGTTAAAACATGGCTGATGCTGATACGGAATAAATTATAATAATCTACAGGTTGTAAATTGTTAAAGTCAATAGCAGAAAAGTCCATTGGTTTCCCAAAACTGTGAATATACACAACAAAAACAATAAGAGGAAATCTCAACCAATCGAAAACTTCATACTTTAATTCTTTGCGAGGCATAGCGTACTTACGTGTCCGCCAAACACCCAGAATCGGACTTTATAAATTTGTATTCAGTTGACTACAAAAGAAAAGCGGGGTATCTGGCTTCTGCCTGTTCGCTATTCGCGGCCTACCACAGCCTTGGTTGTAAACAGACAGAGTGATACCCACGCCGTTGGTATATATAATACGACCCTAAAGGTGTGCATGATGGCATGGTTAGCCATCGGCACACCAACGGGAACGGTATATACCTACCCGCAGCATCTACCTCTGCAATGTTTTCGACAACCAATTCGATTGTGGTAGTTTCGAATAGCCAAAAACAAAGCGTCAGCGACGCATTCCAAAATGTAGTGCTCCCTCCCTGTAGCCGCTCCAGCCTCTTGCGAGGCGGCTCGGCGTGAGTTCGCGTGTGCAAATTTACAACTTTTTTTGAATTAATGAATAAAGTATCAGAAAAAGTTGTATCTTTGCAGCGTAAAACTTGTAAATCTATGGATAGAAAAACATTTGAAAGCCAGAAAGCATTTGCTGGAGAGAAGAAGCCCTCGATGCAACGACGATGTGTGGACCATGACTACACAGCACGACGGATGTATATGATTACGATGGTGACAGAGGAGCGAAAGCCGCTCTTTGGTCAGGTGATGGGGCGCAGCGAGGCCGTAGAACCGTCGGCAGAAGCGCCTCGCATCGAGCTGTCGCCATTGGGAGAGGCGGTGGCAAGGATTTGGCAAACGATTGGCAGTCATCATTCTGAGGTAAAGGTGGTAGCATTACAGATGATGCCGGATCATCTGCATGCTGTATTATTTGTAAGGGAAAAGATGGAGAAGCCGCTGGGGAAGGTGATTCTGGGGGTTAAGCAGGCTTGTAATCGGGCGTTTAGAGAGGTGATGGCGGAGGAGGTGGTTGCTGTGGCACAGCAACATGCACAACGGGAAAGGGGAAACGGGCTGTTATTTGCGAAGGGATTTAATGACCAGATATTACTGAGGGATGGGCAGTTAGAGCGATGGCACAACTATCTGATGGAGAACCCTAGGCGCCTACTGATGAAGCGTGAGAACCCAGATCTCTTTCGAGTGCAGAGAGGGCTGGCGTATGCAGGGCTGAGCTTTTCAGCTATTGGGAATCGCTTTTTGTTGGAACGCCCAGTAAAGCTGCAAGTGCAATGCTCAAGAAGCATTAGTGAAGAAGAGCTAAAAGCGAAGCTCAATAACTGCCTGCGTGCTGGCCGTCAAGGGGCTGTGCTTGTATCGCCCGCCATCTCAAAGGGTGAGAAGGCCATCATGAGGGCGGCATTTGAGGAGGGACTGCCGCTGATATATCTGCAAGAGAATGGCTTTACTGATTTGGCAAAGCCTGGCGGCAAGCGGATGGAGGCCTGCGCCAGAGGGCAGCTGCTGATTCTCGCTCCATGGGAGCATCATAATGAGAAGATGACGATTAAAAGGGGGCAGTGCATGGAGCTAAACGAGATGGCGAAGGTTATTTGCGAGGGGAAGTGATTCGTGGAGGGTGTTGCTGTGGCACAGCAACATGCAGAACAGGGCGATATGCAAAAAAGCGCCGCTGTTTTGCGACGCTATTATAATACACAGACATTAGAGCACATAGTAATGGGGCAACCATTTTGCGCTCCGCCATTAGCCAATGAACGCTAATATGACATTGGCGGCCTCTTCCTCGGTCTTGCCATCCATCTTGATGACCAAGTCGTAGTTACGAGTGTCGTAACGCGAGGTGTAGGCATTGTTCTTCAGATACTCCTCTCGCATCTCGTCCACCTCGTTGATGATCTTCTTTGCCTCCTTCTCACTGATACCCCGCTTTGTCATGATACGATTCAGGCGATACTCCATAGATGCCTGGATGAGTATGTTCAGACTATTGGGATAGCCATTCAAAGCAAAGAAGGCAGAGCGGCCGGCTATGACGCACGACTCCTCAATGGCGATTTCTTGTAAGATTTCCTTTTCAGCCTTCAGCACGGCCTCAGAGGTCACCAGCCCCTTCTTATCCTCGTCGTAATAATCGAAAGAGTTTGCTGCTGCTTCTCCCAGAATCAACACTCGCTTAATTTCTTCCCACCAGCTGCGATTATTCCCCTTCAGACGCTCAATCTGGTCTGACGTCATATTAAACTTCTCTTCCAATGGTTTAGTAAGCGCCTTGTCGTAATACGGCACACCCAACTTTTCGGCTAATATACGACCGACAGTACGACCGCCGCTACCCAACTCACGATTAATAGTAATGACAAATCTTTCGTTCTTGTTCATAATATTTATAATTTTCCTTATTCCTTATTATTATATAAAGGTAATGGGGGCATAACAGCCCCCACTACCGATAAACAGTCTTAGTCTGCCAGCTTTGCCTTGATGAACTCGCGGTTCAGGCGAGCGATGTTGGCGATAGTCTCGTTCTTGGGGCATACAGCCTCACAAGCACGGGTGTTGGTGCAGTTGCCGAAGCCGGCCTCTTCCATTGCCATCACCATAGCCTTCGCACGGCGGGCAGCCTCTACGCGACCCTGGGGAAGCAGGGCGAGCTGAGAAACCTTAGACGATACAAACAGCATAGCAGAGCCGTTCTTACAAGCAGCGACGCAAGCGCCACAGCCGATGCAAGATGCGCAGTCCATCGCCTCGTCGGCATCCTCCTTGGGGATGAGGATGGCGTTAGCATCCTGAGCCTGACCTGTGCGGATCGTGGTGTAACCACCAGCCTGGATAATCTTATCGAAGGCATTGCGGTCGACCATACAGTCCTTGATTACGGGGAAGGCAGCTGAGCGCCAAGGCTCGACTGTGATGACGTCACCATCGTTGAAGCGGCGCATGTAAAGCTGACAGGTGGTAGCACCACGCTCGGTGAGTCCGTGAGGCGTACCATTGATGTAGAGTGAGCACATACCGCAGATACCCTCGCGGCAGTCGTGGTCGAACACGAAGGGCTCCTTGCCTTCGTTGATGAGCTCCTCGTTCAGGATGTCAAGCATCTCGAGGAACGAGGTATCATCGGGGATATCCTTCATCTCGTGGGTATCGAAGTGTCCCTGGTCCTTGGGGCCGTTCTGGCGCCAGAACTTTATTGTAAAGCTAATATTTTTTGCCATAATTTAAGTTATTTGGGGCGCTGTGACACAGCGCCATACTAAACATTAGTTCTTATAGTTACGTGTCTGAACCTTGATTGCCTCATACTCCAGCGGCTCCTTGATGAGCTCAGGCTCGTTGCCCTTGCCTTTGTAGTCCCAGCAGCCAACATAGAAGTAGTTCTCATCGTCGCGCTTAGCCTCGCCTTCCTCAGTCTGATACTCCTCGCGGAAGTGACCACCGCAGGACTCATTACGAGAGAGAGCGTCGAAAGCGACGAGCTGACCCATGGTGAAGAAGTCACGCAGGTGGATGGCCTTATCGAGCTCGATGTTCAGGCCTTCCTTCGTGCCAGGAACGAAGAGGTTCTCGTCGAACTCCTTCTCCAGCTCGTGCATCTTCTTCAGACCTGTCTTCAGGCCCTCAGCGGTACGACCCA
>Ga0265298_10002914_pt1 | contig 23198 bp, 20 predicted proteins | sample AusTroGonzalo_MG_3_FD_193486 | JGI IMG/M metagenome (GOLD analysis project Ga0265298, IMG submission 193486) | Bovine rumen microbial communities from tropical cattle in Woodstock, Queensland, Australia - Gonzalo_01 | ecosystem: Host-associated > Mammals > Digestive system > Stomach > Rumen ...
AGCCATCCTTTTCAGTCACGGCGGCATCCGTCTCCTGAATCGCACTTTCTTCGATTGCACTTTCTTCGATTGCGCTTTCTTCAATCGTGCTCTCTTCAAAGCCTTCCTCCGCCGTTCCCGCCAAAGGAATCATCAGAAGCAGGGCAAGGATCAGCGCGGCAAATCGTTTCAATCCGTTCATCTTCATTTTCCCTTTATATAATATTTCCTCAAAATCCATGCGTTCAGCTTCGCCGGCAGCAGCTTATGAATATACACCGCCAGATGCTGGTCCGGACTCGCGATCCGCTTCCGGAAGGGGATCTTCTTCCTGTCCAGCGTCCGGGCAATCTTCCGGCCCAGCACATCCGGGTCTGATCCGTTCTGCTCGTCATGGTGAATCACCGCGGTGCCGCTTTCATATTCTGCCGCATAGGGAGAGGCCGGACCCATGGCAGCCGCGTGCGGGCGGTACTGATCGCTTCCGCTGCGGTGATCCCCGGGCTCCACCAGCATCACCTGAACGCCGAAGGGCTTCACTTCCATCTGGAGGCATTCCGCATACCCTTCGATCGCGTGCTTGCTGGCCGTGTAGGCGCTCTGGAACGGAATTCCGAGCAGGCCGTTGATCGAAGAAAAAAGAACGATCTTTCCGCCGCCGCGCTCCCGCATCAGGGGAAGCACCGCGCGGTTCACCCGGACCATACCGAGGTAGTTCGTCTCCATCACCCGCCGGAACTCTTCGACCGAGGTTTCCTCACAGCTGCCGAGCACCAGCATGCCGGCGCACTGAACCAGCGCATCCGGCAGGGCGGTTTCCGCGGCTTTTTCGCAGAAGCGGGAAACACTTTCCTCATCCGTCACATCCAGCTTCAGGCGGATCATGCCGTCCGCCTCGCCGTCTTCAAAGCTCCTCGCGCCCGCGATCACGCGCCAGCCGTCGTCCCGCAGGGCCATGGCCGTGTGCAGCCCCAGCCCGCTTGACGCGCCGGTTACCCAGACCGTCTTCTGTCCGTTCATACTTCCTCCCGTCCGGCCTTCCCCTTTCGGGGGAAGCTTGCCCGGCCTGCCGGGCGGATGACGTGTCACCCGATATTTTAATATACCGGCATCCTTTTCGCAAGCTGCCCGCATCGCCTTCAGCCTGACAGCATACCTGCCGTAAGGATTCAACGGTTCCGGGCAGATGTCTCTGTCTGCTTACTGCCCTGTGAGTTTTTTCGCCCGCTCCTCAGCGTCCCCGTATCTTCCCAGGCTCTTGAATATCTTATAAGCCTCTTCCGTTTCCCCGGCCTTCTCCAGCGCGTCCGCCCGCTGATAGTTCGTCTCGTTGATCTGGACCGTTGTGGAATCCCTGTAGTCGCCCAGCGCCTCGAAAATCCCGATGGCCGCGTCCCAGTTCTGCTGTTCCCGTTTGTCAAGCGCCTGCATATACCGGGTCTCTTTGGCCTGCGTTTCCGCGTCGCTGTAGGTTCCCGCGTGCTCAAAGGCGGCGATGGCGTCCGCCCATTTCTTTTCCGCCCGCAGGGCCATTCCCAGCTCATAATACGGCTTGTTGGCCCGTTCAAAGGAGTCTTCGTAATCCTCTTCCGCCAGGTTGATGAAGATCCTGTATGCCGCCTCCTGTTTCCCGAGCCTCTCCTGCGCGTCCGCCTGCAGGTAGCCCCGTTTCAGAACCTCCGTTGCCTGCTCCTTCGCGTCCCTGTAGTCTCCCAGCCCCGCAAAGGAGCGGGAGGCCTCCGCATACCTGTTCTCCTGTTCAAACCAGAACGCTTCGTAGTATCTCCGAAGGTCCCGGCTGTCCTCATAGTCCCGCAGATCGCTCAGCATCTCCAGACTTTCGGCGTACTGCCCCAGCTCCGCCAGGCGGACGGCTTCGTCGTAGACTGTCCGGCGGCAGTTCTCCGCCCTGTCCGCGCTGTCCCGGAAACGTTCGATCCTGTCGTATGTCTCCGCCGCCATGATCAGCGGACTCCAGTCGACGTCCGTTGCCATGCTTTCATACTGCCGTGCCGTGTAGTAGGTAATCATCCCGGAGCAGTCCAGAAAATCCCCGAGGGTCTGAAAGCCGGAGATTGCGGATCTGTAATCCCCGCTCTCCCCCGCAGCGACGGCCCCGGCATACACGGCCATCCGGGCTGAGTCCTCATAGCTGCCGGTTTCCCCGAAAAGCTTTGCGGCCTCCTCATACTTTCCCTCGTCCAGCAGCTTTCCGGCACGGGCGTACTTCGCTTCATCGCTCTCCCGGCAGGCCGTCAGGCACAGCGCCAGCAGAACCGCCAGAATGATTTTTATCCATTTCTTCATGGCGTCCCTTTTCTTACTTTCACAGACTTCTGTCCATGCGGGAAGATTCGCTTCTGAATCTTTTTCCGCAGACTTTGCATTCATAGTCAGCTCCGCCCGGCATACAACCGCCGAGAACGATCTTTCCGTCGTCGAGTTTCTTCATCAACTCTTCCGTAAAGTCCGGCAGTCCCCATACGATTTTCGCGATTCGCGTGCTGCCGCAGGACGGGCATTGCTCTTTGATTTCGGTGTTCATTACAACGCTCCCATCCGTTTCAGCTCCGCCAGCGTCTGCTCCGGGCTCCTGTGCAGGATTCCGGTTCCGCCCGCTTCCCGCCATTCCAGGATCGTCCTTTCCTGGTCGTCGATGAGGATGGTTTCCGGCCCGGTGCAGTACAGCTTTTTTTCCTTCCGGCTCACCGTATGGATCTTCACCTTCTCCGAAAGCATCCGGCGGGTCCAGACGACCTTGTCCTCGGCTGACGTAACGATGCCCCGCTCCGCCTTGGGAATCCCTGTCAGAATCTCACATTTGTCCCCGTACTTTCCGTACAGGAGCTCAAACATTTCCTTTGCCCCGGGCATCAGGTCCAGGCGGTCATAGAAATGGTCAATCTCCCGGATCCTCGCCCACATCAGGGCATCGTATTCCTCGTCATACTTTTCATTCTGGGAAGAGGCGTTCATGCGGCACAGTTCGTTTACACCCCTGTCAAAATCCGCCAGCACCCCGTCCATATCGAAATAGATTTTCCCGACTACCAACTGTTTGCGTCTCCTTTCACCGAAATGATTCTGAATCCTGCCCGAAGATCTCCCCGAAGACCGGCTTCGTTTTTTCCAGCAGGAACTGCGCTTTCTTCTGCAGGTTCGGCCTGGTGCTCCACCAGTCCGCGCTTTTCGTCATCATGGCCTCAAAGGTCGTGGCCCGGTCCTCGTATTCGAAGGTTGTCGAATATTCCCGGGCAAACCAGTCCTCCGGTTCGTCATACTGCCCGCCGGCCGCCAGCACCGAATCCTGCTGCGAGTATCTGAACCCCTTCGGGTTCAGGTTTCTCCATTTGTCAAAAGCATGCCTGTCATCCTCGAGAATCCGGAGTTCCATCGCGTGCCAGATCTCGTGATGGACCGAACTCTCCGCAACGCCCGTCCGGGAAAGCATGATGTCGAGGCTCCCGTCCCCGGATGTCTGAACCCCGCCGAAGGGAATCCCCCTGGCCGAGATCTCGTCCGCCAGGCGGAACTGCAGACCTTCCGGGTACTTTCCGGACACAAAACCCCGGAAAAAGCCCGCCGGATATGCGTTGAGCACGTTGAACAGGATCAGCAGCAGGCCGGTAAAACGCCTGTTACCGATCACCAGCCGCTGGAAAGGCGTGTTTCCCTCCGGTATGATCCGGAACTCATATTCCTCCGGGGACCAACCGGAACACTCTTTCCCCATCAGGATGGTCACCCCGAACTGCTCCTGCAGATAATCGCGCAGCAAATCCGCGTCAACCGCTTTTTCCGCGGCGGCCGCAGGCGCGGGCAGCGCAAAGCAGACCGCCAACAGCACAAGGAAAAGCGTCAGCCCCCGTTTCATCTGCCCACCTCCTTCCAGCCGCTGTCTCCACAACTCCCCAATTCTATTATGACCGATATCGCACCGCATGACAAGATGAAACTTTCGGCGATCTCCGGTCCTGTTTGACGAAGCATGGGACAACTGGTATATTATGGATGCCGAAAGCCGAAAAACGGGAGGATTGCGAGTCTTATTGCGTCCGGAAAATGTCTTAAGGAAAGCGGGGAAAACGGATGTACTACAACAGGATCCTGGTGATCGCACTTGTCGCCTGGGCTGCAGCGCAGACGGCGAAGGTGATCACTTACTGGATCATCAACAAAAAGTTCGTCCTTGAACGGTTCTTCGGAGACGGCGGGATGCCGAGCAGCCATTCGGCGGTGGTGGTGGCGCTGGCCACGGCGACCGGGCTGCAATGCGGATGGGATTCACCGCTGTTTGCCGTTGCCGCTATTCTCGCGATTATCGTAATGCATGACGCGACAGGAGTCCGGCAGGAAACCGGGAAACAGGCAAAGGTGATCAACGATATTGTGAAAATGCTGGAGGCGAGAGGACGGGGAGAACTGACCCCGGCCGAAACGCTGAAGGAGTTTGTGGGACATACAGGCCCGCAGGTGCTGGTCGGGGCGCTCGGGGGGATTGCGGTGGCGGTTATCATGAATATGATATTGCCGTAAGGGGGCTTTCCGGCTTGCAGCTGCGGATATTCGTGGTATAATAAGAGAAAATTCAGGGAGGGCAGAAGTCAGATGGTCCGGGAGATCGTTCATGATCCGGTGCTTTTGAGCCAGAAGTGCACCGAGGCGACAGCGGAGGATATTCCAATCGCGGAGGACCTGATCGACACCCTGAAGGCGAACATGGGCCGGTGCGTCGGGATGGCCGCGAACATGATCGGGAAACGGAAGCGGATCATCGCCATAGCAAAGGGACCGATGATTATTGCGATGCTGAACCCTCAGATTATCGGGACGTTTGAGGAATACGAGGCGGAGGAAGGCTGCCTGTCCCTGGAGGGGACTAGGAAGGTCAAACGATACCGGAGCATCCGCCTGAAGTGGACCGACGTACAGATGAAGGAGCATATCGGGATTCTGGACGGATTTCAGGCACAGATTGTGCAGCATGAGGTGGATCATTGCAACGGGATACTGGTTTGACCAGTATCCCGTTGCTATTATATATTGTGTTTTCGCCGGTTGATCCGGCGGACCGGACGGCCGGTGCCCGCGGTGCGGGGCCGGCTGTTTTGCTGTCCGGCTGAGGCACCGCGTTTCGGCTGTGTGCGGGTTTGCTGCGGGCTGCGCGGCTGCGGACTGCGGGCCTGTTGCGGACGCATCGGGGACGCGGCCGGATTCGGGCGCGGAGCACGGACGGGAACCGCCTCTCCGCTGCGCGTGAGTTTTGCGGGGCGAGGTTCGCGAACCTTCGGAGGCGTGGGCGTGGTAATCTCCATGGGCCAGTCGCTCTGCTCCTCCCGCAGGCGCTTGCCGATGAGCTTTTCTACCTGGTTAAGCTGTTTGACCTCATCGATGCAGCAGAAGGAGATCGCCTTGCCCTCCCGGCCGGCGCGGCCCGTGCGTCCGATGCGGTGGATATAGGCTTCAGGTTCCATGGGCATATCGTAATTGAAGACATGGGAAAGGCCTGCCACGTCGATGCCGCGGGCTGCGATATCCGTCGCCACCAGCACCCGGCACTCGCCGGATTTGAAACGGTTGAGCGCTGTCTGCCGCGCGTTCTGGGATTTGTCCCCGTGGATGCCGGCTGCCTCAATGCCCTTGCGTTTCAGATCCCGGACGATGCGGTCCACGCCGTGTTTCGTGCGGGAAAAGACGAGGGCGCTCTCGACTTCCGGATCGGACAGCAGCTGCGCAAGCAGGTGTTTTTTGTTGACCTTATCCACATAGTACAGGCACTGGTCAATGGCCTCGACGGTGGAGGTGACAGGATCGACCTTGACGTTCTCCGGGTCCACGAGGAGGTCAAGGGCCAGCTTTTCCACCTCGGGCGGCATGGTTGCGGAAAAGAGAAGGGTCTGGCGCTCGTCCGGCAGGCAGCGGACGATCTTCCGTACGTCGTGAATAAAGCCCATGTCGAGCATCCGGTCGGCCTCGTCCAGGACGAAGATTTCGACCCAATCCAGACGCACGAGGCCCTGACCCATCAGGTCCAGCAGGCGGCCCGGGCAGGCGACAACAATGTCCGCGCCGCGGTGAAGGGCTTCCACCTGGCCGCCCTGGCCGACGCCGCCGAAGATGACGGCGGTTTCGAGCCCGAGACCTTTGCCGTAGAGCTGAAAATTCTCATAGGTCTGGAGCGCCAGTTCCCGGGTCGGGGAAAGGATCAGGGAGCGGATAACCTTCGCGTTTTTCCGCGGGGGGTTCTCATGCAGCAGCTGCAGGATCGGCAGGGCGAAGGCAGCGGTCTTGCCGGTGCCGGTCTGGGCGCAGCCGAGGACGTCCTTTCCCGAAAGGACCAAGGGGATCGTGGCAGACTGAATCGGGGTAGGTGTTTCGTACCCCGATTCATGGATGTTCTTTAAGATTGGTGAGACTAAGTTAAGAGATTCAAAATTCATAAATTATCGTTCTTTGCGGTATAACAGGATTTCGCGCCTGCGGGCGCGACCAGGGCTTTCCGATCGCCCTGGACCTTCGGCCGAATACTTGTATAAAATGGAAAAAGTTAAATCAGTTCCAGAACGTCGGTGTATTCGTAGTTGTGAGCCAGGGCGACGTTTTTGTTGGTCAGTTTGCCGCCGTAGGTGTTGACGCCGGAACGGATGACATCGCTGTTTTTGCAGGCTTCCTCGAGGCCGGCAGCGGCAATTTCCAGGCCGTATTTCACGGTGGCATTGGTCAGGGCGATGGTGCTGGTGCGCGGCACGGCGCCGGGCATGTTGCCGACGCAGTAGTGGACCACGCCGCCCTCGGTGTAGACCGGATCGTCATGGGTGGTGACGTGGGAGGATTCACCGCAGCCGCCCTGGTCAATGGCGACGTCCACAAAAACGGCGCCGGGCTTCATCTCGGGCAGGTACTTTTTCTTGAAGAGCTTCGGGGTGGAACCGCCGGGGATCAGCACGGACCCGATGACCAGATCCGCATCCTTCAGTACCCGTTCCACGTTGGAGTCATTGGAGACAAGGGTCTGGATATGGGCACCGAACATGTTGTCGAGCTCTTCCAGACGCTTCAGGCTGATATCCAGGATGGTGACGTTCGCGCCCATGCCGACGGCGATCTTGCAGGCGTTCATGCCCACGGTGCCGCCGCCGAGGATCACGACATTGGCTTTCGGGGTACCGGGAACGCCGGCCAGCAGGATCCCTTCACCGCCGAATTTCTTTTCCAGATACTTGGCGCCTTCCTGAATGGAGAGGCGGCCGGCAATCTGGCTCATCGGGGCGAGGAGGGGCAGGGAGCGATCCTTCTCCTGCAGGGTCTCATACGCGACGGCGTGGACTTTGCCCTCGAGGAGAGCGTCCATCTGCTGCTTGTCGGCGGCGAGGTGCAGATAGGTGTAGAGGATCAGACCCGGACGGAAGAGCGGATATTCGCTTTCCAGCGGTTCCTTAACTTTGACCATCATGTCGACCAGATGCCATACGTCCGCGGCGTTATCGATGAGGGACGCACCGGCAGCCATGTATTCGTTGTCGGCGAAGCCGGAACCGACGCCGGCGCCCATCTCAATATAGACATGGTGGCCTGCGGCGATATAGGCCCTTACGTTATCCGGTGTAAGGCCCACGCGGTATTCGTTGTTTTTGATTTCCTTTACGCAACCGATCTTCATAGGGGGATCCTCCTTATCAGATATTTAAAATTCTTGCGGCCTTCAGGATGCATACCTGGGTTTTGGCGTCGGAGATTTTGCCTGACATGACGTCGTCGACGAGGTCCTTCAGGGGGACGGTGTAAACGTTCAGGAATTCGTCCGTGTCCAGCTCCTGCTTTCCTTTATGGAGCCCGCGGGCCAGATACATCGTGATATATTCATCACTGTAGGCAGGGGCCGGATGGAAATCCCCGATGTCGGTCCATTCATCCGCGCTGTACCCGGTTTCCTCACGCAGCTCGCGCTGAATGGCGGAGAGCCGGTCTTCATCCGGGGAATCCAGCTTGCCCGCAGGAATCTCGAGGATTACCCGGTCCAGGGGATAGCGGTACTGCCGTTCAACGATGACTTCGTTGTTTTCAGTGACGGGAATGACACAAACCGCACCGATGTGACGGATGACTTCCCTGATGGAAGAATGGCCGTTAGGGAGTTCCACGGTGTCGCGGATTACGTGGAGAATGACGCCGTCGAAGATCTCTTCGGAAGAGATCTTCTTTTCAGAGAGCGCTTTCAGTTCCTGCTCATGATTGAATTCCATAAATGCTCCTGACTAAGGGGGCTTTCCGATCTTCCTGGGCTGCCGCCCGTTCTTCGCTGAAATAGAGCCACTGGCTCTATTTCCGGGCGCTACGAACCCCTTAAACCCCTTCGGCTTGCGGGTGTAATGAGGTGATTGAGGGGCTTTCCGAGTGCCCTGGGCTGCCGCCTCCAACATAGGCTCCACTGGAGCCTATGCTTACTGAAAACGGGCACACTGGCCCGTTTTCCGGGCGTGCGGAACCCCTGGACCTTCGGTTATTTGGGCTGTATGGTTGCCTTGATCCGACGGACGCCGGCGGAGGAGGATTCTTCCTTGCGGATTTTGAAGGAACCCAGGTCGCCGGTGTTGTTCGCGTGGGGGCCGCCGCAGATTTCGAAGGAATAGTCGCCCATCTTGTAGGTGCGGACCGTTTCACCGTATTTGCTCTCAAACAAACCGATGGCGCCCTTTGCCTTGGCTTCGGGAACGGTCATCTCTTCCATGACGACGGGAACTTTCGCGTCGATGGCGACGTTCACGAGGCGCTCGACTTCCGTAATCTCCTCAGGCGTCATTTTCCGGCCGAAGGAGAAATCGAAACGCAGGCGCTCGGTGGTGATATTGGAGCCCTTCTGGGCAACCTCATCGCCCAGGACCTTTCGCAGGGCGGCATGAAGCAGGTGGGTAGCGGTGTGCAGTTTGGCGGTTTCCTCATTCTGTTCCGCCAGACCGCCCTTAAAGGTGCCTTCCTGTTTGCTGATCGCCTGATGCTCCCTGAAGGCTTCGGCGAAGCCGTTCGCGTCCACGGTCAGGCCTTCTTCGGCCGCCAGCTCTTCCGTCAGCTCCAGCGGGAAACCGTAAGTATCGTAGAGACGGAAGGCCTGTTTGCCGCTGATCTCGGTTTCGGGCTTCCAGGAGGGATCCTTCTGGGCCATGAACTCATTCTTGCGGCGGATGCCGGTAATGCACTTGGTGAATTCCTTCATGCCGGTCACGAGGGTCGCCTCGAAACGGGCGGCTTCCTTCAGGATTTCGTCGAGGATGTAGTCCTTCTTCTCCACGAGGAGCGGATAGGCTTCGTCGTAGACCTGCTCGATGAAGATCCGGCTTACATCGGCCAGGACGGAGGACTCCAGGCCCAGCTTCCTGGTGTAACGCATGGCGCGGCGGAGCAGGCGGCGCAGGATGTAGCCGGCGCCCACGTTGGAAGGCAGGATGCCGTTGACGTCGCCGATGAGCATGGTGGAGGTGCGGATATGATCCGCGACAATGCGCATCGCCTTCTGCGCGTCGGCATCTTCGTCATACTTAAACCCGGACTTCTCCTCCAGATACTGAATGACGGGGAGGAAAAGGTCGGTTTTGTACCCGTCGGTCAGGCCGTTCAGGAAAGCCAGCATGCGATCCAGACCGAAGCCGGTATCCACGTTCTTGTTGGCCAGGGGGGCATAGCCGTCGGCATTTTTGACGTACTGCATATAGACATCGTTGCCAATCTCCACATACCGCCCGCAGCCGCAGGCCGGACCGCAATCCGGGCCGCAGGCCTTGTCATGCCGGGGATAGAACCACTCGTTGTCCGGGCCGCAGGGGGTGCCGGTGGTGCCTTCCAGCTCCCACCAGTTATCGGACTTGGGCAGGTAGAAGATGTGCTCGGGTTTGATGCCGACGGCCTTAAGCAGGTCGGCGGTTTCATCGTCCCGGGGCGCGGCGTCGTTGCCTTCGAACACGGTGGAGCAGATCTCATTCCCGTCCAGGCCGAAGACCTTGGTCAGCAGGTCATAGCTCCACTGAGTTTTTTCTTTCTTAAAATAATCTCCCAGGGACCAGTTGCCCATCATCTCGAAGAAAGTGAAATGAGTCGGGTCGCCGACGCTCTCAATATCCACGGTGCGGACGCAGCCCTGCACGTTGCACAGGCGCTTTTTCCCGGAGGGATGATCCTTGCCCAGCAGATAGGGCATCAGCGGCTGCATGCCGGCCACGTTGAACATGACGCCGGTCGAGCCGTCGCCGATCAGCGAAACGGCGCCGATATTGACATGACCCCGCTCTTCATAGAAGCGGATCCAGGCGTTTCTTAGTTCTTTCGATGAGATTTTGTTCATGGGCTTCTTACTCCTTGTAATATACTTGACAAGCAACATTCAGCCAATCCTCAGACCCTATCCCCCTGCCCCCTTCCCCACGCTTTCAGTGGCCAGTATCGCAGATTGATTTGCGTGGGGACGGGGATTAGTAAGTGGTGGGGCTGCGCCCCACACCCCGCCGAAAGGAACGGAAGGCAAAAGTACCAAGCAGCTGAAAAGCTACCTTAAACAATAACTTGAATATTATATCAAAGCAGAAATGGCTTTGCAAGAACGGATTGAGTGGATTTCCTGTGTTCTTTCGGGACGGAAGGCGTTGACTTTCCCGAAATGAGGTTCATAATTGTATACAGAATACAGAGCGGTGCTTCAAGGGACCGCCATTTTTTCGGAGGCAGGAAGATGAACCTTACACAGAAAATCCTGAACGCGCACCTGGTCAGCGGGATTCCGAAGGCCGGGGAAGAAGTTTCCATCCGGATTGACCAGACCCTGACGCAGGATTCCACCGGCACGATGGCCTACCTGCAGTTTGAGGCGATGGGGATCGGCCGGGTGCGGACGATGAAGAGCGTAGCCTATATCGATCACAACACCCTGCAGACGGGGTTTGAGAACGCGGACGACCATCAGTATATCCAGAGCGTGACGAAGAAGCACGGGATCTTCTGCTCCAAGCCGGGCAACGGTATCTGCCATCAGGTACAGCTGGAGCGTTTCGGCGTGCCGGGACTTACTTTGCTGGGCAGCGACAGCCATACGCCCACCGGCGGCGGCATCGGGATGCTCGCCATCGGGGCAGGCGGCCTGGACGTAGCCGTGGCCATGGGCGGCGGCGCGTACTATCTGACCTACCCGAAGGTTGTCGGGATCCGGCTGAGCGGGAAACTGCCCTACGGCGTGGCCGCAAAGGACATTATCCTGGAGGTGCTGCGCCGGCTGAGCGTCAAGGGCGGCGTCGGCAAGGTCATGGAATATATCGGCGAGGGCGTTAAGACGCTGACCGTACCGGAGCGGGCGACGATCGCGAACATGGGCGCGGAACTGGGCGCGACAACCAGCGTCTTCCCCAGCGACGAGGTGACCCGCGCATTCCTGAAAGCCCAGGGCCGGGAAAAGGACTTTACCGAGCTGAGCGCGGACGCGGACGCTGAATATGACGAGATCGTAGAGATTGACCTGGATACGCTGGAGCCGCTGGTGGCTCAGCCGCATATGCCCGACAACGTGGACACGGTCAAAAACGTCGGGCCGATCAAGGTCGACCAGGTGTTTATCGGCAGCTGCACGAATTCCAGCTATCAGGATATGATGCGGGTTGCGCGGATTCTGAAGGGAAAGACCGTCCATCCGGATGTGAGCCTGGTTATCGGGCCCGGATCGAAGCAGGTCCTGACGATGCTTGCCCGCAACGGCGCGCTGGCAGACATGCTCGGCGCCGGCGCCCGGATCCTCGAGAGTGCGTGCGGTCCCTGCATCGGCATGGGCCAGAGTCCGAAGACAAACGCCGTTTCCGTGCGCACGAACAACCGGAATTTCTATGCGCGCAGCGGGACTGCTTCCGCGGGCATCTACCTGACCAGCTGCGAGACGGCGGCCGTGACGGCGCTGACAGGTGTGCTGACCGACCCGAGGACGCTGGATATCGATCTGACGGTGGAACAGCCGGCGCAGTTTGAAGTGAATGACAATCTGGTGATCCCGCCGGCAGCGGAGGGGCAGGAAGAGGCGGTCGAGGTCGTTCGCGGCCCGAACATCAAGCCTTTCCCGCTGGGACACGAACTGGAAGAATCCGTCAGCGGCAAAGTGCTGCTGAAGATGGAGGATAACATCACGACGGACCATATCATGCCCAGCAATGCGAAGCTGCTGCCGTACCGCAGCAATATCCCGCATCTGGCGGATTTCTGCCTGACGCCGGTGGATGAGAGTTTCCCCGCCCGCGCGAAGGCGGAAAACGGCGGCATTCTTGTTGCCGGGGCAAACTACGGCCAGGGTTCCAGCCGGGAGCACGCGGCGCTCGTGCCCCTGTACCTCGGGATTCGCGCGGTGGCGGCGAAGAGTTTCGCCCGCATTCATCAGGCGAACCTGATCAATAACGGAATCCTGCCGCTGACTTTCGTCAATGAGGCGGATTATGACAGGATCGACCAGGCGGACGTGCTGAGTCTGCCGGGTGTGCGGGCAAAGATCGAGGCCGGGGAAGAGATCCTGACACTGAAGAACGAGACAAAGAACGAGACCTATGAGGTGAAGCTGCCGCTGACCGAAAGGCAGCGCGGGATGATCCTGGCGGGCGGACTGATCAATTTCATCCGCACGAAAGGGTAATGCAGGGAACCGTCCGTCCCGTTTCATGGGGGAGGGGAATACTGACATGAGATTTCTGCATCTGGCGGATCTTCATCTCGGGAAGTACATTTACGGTACTTCCCTGATCGACAACGGTGATCAGAAAGTCTGGGTCGACCGCTTTCTGGAAAAGGCACGAGAGTTAAAGCCGAATGCAGCGGTCATTGCCGGGGATGTGTATGACCGCGGCCTTCCTCCCGGACAGGCGGCAAAGCTGCTGAGTTTTCTGGTGACAACGCTGTCAGAAATGGATATTCCCGTGCTGATTACTGCCGGGAACCACGATTCGGTCTATCATCTGTCATTCCTCAGTCCTCTGCTGGAGGCGCGGAACGTTTATATCTCCAGACCCATTGAACAGTCAACGGAACTGGTGCATAAAACACTGACAGACGAGTACGGACCGGTCACGTTCTGGCTGCTTCCGTATATCTATCCGGCGATGATTGCCCAGGCGCTGGGAGATGAGGAAATCCGGGATTACGATACTGCTGTCAGGAGAATTCTGGCTGTTCAGGATATTGATTTCACGCAGCGCAATGTGCTGATTGCCCATCAGAACGTGACGGCGGGCGGACAGGAAGCTGAACGCGGCGGATCGGAATCCATGGTCGGCGGCGTCGGCCAGGTGGATTATACAGCCTTTGACGGTTTTGACTATGTGGCTCTGGGACACATTCATTCTTCCTATCATGTGGGCCGTGAAGAGGTCCGGTACGCGGGCACACCGATGGCTTATCATTTCAATGAAACAAAACAGCCGGACAAAGGACCGCTGCTGGTAACTCTTGAGGAAAAGGGCAGCAGGATCCGGACAGAACGGCAGAATATTGAGCCGCTGCATCGCATGCGGGAGATCCGGGGAACCTATGATGAGATCAGGAAAACGGCCGCTGTCCATCCCGGGGAGAATGAATATCTCAAGGTGATCCTGACGGATCAGCGGATTACCCCGCTGATATCCGATTTTATTCACGAGACTGCCAGGGCTCACGGGAGCACCGTGATGGAACTGACCTCCGAATACAATGCGTTCACGGGGGACGCCGTTTTCTCCGGCATGAAAGATATGCATGAAAAGCCGGTGGAGGAATTGTTTGCGGATTTCTATAAGGACCGGAATGACGGGGTTGAGGCGGATGAACAGGATCTGAAACTGATGGCGTTTGTCGGCGAAGTGACGCGAAACGCCTCAGTGACACAGGAAAAACCGGATGAGAAGATGTACCGCAGGATCCTGGCATTTGCTCTCGGACAGGAGGCAGACCGGAAATGAAACCCATCACGCTTGAGATGAAGGCATTCGGGTCATATGCTGAAAAAGCGGAAATCCATTTCAATCATTTCGATCACGGTCTGTTTTTGATTTCCGGTGAAACCGGGGCGGGCAAGAGCATGATCTTTGACGCCATTACTTTTGCCCTGTACGGCAAGACCAGCGGCAGCGACCGGAAACCGATGGATATGCACTGCGATCTGGTCAGCCCTGACGCGGATACGTATGTGAAACTGGTTTTCATGCAGAACGGGCGTGAATATACAGTGGAAAGAACCATCCATTTCCCGAAGAAACAAGGCACAAAAGATGAGTACAATGATCCAAAGCAGGATGCTGTTCTGACGGAGCCGGACCGCGTTACCGTAAAGGGACAGGACAATGTCAGCAGGCGCTGCACAAAGCTCCTGGGGATGGATGTTGAACAGTTCCGGAAAACCGTCATGCTGGCGCAGGGTGAATTCCGGGAATTCCTGAAAGCCGACAGTGACAAGAAAAACGAGATTCTGGGGGAGCTGTTTGACAATTCCGCCTTCAAAATGTACCAGGATCTGCTGGACGGCGCAAAAAACCTTCTGTTTAAACAACGCAGGGATCATCAGGAAAAACTGAAGAACCTGATTGATGACAGTTTCCCGGAAGAGGAGAGGATTTCCTTTCATCCGGAGAATCCGGATTTGCTGGATAAACTTGAACAGCTTGTGAAAGCTGACAGGGGACGGCTGAATGAACTGGAGAAGAAAAAAGCCGCCATTCTGGAAGAACTGCAAAAACTGAGCGCCGAACGCGGCGCGGCAGAAGGCGTCAATCATGATCTTCATGAACTGGAGGAAAAGAAAAAGCATCTGGCGGAACTGAGATCCCGGGAAAACGAAGTGAATGAACTGAACAAAACCATTGACGCGGTCGGCAAAGTGCTTCATACCGTCAGACCGAAGACCGATGCCCGGAAAAGGGCTGCCGATGCACTTGAAAAAGCCAATACGGAAATCCGTAAGCTTGAATCCGAACTGAAGAACTGCGAAGAGATTCTGGACGAGGCAAAGAAAGCAACGGCCGGGGACGCAGAGGCGAAAAAACGGGTTGAGGAACTGAAAAAAGAGATCCACAGCCTGGAGGAACAGCTGCCGAGGTATATAGAACTGAAAGACCATACGGAGGCGATGGCCCGGACGGAAAAAGCCGGGCAAGCTGCCCGTACAAATCTGGAATATGCTGAAAAACAACAGCTGGAACTGAAGAATGAACAGGAGGATATCGCAAAGCGGCTTGAGGAACTGAAGGATATCGATCATCAGGCGGCAGATCTGGTCAAAGCGGATGAGACCGCCCGAAACGCACAGGATACACTGACCGGCAGGGACGGAATCAAAGCGACTGTTCAGTCCATTCAAACAGATGAAGCACAATTCAAAACCGAAACAGAGAAACTGACTGAACTGGCGAAGAAAGCCGCAGAGGCTGAAGCAGCGCATCACGATCTCTACCGGAAATTTATCGCGGGCCAGGCAGGACTTCTGGCGGACAATCTGCGCAAGGATATTGAATCCAACGGGAAGGCTGCCTGCCCGGTCTGCGGGACGGTCCATATGAAGGCGGAGGATGAACATTTCGCCCCGATGCCGGAAGGGACGCCTGTGGAGAGCAAGGTCAGGTCAGCCGAGAAGGCATACAAAAATGCTGAAGAAGAACGGAAACAGCAGGATGCTCTTGTGCAGGAAAAGAGAAAAGATCTTGAAGGCAGAAAGAATGATCTGCTCCGGAAAGCAGATGCTCTTTTCCCGGAATGCACCTGGGAACAGATTTCAGAAGCAGACTTTCTGAAAAAGGCCGAGCAGGACCTGAAGGATCAGTCCAGGGCTGCCGGTTCCGCGCTGGAGGAAGCAAGGAAGCTGCAGAAGGAACGGAACGGTCTGATCAAAAAGCGGGATGATAACCAGAAAACACTTGACGATCTGGCTTCCGGGATTGAAGCACTGAAAAAAGAAGAAAGCGCACAGCATGCCGCGTTTGCCGCGGCAGAGAGTGCTGCGGCGCTGCTGAGGAAAACACTGAAACTCGAATCGGCTGAAGCGGCGCAGCACCAGATCAATATCTGGACTGAAGAACAGAAAGCATTGCAGAACCGTATTGATGAACACGTTCAGGCCGAGAACGCTGCACAGAATCAATTTTCGGGTGCGAAGGGCAACCTGGAAGGAAAGAAAAATGAACTTCCCGGGCTGAGGGAGGCGCTTGCGGAGGCGGCGCATAAGGCGGATGAGGTGCTGGCTGAAAACGGCTTTGCAGATGAGGAGGCCGCAGAGACCGTACTGGCGCCGGTCGGTGATGCAAACGGGGAGATATGGCTTCAGAAGCAGGCAAAAGCCGTCCATGATTATGAAAGCGACTGCAGAACAACCGCTGACCGGATCACAGAGCTGGAAAAGAAAACAGAGGGGAAAACGCTCATTGATCCGGAGGGGCTGAATGCCCGGATCGCAGAGAAGCAGGAAGAACAGTCGGCGGCAGACAGGGAATACAATACAGAAGACAGTAACCTGACGAATCATCAAAGGATTTTCGGAAAAGCAAAGGAATACAAGGAAGCCCTGACTTCCACCGATTCCGCGTGGAAGCGGCTTGATACGCTGGGTACGCTGGCAGTCGGATCAAACAGTGAAGGCGGCAGGATCAGCTTTGACCGGTATGTGATGGGCGCTGTTTTCCGTGAGATTCTGGAAATGGCCAACCGCCGGCTGGATATCATGAGCGGCGGACAATATGAACTGATCCACAAGAAGGACGCAGACAGAAAAAACGCAAAGGCCGGGCTGGAAATCGAAGTGCTGGTAACAGGCACCGGAAAGTCCCGTCCGTCTTCCAACCTTTCGGGCGGCGAAGGATTCTACGCCTCACTGGCTCTTGCCCTCGGCCTTTCCGACGTGGTGCAGATGCATTCCGGTGAAAAAAAGCTGGACGCCCTGTTTATTGATGAAGGGTTCGGGACGCTCAGCCCCGATGTGCTGGACAAGGCGCTGGAAGTACTGGGTCAGCTGTCTGCCGGAGACCGGCTTGTCGGTATTATCTCCCATGTGGACAAACTGGAAGAAAGCATTCCGCAGAAGATCCGGGTCACCCGGGACGATACAGGAAGCCATATTTACTGCAGTCATTGATCCCGGCACCTTACTTCCGGATTGTGCCGGCGGAGCTGAAACGGTATAAGGTTCTCAGACGAATCAAAGGCGCCGGTTGCTGAGTTTGTTGCGGTACATTCTTTCGTCCGCCTCCCTCAGGGCGCTGTCGAGGCTGATCTGCCGGCAGTCTTCGAATACGGCGCAGCCGACGCTGGCGGAAATGCGGTAGGGCTTGCCGCTGCTTTCGGAGAGCTTTGCAAGTGTTTCCGTAAAGATCCGGGTTCTGTCCGCTTCGTCCTCCCGGCTGTAGCGGCCGATTCCGATCAGGAAAAACTCATCCCCGCCGCTCCGGACACAGATTTCATGGGGCGCGGCGACAGCCGTCAGCGCGGCGCACACGGTTTTAATGCCGAAATATCCTTCGCTGTGGCCGAAGGTAGGCTGTAAACAATCCGATCCTTTTGCGCCTGCTCATCTTCATTTTCCTCCGTCTGTAACCATTTGGTCCCTTTTCGGTGTTCTTATCTTTTCCGTCTTTCTTTCCCGGCAGACTGATAGTAATTGCTTTTAAACTCATACATTCTCCGGTCCGCTGCTTTCAGGAGGGAATCCAGATCTGAAAACTCTTCTGTTGACGCAACACCGTATGAAATGGAAATGCTGCTGATAAACCGCCCTTTCCAGTCAGCACAGATCTTCTCCATGCGCTCCAGACACTTCTCCGCTTCGGTTTCCGGTTTTTCCATGATGACTGTGAATTCGTCGCCGCCGAGACGGTAGACGGTTTCGATCCCGTCAAAGCTCTTTCTGAGGCACTCTGCCGAGGCGATGATCAGTTCATCGCCTGCTTCGTGTCCAAGGGTGTCGTTTACCTCTTTCAGGCCGTTGATATCCGCCATGACCACCGTGCAGGGGACGGGCAATTGCTTAGAAAGCTGCCCGACTTTCTCGGAATAGGCCCGCCTGTTCTGCAGGCCGGTCATCTGGTCATAATAGGCATATCGGGTCTCCAGTTCAGCCAGCTGCATAGCGGATTCAGCAAAAACATAGCGCTCGAACCGGGTTTTGTTGATGAAATGCCCCATCAGGATTCCGACCGATCCGAATATAACGAAGAAGGTTACAGTCCATCGGTAAATATCAGGATCCATGCGTTGGGAGCCGGCAATCACCAGTACCCCGAAATCAATCAAAATCAGCGCAAGCGTGGACAGGGTATCCGTGACGTAACTGACCGGGACAATCAGCAGCGTGCAGAAGATGACGGCAGACCGGAGATGGGGTTTCAGCACCGTGATGCCGACGCCCGCGCCAAGAAGCGCCATATTCAGCGCGATCGCGACCGCCGACACAAGGTACAGATGTTTTGGGCAGACATAATGCGCAAGGAACAGCGCAACGCCGCAAACAACAAGAACGATAATATAGACGGGGAGGCACTCAGTATACTCCGGGTCAATGCGGGACATGACCAGACTGAAGGACCAGAAGATGAGCTGGATTACCGCCCAGAAAATCGCGGCTTTCCGGTTGTCCTCCAGGATATTCTTCCGGACTTTTACATTGCTGTTCTGCAAGGTACTTGCAAACAGCAATTCATTTTTGATCTTTGAAAGCATATTGATTCCTTCCTCAGCCATTGCCAACGGTCACATTTACATTTCCTGTTTCCCCGTCAGATCAGCTGCTTCCGCCTTTCATCCGAAATCATCTCACGCAGCTGGAGCCCGTTCCGGCGCTTGTACAGGATCTGTTCCAGCGGTTCCGGACGGTGATAAAGATAACCCTGGGACAGTTCGCATCCGATACTGATCAGAAACTCCTTCTGTTCCTCCGTCTCCACGCCTTCCGCCAAGGTATGGATCCCCAGCTTGCGGCAGATCCCGGTAATCGCCTGCAGGATTTCACGGTTGACATTGTTTTTCCCGTCCAAGTTCCGGACCAGGTCCATATCAAACTTGATCAGATCCACATCCATTTTGCTGAATACATTCAGGGAAGAATAAGCGCTTCCGAAGTCATCCAGCCATACACGGAATCCATCGGAGCGGAGCGCCGCCAACTGCTTATAAAACCGTTCCGGCGCGGTTGCCATATCCTGTTCCGTGATTTCAATGATGAAGTAATTCTTCCCGATGCCGTACCGGCCGATATCATAGCTGTCCACAATCCGGTTCAGTTCAGCGACCATATCCACATGGTCAAAATCCTGCCGGGCGAAATTGACGGAGACCGGAACCAGCGGCAGGCCGTTTTCATAGCGGACGCTGATTTCCCTGCAGACCTGCTCGAAGATATGCAGATCCAGTTTGTACAGCAGATGGTATTTTTGCAGCACCGGGATGAACTCCGCCGGGGAGATGGTCCCGCGCGCCGGATCCACCCAGCGGGCCAGGGCTTCCAGTGCGGCGCCTTTTCCCGTTTCCGTTTCTGCGATTCCCTGGTAATATACCCTGAACCAGTTGCTGCTCAGCGCCTGTTCATGGTGTTCCACGATATACAGCTCATTCCAGTACAGCTCATCCGCTTCCGGGGACCAGAACCGCCAGATCCTGTTCAGGTCCGGACCGATCCGCCGGATCGCGTTCCGTGTATGATCCCACGCTTCGTCGCAGCTCATATCCCCGGTCATTTCACAGACCCCGGCTATCACGCCGGTCGTATTTCCATAGGCTTCCTTGCGGATACGCCGGTTGGCAAGCTCAATCTTTTCGCAAAGCTGCGTCCTGCTTTCCGGATCCGTAATCACGAGGAAATGGTCTTCCACGCCGCGGACAATCAGGCTGTCAGGAAAGGTTTCCTGCAGTACGGAGGTAATCAGGCGGAGCAGTTCGTCGCCCTTTTTGAACCCGTACTGGTTGTTATAGGACTGCATCGAATTCACATCAAAATAGATAAGCACCGGCTGTTTTCCCGCCGATCGCAGCGCGTGAACCCGTTCATCCCCGAATCGGATTATATAATTGACGTTGGGCAGGCCGGTCACCGGATCGGAATAGAATACATCCTGGCGGAACAGATTGTATTTTTCCGTCAGAGCCGCGATCTCTTTACTGCTCTCCGAAACATCCGCATAGGTCAGCAAAGCCAGTTCCGTACCGTCCGGCATGGTCATCCATTCGCCAACCGCGTGAACATAGTGATATCCGTCTTCGTGCCGGGCACGGAAAATCACGTTATATCCGCTGCGGTGATGGGCAAAGTCATCGCTGACATGGGCGACATTCCCCGCGTCATCCGGATGCATCCGCTCAAACTGCCCGCCGATTAACCATTTCATGGTTTCATCCCGATCCAGTTTCACCAGGCGGCAGAAACCATCCGAAACCAGCAGCGGAACGACCTTTCCGTCGATAAACTGATAGAATACCTGCGGAATCGGTATTGCTTCATATGCTTTTCGGATTTCCTCGGGAAATATGAACACGGGCGCCTCCCCTTTGCGTCTGTCGGTAAACGGTTTCATTGTCGGTTCCGATCATTCATTCCTGTTGTGCCTGTCAACATTATATCGGTCAAAAGGGATTTTATCAACCATCATTATGCACGAGGCTGCATACAGTTCCGGGCGCGTTTTCATTTGCGTGAAAAAAACGGAACGAAAGGAACCGTCCCTCCCGTTCCGTTTTTGAAGGAGTGTCCCGGGTGTTCCAAAGGCTGAGGGAGAATGCTTTCGAAGTTTTCGGAAGAGAAAAGTGGAACGAAAGGAACCGTCCCTCCCGTTCGAATGCGTGATAGATATAGACGAGAAAGTACGGCCAATGGTGAATCCCGGCGGTCGCCTCTCGGATTTTCTGCTCAACTGATCTGTACTGAAAAGAAGCAGTTTCCTATGATGTTCAGGAAAACGTTGTTTACGGAACAATCGATGTGCAGAAGGCTGATTTTGGCAAACTGGAAACGATAGTCATTACGCTGAATGCCGAAGGACTGAAGAGTGAAAACGATCTGATCCGGTATGGTGGCTGAATTGTGAAATTATTCCAAAAATGAAAAGTGCTAAAAATCCGGTGCTGAAGGTTGCGGCTACTGAGGAAAGAGAGAGACTTACTGAATGTTCAACTCCTGATAGAGCTGCTTTCTGTATCCGGCATCTGTGCTTGCTGACTGCCAATGATGGCATGTCAGTTACTCGTAATTCCAGACTTCCATCAGTTTTCCATCCTTGAAACGGGCGATGGAACTGTAGGGCTCAAAGCCGCTGTCCGTAAGCGCATTCAGGAATTCCTGCGCTCCGCCTTCCTTATGATCCCAGTTTTCTTCATAATGATATGCAAAACCGTCCGGCAATGGCAGCGGGACTTCTGTGGTGGCGATCTGCCGACGGAATGTTATGTCGTTGACAAGGGGATGGCAGTATCCGTCAGCGCCGATGGAGAGTGCAATATAACCGTCAAATTCTTCCTTCGTATAGATTTCATAGGATTCCGGGACAAGTTCCCGGTCTGAGACCACGGTTTCGTATTTATCGTAAAGATACTGCGCAAGCTCCGGTTCCCTGACGGTGATATCACCGGTATCAAGCTCACCGTCCCCGTCTGAGTCATACCAGCCATGGATCACGACCGCTTCAACCGTATAGGTTTCTCCGTTGACTTCTACGGTATCATCCGGCTTTAAGGCTTCCACTTCGGCGATATTGTAACGGTCCTCCAGATACAGGGTCATGGTCAATGAACCGCCTGCGGCTTTCGTTTCGGTATCCACGCCAAACCAGAACTCTCCGTTGTTCAGGTCATAGCTGTCCGGTGTGAGATCCAGGGGGCGGATATGCTTTGCTTCCGCAAAAGAAAGAGTGACTACCGAAATCAGTATAACAGTGAACAGGAGTGACAGCGCTTTCTTCATCTTCATAACCTCACTTTCGAAGCAGTTCTGTGGCTGCTTCCAGTATATCAGACGAGGTGCATTGTGAAAAGTTCCCAATGAAGGCAGAAATATAAATGAAGCCCGGGCCATGGAAGCCCGAGCCTGATAACGTCATGATGGTTTTAAGTTCTTCCTTATTAATCTTCAACCTTTGGGTGGTAAAGCCCCAGCTTTATTAAATCCTCCCTGGAAAATTCTTTAAGCGGTCTCCCATCTATTAAACACATACCGCCGGAAACCTTATCCATTTCATCCAGGTTCAGCTCTTCCAGATCCATTTCTTTGTTTTCCATTTCCTTGTTATCCATTGGTTTTGCCTCCTCATCATTATTCTCTTTATATCAGCTGAGTATCAGCTTCCACCTGTTTATACGAACCACGAAACGGGGATGGCAGTGAAGCGCGAAAAAAATTTTTTTCCCGGCTTTTTTGCTTGTCTCAATCATTTTCTTCGTAAGCGCTCTATCCGCGCATGGATTTTAACCTTTTGTCACATCCTCAATGAAATCTGGTTCCGTTGGTGACAGTATCCCTGGGAGGATATGAAGGCTGAAAATGAAAAAAAGAACTGGCTGCGGTGCTGGAAATGATAAAAGAGGAGACCAAAAAGAAAGACTGTCGCCTGTAAAGAGACCTGAAAGATCACTTTGCAGTATGATGGCTGATTTATGGGATTATACCGAATTGAAAAGTGCTAAAGATCTATACTGAAGATTGCGGTTACTGAGTCAAGGAAAGAGACTTACTGAATGTTCAACTCCTGATAGAGCTGCTTTCTGTATCCGGCATCCGAAGCAGCACGAAAAGCGTCGTCTGTTCTTCCAAGGTTTTTGAGCTGAGTCATTAAAGAACCAAGCCTGGATTCGCCTTCAGCACGGCCTTCAGCACGGCCTTCAGCGCGGCCTTCAGCGCGGCCTTCAGCACGGCCTTCCTGCCTGATCTCTTCTTCTTCAAATTTCTTTGCTTTTTGCTCATCCAGCCAGGTAAACATGATTTCCGCAGCCTCCTCTTCTTCCAGATATGCCTTCAGCACATCCCGATCCTTACAGATCCTCAGGGTTTCCTCTACGGCTTTGCGGGTCCTGCCGTAATGTCGGATCCAGACTACCGGATCAAGGCAGTTCACTGAATATTCAGCTCCTGATAGAGCTGCTTTCTGTATCCGGCATCCGAAGCAGCACGGAAAGCGTCGTCTGTTCTTCCAAGGTTTTTGAGCTGAGTCATTAAAGAACCAAGCCTGGATTCGCCTTCAGCACGGCCTTCAGCACGACCTTCCTGCCGGATTTCT
>Ga0265298_10002915_pt1 | contig 23196 bp, 20 predicted proteins | sample AusTroGonzalo_MG_3_FD_193486 | JGI IMG/M metagenome (GOLD analysis project Ga0265298, IMG submission 193486) | Bovine rumen microbial communities from tropical cattle in Woodstock, Queensland, Australia - Gonzalo_01 | ecosystem: Host-associated > Mammals > Digestive system > Stomach > Rumen ...
ATCGGGGCTCAACGCGCCGAGGATCACCGGTGCACGCAGCGAATCGGCCTCTTCCGCGACCGCACGGATCATTTCCAGATCGGAGACATCGAACATTCCCACCGCATAGCCGCGTTTCGAGGCGTCCGCGAGCATTTCCTTCATATTGACAAGCGCCATTTTTCAACTCCTGTAACTTATATCAGTCCAAAATGTTTCAGCAGGATCTCTTCAGCTTCCCGGTTCCAGAGTCCGCCGTTCGCTTCGCAGCATTCGGCCAGGCGGGCAAACAGGGGATCGGACTTCTTCGAGGCAAAATCCGCGATCGCGGTCAGCGGACAGCGGATGCCCGGATAGATGATCTTTTTCCCGCCCGGAATGGACGGCAGATTCATGGTCGTTTCGATGACCGCGTCCAGACCGCCGATATGGGTGATCATCACCTCGGGATGGATCCGGTCCTGTTCCATCAGGCGCAGGGCGGTCCGCAGATCGTTGACCGTACCGCCGGACGTGCCGGTAACATGCGTTGACGCGTAATGGACATTGTAGAAATTGAACTCTGCACTGAAATTCTTGTCCATGGGCCCGGCGAAGAAATTCAGGCAGCCGTCTTTGGCGAGGATCTGGTCGGCGAGTTCGACCGCGGCGCGCACCGGCGCCATGCACAGGATGTCATCGAACCCCTTTCCGCCGCTGAGATCCATCATCGTCTTGCAGGCATCGCCGGACGAGGTGTTGACGAATTTCAGGGTGATGCCGTCTTTCGCAGCTACCGCCGGCGGAAAAATCTTTTCCGCCCGCGCCAGACGGTCAGGATTGATGTCCGTCACGATCAGGGTCCCCGGTTTGCGTTCTCCGCCGTGGAGCGCATAGTCGATCGCGCCCAGCCCCATGGGACCGGTCCCGCCGATGATCGCCATCCGACCGCCATCCACGATCCCCATTTCGTGAGAATATTCTTCCTTGCCGCTGTGATAGAACGCGCGGAATCCGCCGACGATGCAGCTCATGGGTTCCGCCAGGCTGCCTTTGAAACAGCCGTCGCCGGTATATGGCAGGATACATCCTTTTTCGATGATATTATTGGGGATGACCACCAGTTCGGAATCCCCGCCGACCGTGCCGAAGGAGTAGCCGATCGTATCGTAATTGACCGTCTGATCCACCACCGGCTGGACCGCGAAACGGTCGCCCTCATGATATCGGTCCGCCCATTTTTTCCCGGCTTTCAGGATGACGCCGCACAATTCATGTCCGATGATCACGGGATTTTCCGCGACGTTGTCCGGGACGCGTTTATGGGCGGCGCCCTGCTCCACCGTCTTGTAGGTGGACATGCAGACGCTGTCCGACACGATCCGTGCCAGGATGCTGTCATCGGTGAGTTCGGGCAGTTCGAAGGTTTCCAGACGCAGATCGCGTTTGCCGTATAATCTTACTGCAGAAGTTTTCATGGTTCTCCTTGATGTTTCGATCCGGCCGTAATATAACCATATTCCGCGCTAAAATCAATCATCCTGCGGTAAAAACGTCCTTTTTCGTCCGGAAATTCTGCAACTTTTTTCAAAAAAAGATCATATCGGACAAAAAATGTCCGGGGTGGTGTGGTATATTATTGCCGGAAACAAAGAATCACCCGACGGAGGTTCGATATGACCGAAGAACAGGCCCTCAAAAAATTTGTCCGCTGCACCCGATTCAATGATTTGGACGGCGCACGGGAAGCTCTGCAGTTCATTCCGCCCGAAACCGTGAACCGGCAGGACGCCGACGGCCGCGACATGCTCATCCGGGCAGTGGCCGCACGCAATACCTGCGCCGTGGAAGCTTTGCTGAACAGCAGGTGCGACCTGACCCATAAAGAGAAACGCAGCGGCAAAACGGCAGTCGGCCTGGCCATGGAATGTCCGGAAAAATCCCGCATCCGTCAGCTTTTCCTGCTGAAAAAATACCACCCGGACGCGCCCTTCAATCTCGGCATTGCCTGTGAAAGAAACGATATCGAGGTCGTGGCGGCGCATCTGCCGCCCGGCTGCCATCCGACCCTCAATGAGAATTTTGTCTATCCCATGCCGCCGGGTTTCCTCCAGGAACTGCCGCTGGCCAGGGCCGTCAGGGCCAATGCCGCGGATGTCGTCAAGCTGTTGCTGGAACGCGGGGCGGACCCGGATGCTTTCTGCCGGAAGAATGAAAAGACCCCCCGGGAACTGGCCGCGGACAAACCCGGAATCCGGAAGCTTTTCGGCGGACAGTGAAACAGCGTGTTCTCCATGTCCTCCGCAGCCTTGGCGAAGGAGTATCTGTTTTTTTTGATTTGTCCCTATTGCTTTTCGGAAAATCAGATTTATATTGAAGCCCAACAACTATTCAGAAGAAAGGAAACATCGACATGGGTCTGGCAGGAGGCATCATCGGGGGTATCATCGGAGGGATCATCGGCGGGCCGTGGGGCATTGCCATCGGCGCCGGACTGGGCTCGTATCTGACCGGATCTGGACAGAAAAAGCCGGAAGGATCCGGGGAAACGGACATTCTCCAGGGGTTCAAGGTGTTTTTCCTCTGCCTCGGGAAACTGGCAAAAGCCGACGGGGTCGTAACGCAGAACGAAGCCGATTTCATCAAGGGAATCCTGCACGAAATTGATTCCCGGGGCGACATAAAGAAACAGCTGATCGATTCATTCAATGCCGGGAAGACGGATCCGCGGACGTTTCCGCAATGCGTCCAGCCCCTGGCGACCTTTTTCCCGGACCGCAATGACCGGACCAACCTGATGCAGACTTTCTGCGTTCTGGCCATTGCCGACGGCCCGATGGACGAGGAGACGAAGTCGCTCCTGACCGCGGCGGAAATAACGCTGGACCTGCCCGGTTTCACGGATCACTTCATCGCCGAAAATTCCCAGACACACCGGGAAGAGCCGCGCGTTGCTCCGCAAACCGATGACCTGGAGGAGGCATACCGGATCCTCGAAATTCCGCCGGCTTCCACCGATGCCGAAGTCAAGCAGGCCCGCCGGAAAAAGCTGCTGGAATACCATCCGGACCGTATTCAGGGCAAGGGCCTCCCGGATTCCTTCATCACATTCGCGGCGGAACAGACCCGCAAGATCAATGAGGCTTACGATCTGATCGCCGCCCGGCGCGGAATGAAGAACCAGTAGCCGTTCAGATGCAGTAATCCGTGATCCCGATTTCGGCATTGTGCCGCCGGTAGGCGTTCAGGATGTCGTCCAGCGTGATCTTTTTCGTCAGCTGCCGGATCCCCTCGTTCAGCTCCGTCCAGATGTCGCGCGCGGGACACAGTGCCTGACGTTTGCACTTTTCCGGCGAACGCACGCAGTCCACCACCGAAATAGGTCCTTCCATCGTTTCCAGAATATCCAGCAGCGTGATCTCGTCCGGCCGTTTCGCCAGATGGAAACCGCCTTTGACCCCGCGCACCGAGCGGATCAGACGCGCCCGCCGCAGGTCGATCACCAGGCGGCTGATGTATTTCTCCGAAATCTGCTGCGACTTCGCAATGTCCCGGATCAGCCTCGGTTTCTCCGGATCGTGGGTCGCCAGATCGATCAGGATGCGCAACCCGTATCTTCCTTTGGTAGAGATTTTCATGTCCTGCCTCCAAATCAATGTTTTTTCTGTTGGTCTTTTCTCGGTAATATGCCACGGGAACCGTGAAAATCAAGTTCAAATCCGCAAAGATTACAAAAAAAGTAGATTTTTCTTCGAATCGGACTTGATTTTTTTGAAAAATGTGGTATTTTACCAATACACGACCAAAAAGGTAATGTTTCTCAACCAAACAGGAAAGGACAAGTATCATGAGTATCGCAAGCACCATTCTGGACAAGATCGGCGGGACCCCGCTGGTGAAAATCAACAAGCTGAACAAAGGCGGCGCGGAAGTCGTCGTCAAAGTCGAATCGTTCAACCCGGGCGGCTCGGTCAAGGACCGCATCGCCTTCGCCATGATCGAAGCGGCGGAAAAAGCGGGAAAACTCAAACCCGGCGCGCTGATCATCGAACCCACCAGCGGCAACACGGGCGTCGGCCTCGCGTTCGTCTCTGCGGTCAAGGGCTACCACCTGATCCTGACCATGCCCGAAACGATGAGCATCGAACGGCGCAAGCTGGCTGCGGCCTACGGCGCGGAGATCGTGCTGACCGAAGGCGCCAAAGGCATGAAAGGCGCGATCGAAAAAGCGCTGGAACTCCAGCAGCAGAATCCTGGTTCGTTCATCCCGCAGCAGTTCGAGAACCAGGCCAACCCGGCCTACCACAAGGCGCACACCGGACCAGAGATCTGGGCGGACGCCGACGGCAAGGTCGATGCCTTTGTCGCGGGCGTCGGCACCGGCGGCACCCTGACCGGCGTCGCGGAATTCCTGCGCGAAAAGAATCCGTCCGTCAAGATCTATGCGGTCGAGCCCGACACCAGCCCGGTGCTGTCCGGCGGCAAGCCCGGTCCGCATAAGATCCAGGGCATCGGCGCGGGCTTCGTCCCGAAAGTGCTGAACACCGGCATCATCACCGAAGTCATCCCCGTTGCCGCCGAAAACGCGGGCAAGACCGCCCGGGCCGCCGCGGCTCAGGAAGGTCTGCTGGTCGGCATCAGTTCAGGCGCGGCGCTCTATGCCGCCCTCGAACTCGCCAAAAAGCCGGAATTCAAAGGCAAACGCATCGTCGCCCTGCTCCCCGACACCGGCGAACGTTATCTTTCCACCTGGCTGTTCTCAGAGTAAAATCGCTATTCAGGAGAAAAATATATGGAACCGGTTGAAATCAACGGACATTGTTTCGAGGGATATTCCATACCCACGGCGAACTCGGTCATCCTGATCATCAAAGCGCCGCGCGGCTTCCTCGGCTGCGGTTATTTTTCGCTGGAAACGGCGGAAAAACTCGGCGACGCGGCGGTCATTGTCAAAGGAGTGAAGAATTTCGACGACATGCTGGCGGCGCAGGTGAAAGGTCTCTCCCCGGCTGCCGCCGCGCTGGGGATCACCGCCGCCATGACCGGCAAAGAAGCATTGCTGAAACTGGTTTAAGAAGAGGATCGCCAATGAAATCTGATTTTGCCAAATTCAAAAAGATCGACGCCCATTCCCATATCGGGAAGTTCGGCAGTCCGTTCGATGTTGATTTCGATGCCGCCATGCTCAAGGAACAGATGGCCGAATACAACATCGAAAAGACCATCCTGTGCCCGGCGGCGGCCTCGCTTAACGCCGAACTGCTGGCCGTGTGGAAACAGATGTCCGGTCAGGTGATACCCCTTTACTGGGTGAACGCTAACCTCGGACAACCCGCGTATGAGGACCTGGAACATTATCTGCGCGACCTCGGTTTCGCGGGCGTGAAGATGCAGCCGCTGTTCGACGGTTTCACCGCGGATTCGCCGATGGTCGATCCGATCATGGAAATTGCGCGCCAATACCGCAAACCCGTGTTCATCCATTGCGGACATCCGCCGTTTTCGCTGCCGTGGCAGATCGGTCTGCTGGCCGAAAGGCATCCGGACATTCCGATCGTGATGATCCACATGGGCCACGGCCACGGAGTTTATATCGACGCGAGCATCACCATGGCGAAAAAGTTCGACAATCTGTATCTGGAAGTTTCCGGGATGCCGATGGGCTGCCAGATCAAAAACGCCTATTTGAATGTCGGATCGGAACGGGTGATGTTCGGCATTGATTCGCCGTTCCATCATCCGAGCGTGGAGATCCAGCGGGTGATGTCCTGCGGATTGACCGATTCTCAGCTCGAAGACGTATTTTACAACAACGCCGCCAGATTCATGGGTTTGAAGTAAGTGCATCCATCTGTCCCGATGACGCCGATTCAGTCCGCTTTTCGCGTTTGTCCGACTGGTCGGACGATTTCGCGGAAACAGGCGGGGCAGTCTTCCCATTACCCAGGGATCCGCTCCCAAATCCGGCGATATCCGCCTTGACAAAGACGAAGGACCGTGCTATATTCATGACCATTGCCGTGCCCCGCCCTGGCGGCGAGCGCTTCCCGGACGGCGGGCGGGGTTTGGAAATCCATATCCGCCACCCACATCGGCAACACGTCGGCCGGCTTGCCGAACTTCTCCGCGAAGTCGTATTTGATGCTGTTGGTATTCCGGCGGGGGATGACGGTATCGAAATCGAATTTCATGCCAGCTGCTCCTGAATTGAATTTTATCTGACTTCTTTGTATTGTCCATGATGCTGCCGGGAGACATTCTTCAGCAGCTCGGAAAACTGGCCCATGGAAATCGAATGGATCGTCAGGTTCGGCACTTCATTTTTCAGAAAAGCCGTCAAAGATACAGAGTCACAATCCTGAGGCTCACCGTCCGAAAGGAAAAAGACGGACTGGATCCCTTCCGCTCTGATAATGGGAATGATGGCTTGCCAGGCATTCTTCATTTGGGTACCGCCGCCCGGAGAAAGGGCCTTGACGAAATCAATGGCCTCAGCAACCTCTTGCATGGAAGAAAACCGGTAACCGGGCGTGCTCTGATCGGGAAAAAAGCGGCAGCCGCTGGAAAAACAGACGATCCGGAAACGATCTGATGTTTTTCTGGTTCTGGTTTCGATATGTCGGTCCGCAAGAGATTTTTCAACTTCCTTTTTAACCAATTCGAGGCGGGACAAGTCGCTGTCGGAAGTGCGAGCCCCCATGGACGAGGAAACATCCAGCAGGAAAATGACCGATCCGGAGGCTTCAACGCCGAAAAAACCTGTCGAAGTCCCGGAGCCGGAAGCAGGGCCGGAATTCCTGCCGGGGAGGTAAATCGTTGCGATATTGTCGTTCGATTTATCTTTGCTGGCGATGGGAAGTTGTCCGCTGCCGGAAGGATCCTTCTGTTTATTTTTTCCCTGTCTGCCGTTTTCTGCGATCGGAGAAACGGAATTTTTTGATTCTGCGGCTGTCCCGGCATGTTTTCCGGAGCTGCCCTGCCCTTTTCCGGAACCGGAACCATGATCGCCGGAACCGCTGCCTCTGCCATACTGTCCTGAGCCGTTCCCGGCGCCGCCGGAACCGCTGCCGCCCCTGGGAATGAGCATAAAGCCCAGAGCAATGATGACAGCCCAGAACAGAATAAAAATCAGATAACGGCAGCAGCATTTTCTGTTTTCAGTATTCATAGAATTTATCAGTCCGGTTGGCAAATTGGTATGCAAAAAAGTCACTGTCGGCAGACTGCATCAGGAAACCGTGAAAGAGATTCTGTTTTTTCAGGATCTCGCGCAAACGGTAAAAATCCCCGGCATCACCCCTGCTGATGATGAATTCCGGGATGCGGCCGGACGGCAATCCATTCATGATTTTCTGAAAATCAGGAGCGAGCCCATTGCCGGCAAAGATGCTGATGCCTTTTTCCGGGATCGGAGAACAGAGAAAAGATTGGTCTCTGACCTGATAAGTCACGGCAGGATTGGGCGTGTAGGAACTCCCGTTGATCTCCGGCCCGACCGGCCAGATCTTTCCGTTGTTGACAAAAAGGAAATAAGGAATATCTTCTTTTCTGACCATCGTCGCGAAAACCAGATTTTTCAGATGGGCCGAACCGATTTTCCGGTTCAGGTCAGCCAGAATCGTTTTTTTCTTTTTGACCATGGCCAGAAGTTCCTTGAGCTGCTTTTCCGTTTTCTGCTGTTCTGCGACGGCTTTCAGCGTCCGCACCTCCAGATTTTTCAATACAGTGCGGCTTAAATTCACCTTTTGAAGCGCCATTTTCCGCAAAAGCTGTTTTTCCCGGTACATGCGTTCCATCAGGGCGATCTCATGGATCAGCCGGAGCCGGGGATCGGCTTTCATATGTTCCAGCAGCTTGGCCTGTTCATCGGTCTTTTTCATCAGTTCATCAAGTTCATTCTGAAGCATGGCTGCCTGCTGCCGGACGACTTCGATATTTTCGCTCTGATCGGGAACGGCATTCTTTTTTTCCAGACCCCGGATCGAGATCATGACCGTGAGCAGGATGGCGATGAACATCACTCCGCCGAAAGTATTGCACATGGCGTCCAGGAGCAAATCAAGGCTGGATCCTTCAGAATTGCGTCGGCTCATTTCCGGATCTCCGCGGCAATGAGGGTCTGTTCGTCCGGCAGGATCTCCCTGCCCCGCTCGAAGCCGGCTTTTTTCAGTGCTTCCGACAAGGATTCGCCGTAAGAAAAGGCGGAAGGTTTCAGGAGCAGGACAAAATAAACACGCCCGGCCGGAAGGGAACGGCAAAAGGCGAGGCAATCGCCATAGTCATCGTTGGCAATGGAAAAAGTTTTCCGGGGAAACGAGTTGTCGATGCTGTTCACGCTGATTTCAGTGCCGCTGCATTCGAGCAGGACGGGCTGTTTGGGGTTGTTTCTGTTCCAGACGAACCGGATCACGTTCCTGATTCTGTCATACAGCTTTTCCCGATGTCTGATCTCATCATTCAACGCCGCGAGCTGTTTCTGCAGTTCGGAACTTCTGGATTGGTTTCCCGCGGTGAGGATCTCGGATTTCTTTTTCAGGTCGGTCTGTTCTTTCTGAGCTTGCAGAAGCAGGACATTCTCTTCTTCCAGTTTCAGGATCGAATTATCGGTCTGCTGCAATTGCCGGATCCATTTATCTTTCAGTTCCGGAAGGGTTTCGATCCGGAGTTTCTTCAGCTCCTCGATGCGCCGGTTCTGTTCCGCCGCCTGCCGGCGCAGTTGGATCAGGACCTCCTGCAGCTGTTTCATCTCCTTTTTCAGTGCCGTGAGTTCCGCCTGAATTTCCCGGTTTTTCTGCTGAACTTTCATGGGGCTCTGCTGGAGGACCATCAGCACCAGCATGATGACGATCAGAAACATGATCCCTGTGATGCTGGTGATGATATCCTGAAAACTGAAAAAAGAAACAGCAGCAGAGTTGTCTTTGGAAGCCATAGAACTCAATCCCCGTCTTCCTGAGCCAGATCGATGCTTTTGATCCTGCTGATCAGATAGCGATGGCAGTAATCGGAACACTCATCCAGGAAAAGTTCCTCCCGGTTGAGGACCCAGGTCATCAGCAGCTGGATGATCAAAGCCATGACCAGGGCGATCAGAGTCGTTTCGAACGCGATGGAAAGACCGCCGGTCACATTGCCCAGAGCGGCGATCAGTTCCTGGGGATTGGCGGCGCCCTTGTCGATCACGGTTCCGAAATTGCCGATCGCCTTGGCCAGTCCCAGCACGGTTCCGATAAATCCCAGCACGGGAATTGCCCAGATAAAACCTTTCAGGACCGTATAACTGCCGCTCAGATATTCGTCATCGTTCCTGGCCTGCGTATTGAGACATTCGGCGACGGCGCTGACATTGCCGAGATTCTTCAGATTGACCAGGGCACGCTGGATCCGGTCAAGGAGGACAAAATCTTTCGGATTGCTGACCAGCAGATTGATTTTTTCCAGGATGAGCCGGGCGCTGGCACAGGTCAGCACGAAATTGCTGTCATCCGGCAGCAGACTGAGTTCCAGCACCTTCCGCTGGACATGAAGTTTCTGGATCTTGATCAGCAATATCGACAGCGCCCAGCAACCCAGGAAAACGGTGAAATAGGGAATGGAAGAACGGTCTTTTTCGCCCCCGTGAAAAAACATATCCACGGCCCAGTGCTGTCCGCGGAAGAAACTCAAGCTCAAATAAAACAGGGAAAAAAGCACCACTCCGCCAAGGAAAGAAAAAAGGGAGTTGACATCCGTGAATTTTTTGCTTTTGAAACCGCAGATACATTCGATATCGCTCAATTTTCGGGAAATCTGTTTCTGCTGCATAAAACATCCTTTCATTTTCATATCAAAGTTTTAAACGAGTAAATAACCGAAACCAGGACGGGATTGAGAAAAAAGACGACGGCGGACACCGGAACTTTCCAGGATCTTCCGCCGGTTTCCATATAGTCGCGCAGCTGCATGGCGCTGCTGCACAGGACCAGAGTGTCGATGAAAACCAGAACGGCCTGCACCCATAAATGCTGAATGCCGTGAGCCAAAGCCAGAAAACTGCACGCCAGAGTGCCGTAATTCATAAAAAGGCCGGCCGCGCAGATCTTCCAGGACGGGGATATTTTCTGACCTGGAGCAGTACAACGTCGGGCGGCCAGCAGTCCGGTCAACCCGGCAGCCGCTCCCAGTATGGTCAGGAGGCTCAGCCCCATCAGCGGAGAAAAAATGCAGTCAAACCGCTGACTGTAATACTTGCCGAACAGCAAAATGATGCCTGTGCCCAAAAGGAATTGGATCAAGGCGGCGATACTGTAATAACGGCCGGATCTGTCGGCATGGTCATGCAGTATTTCCTGAAAATCCCAGGAAAGCGCCATGGTCCTGCCGATATCCGCGATCCACTCACGCAAAGGGGATGATGCGGCCGGCGTCCGCACCTCCGCAGACGGTTGAAACGGCAGTGTCCCCGGCTGGGAAATTTCCGGCGCGACGGCCATGCCGGCCGGCTTGGGAGGAATCATGCTGCCGGCAGGATCCCCGGTTTTTCCGGATAAATCAGGAGGCGGAACCTGCGGCGGCTCCTCCGGGTTCAGGACGATGGGCGTTCCCGGCGCTAAAGCCGGGAAAAGGATGCAGATATAGCTCCACTGGCGTTTGTCACCGGAAACCATATCATCACAAGTCAATGTCCCGCGGTTGTACATGGCGGTCAGATTGAGCATGGAATAAGGTCCGGTGATCCGGCCCGCATGCCGGAGATAATATCTTTTCCCCGCAGTATCTGACATCTTATTCAAAACTCCTTACAGCACCAGATCTGCGGGAAGGACAGACGGCCTGACCTTCAGTTCGATATTCAGGCGCTGTGCCTCTTCCCGCCATTTTCGCAAAAATTCCCCCGTGCTCTGATGGTCTCCATAACACCAGATCACCTGTCCGGCGAAAAGCCGTTTTTTCCATTTGTCATCTCTGGGAACCTCTCCCTGCCAGACTTTTTTCGGCAGGACAAAGACGGCATTATTCTCCAGGACCAGTCCCTCAACAGGGCGTTTGCAATCTTTGAAAAGATGGATTCTGACTTGGTTCTGTTCTGCTTTCTGGATCACTCCGACCGGTATCAGAAGACGGGCATGCGCCCTGCAGATAAACCTGTCCCGGAATTCTCCGGCCGCCAGGAGACGATTCAGATTCTCAAGAGTCCATTTCCGTTCGAGTTGTTTTTTCTCCTCGGCGTATTCGGCCGCCGCCTGCGGCGCCCGCCAGTTGCGAGTGGGAATGTTCTTCAGTTCTTCCAAAGCCTCCGACAATTCCGGATACAGGAGCGGTGAAACATCATGCAGTTCCTGCAGGAATTGCAGGAGCAGTGCTTTTTTCAGATAGCTGTTTTCCACATTTCCTTGCCGGCAAATGAATCTCAGGGCGCCCTTCAGGTTGGAGGTCAAACCAGGGCCATCGCCGTTCAAAGCATTATATTTCGAAGAAAGGACATGTCCCGGCCAGAAAGGCAAGCCGTCCTTGGGCATGGGCGGTTTCTGCCGGCCATTCAGCGAAATAAAACCTTTGGGCAGTTCATACGGCAGATTCGGATGCCGGGTCGTGATCAGATAGGGCATCTCCGGACTTTTTTCATTGAATGAAATGATGAAGCGGCTTTTTTTCTCATTGCCCGCCGGAAGAGGAACAAAGGTTATATTGATCCTGCGGGGATTGCGCAGATATTCAACCAGTCCGTCCTTTTCATGGAAATAAAAATAAAACGGTCTGCCGTCCGCGGCGGCAAAGATGATTTCTTTCAAATCCTTATCCGTCTGAATATCCTGGAAGAACCGGTCAAAATTTCTGCTGCGTTCCATTTTGGGGCGGAATACGCCCAGATCGGTTTTGAAAAGACCTTCCGAGAAACCGTTATTATCAGGATATCCTTCCAATTTTTCCGGGAAGATTTTTTCGTAATTATCCCGCTCTTCCTTCCAGTGTTTGCAGAGGCGGAGCGGCAAGGAATAACGCATGGCCAAGTCGGGATGTTTATAACGGATCTTTTCCAGATCCCGGATGAAATCATCAAAAGTTACCGGAGAATTGACCCGGCGGAAGACATTCTCATTTTCCCAAATCTGCTCGAAACGTTCTTTGGCGGCCTGGAATTTTTTCCTTTCCTCGTCTTTCATAGCCGGTATGATATAGCTGTACCGGCTGCTTTTCAGTTTTTCATCAAAATCATTTTGGCTTACCGCCAGGAGGGTTTTGAGGTCATTGAGTTTTTTCTGCGGATCGCGGATCTGTCTGATCAGTTCTTCGACCTCGCCGTATTTTTTCCTGCAGAAAGCCAGAAACTCAGTTTCCCTTTGCTTTTTCAGTTCAGTCCGTTTCTGGGTGATCTCAGTCTTCAGGCGGTTGAACTGATCCAGAGATTCTTTGCTGAGATACTCTTCATCTCTTAATTTTGCGGCTTCCGACATGGCCAGATCCAACTGCCGGGCGTTATCGAGGACATCAGTCCCGGCCAGCCGTTCGATCTGCTGCAGCAGACGCTTGAATTCTTCCTCACTCTTTTTCTGATGACTGAGGATCTCCTCCTTCTTCTGCCTGGCAGCGGTATGGATCCGGATGATCTGGGGATCGGCTGCAACCTTCGGCGAGGCGGCCTTCAATCCCCCATATATTCTGATGACCTCGTCATACTTCTTTTTATCCAGAAGATTCTGCATATTGACCAGGTTGCGTTTCACGGCAAGACAGTGCTGCATATACCATATGGAAAAACCGATGGCAAGAGTCAGCAAGACTGCGCCGCAGATGCCGTAAATACACCAGCGGACATGCCGCAGATGTTCCAGATGGTTATATTCTTCCTCAAGAGCTTTCAGCCGGTCGTCAAGGGCGGCCGGAATCGGATTGTCCATCAGCTGCAGCTGATTGTAATCACCAGCCACCTCAGAGAACGGAACATTGTCTGCCAGTTTCTGTTCAATTTTCCGGATCAGTTCCTGGCAGATCTGGTCATTCCTTCTCGTTTCGGCCTCCTGTTCAAGAAAAGATTCGATATCGGCGGCAGTCTGTCTCTGTTCATCGGACAGATTGACCACCGGGCTGGTACAGAAAGTCTTCCATTTTTCAAATTCTTTTTCCAAACGGTCAATATCGCGTGCCTGGTAACATTCCTGAAGCTGCGCCAGTCTGCTTTCGATCTCTTTGTTCAGTCTGGCCTGCTGAAGGGGCCGCAGTTTCTGCCGGATAGCTGATTTAAGTTCCTCCTTGGGCGGGATCAGCCAATCCGGTGCCATGACTTCGCGGCATAGTTCCTCCAATTTGCTGCAGGGGTCGGGATCTCCGTCGATCTGTTCGAGTTCATGTTCGATTTCCTGACAGCGGGAATGCTCCGCAGTGATCAGGTCATTGCGCCAGCGGGGGGAGTTGGGCAGTTTCTGCAAGATCTGCCGCAGCAGAATGATGCGCTGCAGCATGCTCCCATTCCTGGCGATCTTCCGGTAATCCTGAAATAACGCGTGAAGACATTTCTCCCCCGTGGAGATCGGGGCATTCAGCTGCTGGAGCAGCTGTTCATCGGGAAAAACCGGCGTCTCAAGGCCATATCCTTTGCAGATGGCAAAAAAGTCATTGGTCTTGAAATACGCCAGCAGCTCTGCTTCCCGGGTCAGAGGCGGATCAAAAGAAAGGTTCAATTCCCGCGCAGCCTGGATGGAACCGTTTTCTATCAGCGTGCGGCACTGTTCCAAATTGGTATTCAATTCTTTGAAAGCCAGCAGGCACGCCTTGTGCAGCTGGCGCAGATGCACACTGTCGGATAAATCGCCGCCTGCAATCAGCTGTCTTATGCTTTCAACCGTATTTTCAACAGTATTACTCATTGACGTTTCTCCGGATTACTTCAACTTTTATATCTTTTATATCTTCCAACCGTTCCTGTTCCGGAATCTGTTCGTATAAGGCAATGATATCCTCCAGATGCCGGGGAGTTTCGTTTTCCAGAATATGCCTGACTGCACGGAATAAAACTGGAGAAAGGGCTTTCAGAGTCTTTATCAGATCTGCGTTTTTCTTCTGAAACTCTTTAAGGCTGTTTTTATGATCGTTCTGGAGTTCTCTCAGTTGTTCCTGACAGCTGCGATGAACCCGGCAGTTCTTTCTGAAATCGCCATAATCCTGCAGAATTTTTTGAGCTCCCTTGCCCAGCTCTTTCTTCCTGGTCTCCGCCTGCAATATCTGCTTGATTTCATCGAGATGCAGATTCCAGGCTTTGTCATCATCCAGCGGAGCAAGCCGTTTGGTTTCCTCCAGTTTCGACTTGAGTTTTTCCATTATTTCCTTAGGCGCTTTAATGACCAGTTCGGGTTCCTGCAGCTGCTGCCGGTTCCTGGTCTTGAATATCTTTATCTTTTCTTCCGAATTCAATAATTTAACCAGAGATTTTTTCCGTTCTTCTGTCTTTCCGCTCAAAATTGACTGGGAAAATTTACGTAAAAGGATATCCTTCTTAGCTATTTTTCCCAAACTGCGGCCATTGATCGAAATCGCATAAAAATCCCGGAATGTCCACAGATTATCTGAAACATGCAGATAGAAACAGAAATTATCCATTTCGTCTATAATTCCGATTTTGATTTCCTTGTTCAACATCCTGTCAATACATGCAGGGAGATTCACGGCATCGAAAGTAAAGACATCATTGTTCTCTGATATGAATCTGATCTGTGAAATGTCTTCTTTTTGAGGGACATTATTGCCCTTTTTCGCGGGAAGCCGGAAGGACAGGAAGCCATCGGACAGCTGGAGAATCATCTGACCGGAAGGATCATTATCCGGTCTTATGCTCTGCCTGATCCCGGAAGTATCGACTTGGAAGGAATAAACTGTAACGGATTTTCCCCCGCTGGAAATGAAATCTTTCGGATTTTCAATATCGTTGACCCCGCCAATGGAATGAAGGATCAGTTCCATTTTCACCGAATCCCGCAAAGCCATCGGCAATTTAATTCGTTTGCCGGAATAAAAACCGCGGTACAATTCAAAATAATCCCGGTCTGAGAGCCGGCCGAATTTTACTTTTGGACCAGCGGCCTCCTTTTTCTGCGACAAGGCAGCTGTCTTGGAACTCCTTGATTTGCGGGGCCGTTCATGAATATTTTTTTCCCCGGAATTCTTCGGTTTCTGCCTGGTTTCCAGCGGGGCTGTCTTCGATATGGGCGGGACTGCAGCGGAGACCTTGCCGCCGGGGTGTTTTTTCCCTGCCGCAGCACCTGCTTCCTTCCTGTTGTTTGCAGACGATTTTATGATGTTGACATCATTCTCCGGATATTCATCATGATCATGCGGGTTTTCCGGAAACCGGTTTCCCGTAAAGATCCGCCAGGCCACCGCGGAAATCAACCCCAGGACAGCAGCACAGATGATCGTCAGTATCAGGATCCTTTTGTTTTTCTGTCTGGACTGGTTTGTTTCAGTAGGGTCACTTTCCTGCTTTGCATGCCTCTCCGTTCGATCAGGCAGATCCGGCCGTATCTGATCATGAGCTGAATCAGCTGCTTTTCCGGTTGGCTGCCGGTTCGTGATATGTTCGGTCCGGGGTTCGGAAGGATCGGATGCCGCATCAGCGGACAGGTTCTCCCGTTCCGGAAGGATTTCTTTCTCTTCCGGCGGAGAAACTTTTGCCTGCCAGGAGGATGGCAGGGAATTCCCGGTTCCCAGATAAATGACAGATTTCGGATCAAGCCGTCTGATGCTGCCCAGCTGGACCGAGTCTTTTACATAAGCACGTAAAAACAGCGGATTCGTCATCCGGGAAGAATAACAATACGTGGAAAAGGTGAAATGACGCAAGTCCTCCCTGCTCATCCAGACTGCCATTTCCGCAGCCAGTTCCAGCATATCGGCGCCTTTATGCTGAAGCGGATCAAAGGAAAATGCAAACCCCTTTTCCGGATTGGAATGGAAACAATCTGCCATATACTGGCCCCAGCGGGGATCGCCGGCCAGCCTTTGCCACATGCTGCCGCCTCGCGGCAAAGGCCGATGACTGACCTTTTCCTTCAGGGGAAGCAGCCGGGGTTCACCGCTCCACGGCGGAAAATTATCTTCAGCACGTAAAACCGAGACTGCTCCGCCGGGGATATCATCAAGTTCATCCGGCAAAAAGAGCAGATGGTGGGCAATTACATTGCTCCTGCCGGTATAACTCAGTCCCCCATACGATATCCGGCTCAGAACCAGGTATGACGTCCGGCCCAGACGGAGCGGCTGACATGTAAAATTTACCGGATTGCTGTTTTCATGCTCTGTCCCCGGCGCAAAAAACGGTTTATAGCCGCTCAGATTTTCAACCGGAGCGATCAGATTCGGCGGAAATCCTTTCGTAAGAGCCACCGTGGTAAAACCGGACCGTCCGGTTATCAATCCGGTCGGGGTTGACGTATATACCAGCTCAAACATACAATGGTATCTCCTGTCACTTTACAGCTTTGCGGACATCGGGAAATCGGTATTTGCTGCCGTTCAATTCAATTTCAGCACCGGCATAACATACCGGCAGACGAATGATCTTGCCGTTTGCCGGATGGGTGAAAACGATCTTGTCTCTGATGATTTGCCCCAGAATGGGTGTATTCGATGCAGGACATTTTGCGACCGGGATCTGCTCATTCTGCGCCAGCAGAAGCAGGATCGGCACATCGACCCAGATCGGACTGATTTTGGCCGGCGTGACTCCTATTGTTCCATCGTTTTTCTGTTCGGCAAAAGTCCCGAAATTCGAAATGGGAATGAAAAAGACACTGTCAAAGAAACTTTCCGCAGCGTTGACCAGGCCGGGGACATAATTCAACATCATTTCCCGGAGCGTATAGGACACCTGGTAAATATTGTCCATCGCCAGCAGATATTCCTCTTCGTCTTGCCAACCCTTGCGCTTGGTTATATAGGGGGTTTCCGCCATGTTCATGGCAAACCTGTTCCTCCATGTATCATATTTGCCTACAGCGATGACCAGGGGGATCTTGCAGGAATCAGAACTGAGCATATTGGCATGCCGGCGGATCCGGTTGATCATTTCATTCAGCAGAATGGTCTGATCCACCGCCCGGGGATTCTTCGAAACCTGCGGATCGCGTTCATCGCAGAGGGCAAGCCGCATGGATGCATCATTGACCGGATCGAAAAGAAACACGATTCCGTTCGAATGGGAAAGATGGAAAGTCGCCTGATTCACCCATTCGTCACGCCCGGGAATGAACATTTCTCCCGAGTTGTCATAAAAAATCATATTGAGGTCGTTTTCGTCGCCGTTCTGGCGGAAATCGAAGACAAAAGGCTTGGGCAGTTCGATGTCTATATCGTCCAGGCGGATCCGGTCGGAAATGCCTTCCCCGGAGATCTGGGTCGCCGGCAGTGAGGTGATCTCGTCCGGATTCAATGACATGAAAAGTTGTTTTTCGTAGGAATTCAGTGTTGCATTGAGTTCAGGATCCGCATCGAAAAAAGCAGCATCGAAATATTCCGGCAGGGTTTTCCGAAGCTGATGCGTCAGGCAGGTCAGAAAATAAGACTTCCCGCTCGAAGTCGCACCCGCTATGGAAAAATAAAGGGAAGGCTTGTCCAGCAGTCCCGAGGGAATACGGAGATGACAGCGGGGACAAGCCATTTCAGTTGCTGGCAGACCTCTTTCATCCAGCGGCTGACCCATCTGATTGAATACCGTCGGCACAAACCGTTTTGGCGCATATTCACCCAGTATGGGATCCCCATACAGTGAAGGATGGACTGATATGTACAGAATGTAATCCTGATCAAAACTTTTCCAGCAATGAGGACACAGCAGATCCCCATCGGGGATACTGCTGTCAAGATCCACATAGGGGACGTTGGATATGAATTCAGTTGTGGAATCCGCCCGGGGCGGAAGCCTGAATTTGATCCCGCACTTCGAACATTTGAATGCGGTTGCCTTGAACAGATCTTCCGTAACGCTGTAGTGCTGGCCGCAATCCGGACAGGCTATCCGTATGCCGCCATTGCCGGAACTGAGAAATACGGCCGTTCTGATCTTCTGGTCGGGCTGATCTGCAATGATTTTCCCGACCTTGAGACATTGCCCATCCTGCGGTCCGCCGGTTACTTTGGCAAAAGAATCTTCCGAAATCGTCTTGTCCGAAATCATTTTCCGCAGCTGCTCCAGCGAAAAAGGTCCAACCTGCAAGCCATCCTTGAATATGTAATAGTCCATCTTGATAACAAGCCTCAGTTATTGTTGTATTTCTGATATTCCGACAAGGCGGTATCAAAGAGTTTTTCCCAGTCAGGATTTCTGACCATCTGCAGCACTTCCAGCATCGCATTGCCCCATTCCGGAAATTCACTGCGCGGCGATAAGGTCTGCGTCTTCCTCCAGGCTGCGTAACAGCTCGGCACAAAGGAACGGTCCATATCTTTGAGATCCGACGGCGGCGCATATTCCCACTGGCCGTGCCGGTCCGGCAAAACCGTTTTGAAACTTTTTTCCCGATTCTGGTTGTAATTCCTGTTCTGGACATATTTTTCGCGGATTTCTTCCCCGATCTGTCTTATTTCTTCATCCAGTTCGTTCTTAAGTTCATCACTGATGCCGGCTTTGCGGATCGCAGCCTCGGATATGTCCCTATATTTCGAATACAGACAAAATGCCAGAAAATAATTTTTCTGATTGTCTGCCAGATTTTGGATGACCCGGATTGCATTTGCATTTTTCAGTGAATCTTTCAAACCTTTTTCAAGCAGCATGTCCAGGGTGCCCGAATTGCTGCCCTGGGATGAGTTCTGAGGAGAATAAGGACAGCTGTTCTGGCTGAACGTCCTCTGCTTTTTCTGCCGTTCGGCCGATTGTGCTTTGGCTGCACGGTATTGGGAGATATCGCGTTTTATGGAATTGTTATACTTTTCCAGATCCTTATAAAAAGCAAGTATCAGATTGGTGACAGGCACATTCATTTTTTCTGCCAGTTTCCTGTATCCGTCTGAAAGTTTTCTTGCCTCAATGCCGCTTCTTAAATTCCAATATGCCAGTTCCATGGCCACTGTCTCCGGAGTCAGTTCCGATTCGAGATAATTCAGTTTTATGCAGACTCCAAATTTCGGTCTGACATAACAGATTGAGCCGTTTCCATGGTAAGGAGTACACTCCAGCAGATTTGTACCGTTGTTTTCACGAATCACCTTTTTGAAAACCACGATATCGCTTTTTATCGTTTTCCCGTCTGCATAGTCGGAATAAAGCAATTGCCCGGCATCATCATCGGTCAGAAATTCCTCCTCCGCAGATAACCAGAAAAAAGGAAAAATGAGCCACATTATACAGAAAACAACTTTATGCTTCATAGACTCCTCTTTCTGAAAATATGGATATCACAACAGTTCCCGGCTATCCTCATATATAAAAATAACACATTTTCTGTTAATTGCAAGCAATGGTCTCTCATAAAAATCGAAAATTGCGAGGGCAGTCGCACTCCCGCAGGTGCAGTTCGACGAAATGAAGAAACAGACTTCGAAGGATGATTTCCATTTCGACGAAATCAAAAAAAGCGGCCGACCTGCCCACCGAGGCGAAACGCTCGCTTCTGCGCAAAACCTCCACCGAAGACGAGATCATCGCCGGAATCGAACCGGACGGCTGGAATGATTCCGTGATGCAGATTGGGCAGGGCGCATAAGTTTACCGATTTTTTCTTTTGCCGCATTTACTTTTCGACCGGTTTTGTTATCCAAATCGCGGGCCCCTTGGATTTAAATTTTTTTGAAAGGAGAAAATTATGAGAACTCGGAATTCAGATCTTTATTGCGTCAAAAACGTCTTCCGCCGTGCCATGGAAGCGAAAAAGTACCTTTACCTGAAAGACGGCACTATGCCGCAGGAGGTCAGAGATCTCTGCTTTCCGGCACCCGAAATCGCTCCCGAAGTCATCGACGAATGGAACCGTAACCAATCCCGTAAAGAAGACCTCATTGATAAATTTGTTCTCCGCAACACCATGGTTGGTGATTTCGCATCCGCCCGGATCATTCTGCTGGATAACTGCGTCCCCGAAGAATATCCCGGAGAATTCACGAAAAGCTCCCTTCTCGATGCGGTGAACTTCTGGTTTTATTTCGGCCTGGCGATAGAAGATATATATACGGATCCGGAGAGATCGGCAGACTCCCGGAAGAACGGTGAGACAGAAACCGAAAAACTTCATATTTATGGCAGGAATTATCACTATTTCACCCAATTCTGGCAGTTCGAACTCCATACTTTGCAGAATACCGGACTGCTTGATGCATTTTATCCGGTGGCCTGCCCGATTTGTTCAGCCCAGGATAATTATACCCGCTACAAATTGACCGGACGCAAAGGTGTCGTTGAGGCTTATGCGAAGATAGCGAGACTGCAGCCGTATTTCGCCCAGATCGCCTGGTTCACCTTCGATCTGGAACAATTCACCAGAAAAACCAACTACTACAACTTCGGACATGAGATCGAATTTATCAAAAAACCGTATTATGATTATTTCAAGAACATCAAAGCGGTCGTTTTGGAAAAAATCCGCAATGCGATGGCCGAAAACAAAGTCATCATCTGCCGGAATGAACTTGCCCTGTGGAATCGCGAGATCGATTTTTCCAATTATGAAAACTTTTTCTATCTTTATGATCCGGCACTTCCCGTCTGCCGCGGCAATGTCGGTAAAGGCTGTGATCTGAGTGCAAGACTGGCGGCTGATCCCTTTGACGAACTGGTAAAAGCCTGCAGTCCGTTTTTGAAATGACCAGGCCCACTGCACGGTGCTCGCCAGCCTCACCATCCCGAATACCGTCACGAAAATCGGGAGGAGAGCCTTTGCCGACTGCATGGGTCTGACCAGCGTCGATCTCCCCGACAGTATCACGGAAATCGGGGAACATGCCTTTGCCGGCTGCACGGGGCTGACCAGCGTCACCATCCCGGCCCGTATCACGAAATTCGGGAAACTTGCCTTCTCCCGCTGCGTGGGTCTCACCAGCGTCAGCATCCCGGATTCCGTCAAGTCATTGATCCCGAAAAACGCCTTTGCACGAAATACAAAAATCATCTGAGGGGAGAAAGATCGATCTGCAAAACAGAAAGCGGGAAAAGCAAAAAACGCCGAACCGGCAAAGATTCCAATTTACTTTTCCGGTTCGACGGTTAATAAAGTAAAAACCAAATCTCGAGTAAAGGCAGGGGGCAGTTTTTTGTGAATTCGAATTTACTTTCCGGCGGTTTTTGTTATACGATTTGCGGATTCCCTTGAATTTAAAATCGGAGGTTTTTTATGAGACAACTTTCACGCTACGACCTGCTGCATGCCGTTGCCGATCACGATACCGGGGAAGTGCGCAGCCTGCTCCGCCAGGCGGAAAGACAGCACCTTTCGCTTCCCGCCGACTTCTATCCGGAGCTGCCGGAAATCATCCGCTGGCTTTATCATTATTTTCCCCGGCCGGGAAAACCACCCTTCGCGGAGCGTTACTGGCAGGTCCTGCCGGACGCCGCCTACGAGATCCTCGAACTGCTTCGTCCCTTTTACGATTTCGGCGAACGCGTAAAACTATGGCATAATCATTTTCTCTATCAGCCGATCCTGCATGAAGACATCCGGATGCTGGAGTATCTCTGGACGCTCGATCCGCTGAAACATCGTGCACGTCAGCAGCCGCTTGGACAACTTTTCCGTGCGGCGGTCGAAGATTTCTGCTATATGCGTCTCCCCGACTGGGAGGGGCTGCCGCCCGACAGGAAAAATCCCGGCGGCTATTCCATTGATCTCGGAGCGAAGGACTGGCTGGAGACACTCTATGCGCAGGCGGAACGCTGTCACATCGGCCTGCCGGAACATCTGGAATTTCTGCTGAAGCACCGCTGCCCGCGGAATAGAGCGAAATTTAAACTCCAGCTTCAGCAGCCGGACTTCGCACTCCGGATGTGGCACGACAGGCCTTCGGACCGTAACTGGGAAATCACGGATCGGAATCTCACTCACAAACAGGGACAGGATTGCGATGCAATGGTGAAAGCCTGTATCCATGACGGCGAATACTCGATCCTGACTTGCGTATGCGGTGTCCCGGCGTGTGCCAACGTCCGCGCACCGGTCCTTTCCATGATTTTCGGGGACGTCGCCCGCTGGCGCGTAACCTCGTCCGAGGATGACGAGGAGCCCCGCGTCTATTACCTCGCCGTGCCCGTCGCGGACTATTTGCGCGATATCGATCTGCTGCTTGCAGCCATCGGACGCGGGATCAAGGAAGATGGTGTCTCTGAAGATGGCGAACCCGACTCAGGGCCATCCGTGGAATTCCCGGCAACTGCGCACAGCCTGAAAAAAGTGAAAACGCTCCGCGATCTCATCCGCAGGAAATTGTCCGGCGAAAAGATCCCGGAATTCAAGAAAAAAACCGGAACGGAACTTTATCGCAGTCGCTTCATACATCAATGCTTGGCGTAAAAAAATTTTTTTCTGTTTGCATTTTACTTTTTGGGGGAAACGTGTTAAATTATTGCTTGGAAGTTGATTTTAGTGTTTCAACATTCAACATCAAAGTGGAGGAAATCATGTGCGAACAAACCTTATGGAAAGAAACGAGACATCTGATGACATTTGTAAAAGCCGGCGTGGTGCCGAGAATATATGAATATATAGATAACAACGGGACTCGACATCGATATCCGGCTTGGGAAATGGCGGGCAATCCACACAATGTTTGGCTGATTTCCAAAGAAAAGTTAGATGAAAACGTGAAACATAAAGGTTCATATCCGGATAAAATAGCCGAAGGGAATGGATATTATATTTACGGCTTCACATATGATCGTAAAAAACCTGGTCAGGCCCGCGGAGAATTTTTCCGTTACCTTGCAAACAGGCAACGCACGGATCGCGAATGGAAAGTTTTTATTCCTGAATTCGCCGAAGCCGCCCAGACAAACATTTTGATACAGAATGAACCTCCAAAGAGCAGTCCTCGGAAAAGTGCGGCTCCGGCTCAGTCGGCGGGAAAAGATGAGAAAAAAGCCGAAAAACAGGAAAAGAAAAAAGAGGATACGCCATCCCTTGAAGAATGCAAAACCATAATTCTGGAGAATTTTGAAAACTTCCAAAAAGCATATAATGACAGGTATAAAAAAGAATTTCTTGGATCTGACGATGTTAAATGGTTTTTCCGCAAGGAGGATTTGGAGAAAATTAAGGAGTGGAATAAAAAAGCTTCCAATGTGGA
>Ga0265298_10002917_pt1 | contig 23185 bp, 14 predicted proteins | sample AusTroGonzalo_MG_3_FD_193486 | JGI IMG/M metagenome (GOLD analysis project Ga0265298, IMG submission 193486) | Bovine rumen microbial communities from tropical cattle in Woodstock, Queensland, Australia - Gonzalo_01 | ecosystem: Host-associated > Mammals > Digestive system > Stomach > Rumen ...
CACCGTGCCGCGCGTCATTGAGAAAGTGTATAACGGTGTGATGCGCAAGGGCGACAAGTTGAAGGGAATGAAAAAGAGAATTTTCCATTGGGCTTTCAACCTTGCCGAGCGTTACGACGAGACAGGAAAAAAGAACAACCGCGCCTATCGTTTCAAATTGTATATTGCCAATAGGTTGGTTTTCAAGGATGTGCGTAAGGCTTTCGGCGGTCGATTGGAGTTCATCATTTCGGGTGGTGCCAGTCTGCAACCGCGTTTGGTGCGCCTTTTTGCCGCCATGGACATCCCCGTTATTGAGGGTTACGGCCTGACCGAGACCTCACCCGTCATTTGTACCAACAGCCTCGCCTTGGGCATCATCAAAGCGGGAACGGTGGGTGTGCCTTGCGGCAGTGTCGACATCAAAATTGACCCTGAATCGGGCGAAATCCTTGTGAAAGGTTCGCCGGTGATGAAGGGTTATTATAAGGATGAGGAACAAACCAAAATCGCCATTGACGAGAACGACTATTTCCATACCGGCGACATTGGCGAGTTCGACGAGGATGGTTTGCTGAAGATTACGGGTCGCATGAAGGAGATTTTCAAGGACTCGATGGGCAAGTACATCTCTCCCGCGCTGATTGAGAACCGTTTCGCGGAGTCGCCGCTCATCAGCAACATTATGGTGGTGGGCGAGAATCAAAAGTTTGCCGCCGCCCTGATTGTGCCCAACTTCGAGAACCTGAAGACTTGGTGCGAAGAGAACCACATTCCTTATACCACCAACGCTGAAATCATCAAGGAAAAGAAGGTGAACGACCGTTACCGCAAGGAGGTGGATGCCTACAACAAGCATTTTGGCGACTACGAAAAGGTGAAGCGTTTCGAGTTGGTCGACCGCGAATGGTCCATCGAAGAGGGCGAAATCACCCCAAGCCTGAAACTGCGCCGCAAAATCGTTGCCGAGCATTTTAAGGATTTGATTGACGGGATGTTTGCGGAATAAGTTTGAACCGTTTTGCACTTCATGAAGGGCATATTTTATATAAAATTGCACTTTGCGAAGTGCAATTTTTGATAATTTCTTCACTTTGCGGAGTGCAATATTGGAAATTATTCCTATTTTTGCAAAAAAATTCAGTCATGGAAACCCTGTTTGATTCATTCCGCATTGCACTCGAACTGACCCCAAAGGGATATGTCAGGTCGTTTCACGACAAAATCAATTGGAACAACCGCCTTATTGGACTTTTGGGACAAAAGGGAGTCGGCAAATCGACCTTGTTGCTGCAGCATATCCGACAGTTTGACAATATGGAGGAAACGCTTTATGTTCAGGCCGATGACTTCTATTTTTCGGGTCACGGCTTGTATGAGTTGGCATACGATTTCTTCAAACGTGGCGGCAAACGGCTCTACATTGATGAAATCCACAAGTACAAGGGTTGGTCGACGGAAATCAAGATGATTTATGACAAGTTGCCGCTGCTGTCGGTGGTCTATTCCGGCAGTTCGCTTTTGGCCTTGAGGAAGGGCGGTTCGGCCGACTTGAGCCGAAGGGCCATAGAATACACCATGCCCGGGCTTTCCTTTAGGGAATACCTCAATATTGTCAACGGGTGGAGCCTCAAAACAGCTACGCTTGAAGAGATTTTGAAAGGCCATGTGGATTTTCCATACGGTGAGCATAGGCCGTTGAAATACTATGAGGATTACGGCAAGAAAGGCGTTTATCCATTTTTCGCTGAGGATGATTTTCTGTTGCGTTTGAGGCAGGCTGTCAATGAGACCGTCGAGCACGACATCCCGAATTATGCGGAAATCCCTGTCGCCTCGGCTGGAAAGTTGAAAAAGCTCATGTATGTGCTTGCCAATAGTGTGCCTTTCAAGCCCAATTATTCAAAACTGGCCCGCGACCTTGAAATTGGGCGCAACCAGCTCCCGGACTATATCGAATACCTGACCTCGTCGCAGTTGTTCAACACATTGCCCGAAAAAGGCACAGGTGATGCCTTGCTGCAAAAGGTGGAAAAACTCTACCTGAACAACAGCAACATCGCATTTGCCGTTTCCGACACCAAACCCACAGAAGGCACCATGCGCGAGACCTTGTTTCTCATGTGGATGCAGGAGGCATACAAAGTGACATCATCGAAAATCTCCGATTTTGAAATCGACGGCATCACTTTCGAGGTGGGTGGAAAAAACAAGACCGGCAAACAGGTGAAAAGCGCCGAAACAGCCTATTTGGTGAAAGACAACATCGAATACGCCTTTGGCAACGCTGTTCCTATTTGGATGTTTGGGTTTGTGTATTGAAACCTTAGAAACTCATCACCATCCCCCTCAAAACCTCATTCATCAGCCCCACATTATCCGAATGGCTTGTCTTAGGTCGAAAACTCGCGGTGGTTTGTTCGAAATGCTCAAAATGTATTGAGGCCGTCAGTTTCTCGTAGGCGATAAAGGAAGGTGGCAAATAACAAATTTGCCATTTTCCGATTAGTTTCATAATTTTGCAACCCAAATTTTTGTCTTATGGAATCCATACCCGAACTATTCTCCGACCTTGCCCTGATTCTTGTCACGGCAGGCGTTACTACCGTGCTTTTCAAATGGTTGAAGCAGCCCTTGGTGTTGGGCTACATCATCGCGGGCCTGCTCATCGGGCCTTATTTCCCGTGGTTTCCGGTCATCAACGATCACGAAAGCGTTGAGATTTGGAGCGAAATCGGTATGGTGTTCTTGCTGTTCGCCATCGGCTTGGAGTTCAGTTTCAAGAAGTTGAAGAAACAGGCTGGCACTGTGGGTATTACCGCCCTTACGGAACTGGTTTCCATGTGCTTCATCGGCTATCTGTTGGGCAAGGTCATGGGTTGGTCGCAGATGGACAGCATTTTCTTGGGTGCCATGCTTTCCATGTCGTCGACGACCATCATCGCCAAGGCTTTTGAGGACTTGAAGATGAAAGGGGAGAAGTTCGCGGGCAGCGTCATCGGTGTTTTGGTGGTTGAGGACTTGGCCGCCATCCTTATGATGGTCATCCTTTCCACCATGTCGGTGAGTGCGGCATTGGATGGTAAGGAGTTGATGATGAGCGTGTTGAAACTCGTTTTCTTCCTATTGGTCTGGTATGTGGGCGGCGTGTTTCTCATCCCTACCATCCTGAAATGGGCACGCAAGTTCATGTCGGAGGAAACGCTGACGGTGTTCTCCGTGGGCCTGTGTTTCTTCATGGTTTGGTTGGCCAACAAAGCCGGTTTCTCGTCGGCCTTGGGTGCCTTCATCATGGGTTCAATATTGGCAGAAACGCTTGAGGCTGAGATGATTCACAAACTCACCACACCCATCAAGAACCTGTTCGGCGCGGTGTTTTTCGTTTCGGTCGGTATGATGGTCAACCCGCAGGTTTTAGTCGATTATTGGTGGCAGATTCTGGTCATCACCGTCGTGGTGGTAGTGCTGAAATCGGTGAGTTCGGGCGTGGGCATGTTGCTTGCGGGCGACAATCTCCATAATTCAGTGCGGGCCGGCATGTGTTTCGGGCAAATCGGCGAGTTCTCGTTCATCATCGCCACGGTGGGCATGAGTTTCGGCGTCATCGACGATTTCCTGTATCCCATCATCGTTTCGGTGTCCATCATCACCACTTTCCTCACACCTTATATGATTAAGGCCGGCGAGCCGATGTTCCATTGGATTGAACGGAAAGTGCCCGAAAGTTGGACGAGTTTCTTCGCGAACAAGGAAAAAAGCATCAAGGAAAAGAGCGGCAACACCGTTACGATGCGCACTTTTGTCCTGAGCCAACTCAAAACCGCCATACTTTACGCGGCCATTCTCCTTGCCCTGACTTTGGTGTTCTTCTCCGTTTACACCCCGATAGAAAACCATCAGATTCGCCCTTATCTGGATATTATCGCGTTGGCAATCAGTTTGTTGATTACTTCGCCTTTCCTTTGGGCCTTGGGCTTCAAGCACGACTTGGATGCCGAGACTGAGAAAATGGTCATGAAGAACAAGGCCAACCGCCGGATGGTGTGGATTTTGTATGCCGTGCGTTTCGTCGCCACGTGGTTCATCACCTCTTATATCATCAGGCATTTCCTCGACGACGACTTTTGGAGGTCCATCAACGTGCAGATGGACGATGTCATCATGGCCATTGTTGCCTCGCTGACTTTCCTGTTGCTACTCAGGGGATTAAGCCCAGCAATGAAATGGTATGAACGCATTGAGAGTCGTTTCTTGGAAAACATGAACAAGCGCGAGTCGATGAACTCGTTCATAGTTCCGGAGGTGCTTCAAGAGAATTTCGCCTTGGCAAAAATGCCTTTGAGTCCCAAGAGCAACTATGCGGGGCTTCGCATCCGTGACTGCGATTTCCGCAACAATTATAATGCAAGCGTGGTGAGCGTTGACCGCGCCGACGAGATTATCGACCTGCCGAAGAAGGATTTGATGCTGTTTCCTTCGGACGAAATCACCTTCATCGGCACTGAGGAGCAATTGGCCCGACTGAAGCCTTTGGTGGAGGTGGAGGACGATGTGCTCATCAAGGAACGGCCAAACAGCGACGTTGATATTCACAAGATTGTGTTGAACGAGGGCCATTGCCTCATTGGCATTACCCTGCGCGAATCGGATCTCCGCAATGCTTACAACGCCATGGTGATTGCCATTGAGCGCGACGACAATTTCATGCTGAACCCCGATGCCTCGACCCTTTTCCAGAAAGGCGATACGATTTGGTATGTGGCTTCTGAGGAGAAGGCGCGGGAGTTGGTCAAATGCATGACGGTCAAACAATAAATCGCAAAAGCGTTTGGTTTTTGTTGGTTTAGTTTGTAATTTTGCACACCAATAAACAACCCACATTTTATGGAAAACCTACCTGCATTATTTTCTGACCTTGCTTTGATTTTAGTCACAGCGGGCGTTACTACCGTGATTTTCAAATGGTTGAAACAACCTGTTGTGTTGGGCTACATCATCGCGGGCTTCCTTATTGGGCCGAATTTCGAGTGGTTTCCTGTTATCAACGACCATATAAGCGTGGAGACATGGAGCGAAATCGGCATGGTGTTCATGCTGTTTGGCATCGGCTTGGAGTTCAGTTTCAAGAAGTTGAAGAAAGTGGGCGGCACAGTTGGCATTACCGCGCTTACCGAATTGGTTACTATGTGCGTAGTCGGATTTTTGCTCGGCAAGGCCTTGGGCTGGTCGCAGATGGACTGCATTTTCCTTGGTGCCATGCTCTCGATTTCATCCACAACGATTATCGCTAAAGCCTTCGACGACATGAAGTTGCACCGCGAGAAGTTCAGCGGCAACGTCATTGGCGAACTTGTGGTGGAAGACCTTGAAGCCGTTTTGCTTTTGGTCATCCTTTCCACCTTGGCCGTCAGCCAGTCGTTCAATGGTATGCAGTTGGTTACCAGTATGTTGAAACTGGCTTTTTTCTTGTTGGTTTGGTTCTTTGGCGGCATTTTCTTGGTGCCTACGGTGCTGAGATGGTCGCGGAAGTTCATGTCGGAAGAAACGCTGACGGTATTTTCGGTCGGCCTGTGTTTCTTGATGGTTGTTTTGGCCAATTTGGCAGGCTATTCTTCGGCTTTGGGTGCTTTCATCATGGGTTCTATCTTGGCTGAAACCCTTGAGGCTGAGGCGATTCATAAACTTACGACCCCGATTAAGAATCTCTTTGGTGCCATCTTTTTCGTTTCGGTCGGCATGATGGTTGACCCTGCCGTGTTGGTCAATTATTGGTGGCAGATTTTGGTCATTACCGTTGTGCTGCTGTTCTTCAAGCCTTTGAGCAACATCGTTGGGCGTTTGTTGGCTGGCCTCGACCTGAAACAGGCCATGCAAGGCGGCATGTGTTTCAGCCAAATCGGTGAGTTTTCGTTCATTATCGCCACTATGGGTTTGAGTTACGGCGTCATTGACGACTTCCTATATCCCATCATCGTTTCGGTGTCCATCATCACCACTTTCCTTACGCCTTATTCCATCAAGTCGGCCATTCCGGGCTACAATAGCATTGTGAAGCGCATCCCGCAACGTTGGAAGGACAGATTCGTCAACAAGGAAGAAGGAATCAAGGTGAAGAGCGGCAAGAAGGTCAACATGGCCAGTTTCATGGCACGACAGTTCAAGAATATCGTCATTTATTCGGCCATCATTATTGCGGTGATTTTGATTGGATTTTTCGCCAGTTCGTTTATTATGAAATATGTGCCGCGACCATGGAGTTCGGCCATTGGCACGGCTTTGAGTCTGGTTTTGGTTTCGCCCTTCCTTTGGGCGATGGGTTTCAAGCACACCTTGGCCGATACGACCCATAAGTTGATGGAAGCCAGCAAGTTCAACAAGTCGTTGATTCGCTTTGTCTTCGTGTTGCGTTTCATGATTGTGGCGATCATTTCCTACAGCGTGATACAGCATTTCCTGAATGGTTTGTTCTGGTCGCGATTGGGTGTTGGTTCGCCAGCATACCATTGGATAAACATTGGTTTTGCAGTGGTTTTCACGGTGTTGCTGCGTGTTTTAAGCCCTGCGATGAAGTTCTACAAGCGCATTGAGGAGCGTTTCCTCGACAACCTCAACAAGCGGCAGCAGATGCAGGTGTTTTCCATCCCTGAGATTTTGCAGGAAAACTGCCATTTGCAGAAGATGACGCTCAGCCCCGACAGCGTATATTCAGGGCAAATTATTAAAGATACCGATTTCCGTGACAACTACAATGTGAGCGTAGTGAGTGTGGAGCGCGGCAAGCAGGTAATTGAACTGCCAAAGTCTGATTTTCAACTGTTTCCGTATGATAAAATCACCTTTGTCGGGCATGAGGACCATCTGCGGTTGCTCTTGCCGAGGGTGGAGGCTTTTGATGATGTCTTGATTCAGGAACACGACGACGGCGAGGTGGATTTGTACAAGGTAGAGGTGGAGCCTGACAGTCCTCTCATTGATGTTGCGCTGATGAATTCCGGCTTTGCCGACAAGTACGATGCTATGGTGATTGCCATCGAGCGCGACGGGCATTTCATACTGAACCCATCGGCCCGAATCACCTTCCAACCCGCTGATTTGGTGTGGTTTGTGGCACAAAAGGACAAGGCTGAATATCTGATGAGATTGCGGGCGGCAGATTTGAAGACCGGAATTGGAAATTCATAAATGGATAGAATGGGCTGACACATGGGTCAGCCCCTACGCATAATTTTACCTTATAACTTTTACCTAAAATGATTGTCTGCATCGCCGAAAAACCGAGCGTCGCCCGCGACATTGCCAAAGTGCTGGGAGCCAACACTTCACATGAGGGTTACATGGAGGGCAACGGCTATCAGGTGACGTGGACTTTCGGCCATCTCTGCACCCTGAAGGAACCTCACGACTACACCGACCAATGGAAGGCATGGGCATTGAGCCGACTGCCGATGATTCCGCAACGTTTTGGCATCAAGTTGATTGCCGACAAGGGCGTGGAGAAGCAGTTCAAGATCATTGAATCTTTATTCCAGAAGGCCGACAGCATCGTGAACTGTGGCGATGCCGGTCAGGAGGGCGAACTCATCCAACGTTGGGTGATGCAAAAGGCTGCGGCGCATTGCCCTGTGCAGCGTTTGTGGATTTCCTCGCTGACGGAAGAGTCTATCCGTGAGGGATTTAAGACCTTGAAAGACCAGTCCGAATACCAATCACTTTACGAGGCCGGACTTTCCCGCGCCATCGGCGACTGGCTTTTGGGTATGAACGCCACGAGACTCTATACCTTGAAATATGGCCAAAACCGCCAAGTACTCTCCATTGGTAGAGTGCAAACGCCCACTTTAGCCCTGATTGTCAACCGCTACCACGAAATCATCAACTTCAAGCCGGAAGCCTATTGGGTGCTTTCCACGGTATATCGCGACACGACTTTTACGGCCACAAAAGGCAAATATGGCTCTGTCGAAGACGGACAAAAGGATTTGCAAAGCGTTGAGGGAAAAGAGTTTACTGTGACTGACATTTCCACCAAGAAAGGCACGGAAGCCCCGCCGAAGCTCTATGATTTGACCTCCCTTCAGGTGGAATGTAATAAGAAATACAGCATGTCTGCCGACCAAACTTTGCAGACCATCCAGAGCCTTTACGAGAAGAAATACACCACCTATCCGCGTGTGGACACGACCTATCTGAGCGACGACATCTACCCGAAATGCCCTGATATTCTGGCGAAACTGACCAATTACGCCGAATACACTTCACCTTTGGCAGGGAAGAAGTTGCCCAAGAGCAAAAAGGTGTTCGACAATAGCAAGGTCACTGACCACCATGCCATCATCCCGACGGGTGTGGTGCCGCAAGGTTTGTCTTTTGCCGAAGAAAAAGTATATGATGAGGTTTGCCGCCATTTTATTGCTGTGTTCTATCCTGATTGTCAGTTTGCTACGACGACGGTTTTGGGCAAAGTGGAGGAGGTCGAGTTCAAGACTTCAGGCAAGCAGATTTTGATTCCGGGATGGCGCGAAGTCATCAAGCCAGTGAAACAGGACGAGGAAAAGAAAGAAGGGCAGGAGGACGAGGAAAAAACATTGCCCATCTTTACCAAAGGTGAGCATGGGCCACACCAGCCACAGTTGGCCGAAAAATGGACTTCGCCACCAAAACCCTACACAGAGGCGACTTTGCTCCGCGCCATGGAAACAGCAGGCAAACTCGTTGACGATGAATCGCTTAGAGAGGTGATGAAAGAAAACGGTATCGGGCGCCCATCGACGCGAGCTGCCATCATTGAAACATTGTTCAAGCGCAACTATATCAAAAAGGTTCGTAAAAGCCTCGAACCCACGCCCACGGGCATTGAACTCATCGGCCTTATCCATGAAGACCTGTTGAAAAGTGCCGAACTAACAGGCATCTGGGAGAAGAAACTCCGTGAAATCGAGCAACATAAATACGAAGCCCGACAATTCCTTGACGAACTGAAACAAATGGTGACGGAAATCGTCACTACGGTGATGATGGATAACAGCAATCGGCACGTGGCTGCGACCATCGTGGAAGAAAAGCCGAAGAAATCTGCCCCGAAAAAGGCCACCAAATCTAAGAAAACCGAGGCCGCACCAAGCAATCCCGATGCCATTATTGGGCAGCCATGTCCGTTGTGCGGTAAGGGGCATATTATTAAAGGAAAAACGGCCTATGGCTGCTCGGAGTGGAGGAATGGCTGCGGATGGCGGAAAGCGTTTTGATTTTTGAAGTTGATCATTTGATAAACTGTCAATAATAAAAATTTCTTATATTTGCAGCGATTAACACTTTAACCCAATGGCAAAAAGAACCTTTCTGCAATTGATTTTCTTGATGGTGACTGTGGTTTGTTTTGGTCAGCCTGTCACCATTACGCCTCCCTCGGCTACCATTGAGCCTGGCGGTTCGGTGACCCTGACAGCCTCGGGGGCGCTTTATTACATGTGGTCGCCTGCAACAGGACTTTCAACGACGGAAGGTCCCGTTACGGTGGCATCTCCGATGGTGACGACCACCTATACCTGCTCGGGTTACGCTCCAGGTTTGGAAAGCGTCGTAAATGGCAACTTCGATCAGGGCAACGTTGGCTTCACTTCGTCGTACCAATACAGTAGCAACCTTTATGGTGAGGGCACCTATTACGTTGATTCCGATGCCTCACTCCACCATCCAGACTTCGTCGGACACGGTCATGGGGGTACGGGCAATTTCATGATGGTGAACGGTGCAACCAGCCCGGGCACCAATGTTTGGACCGAACAAATCAGTGTACAGCCAAACACCAATTACGCCTTTTCCACATGGGTCTGTACGCTCGCTGGCACTTCCAACGAGGTGGCTTGGCTCCAGTTCAGCATCAATGGGCAACAACTTGGTGAGATATTTACTGCGCCCGCCAATATGAACGAATGGCGACAGTTTTATGAGCTTTGGAACAGCGGCAACAGCACCACGGCTACCATTACCATTCTCAACCAGAACACGGTGGGTAGCGGCAATGATTTTGGTTTGGACGATGTGTCATTCTGCGAAATCGTTCTCGTCGGTGCGCCACAATGCACGGTCACTGTCAACACGATGAGTGCGGGAAACGACTTGCAGCGAACCTGTTTCGGCGAGGCCGTTGAGATACCTTTCCTCGACAACGACCAGTTGATGGGTTCCTGCAATGATTTCGGCTGCCAGATTATTCAACAGGCTGCCAATGGTACGGCTACCTATGACAACAGTGTGATGACCTATGCGCCTAACACGGGTTTTTCGGGCAGCGACCAGTTCCGTTACCGTATCACTTGCGGCGAACATTCGGCAGAAGCCACTGTGTTTATCACCGTTGACCCTGAATTTAGGGAAACATACACCGGAACAGCTTGTGATGCTTTTACGTGGCACGGGCAGCATTTCACCCATTCGATTGATACGACGTGGACAGTGGCAAATGTCGCCGCCAACGGTTGTGACAGTATCTATGAACTGCACCTGACCGTTTATTACGCCAACGAAGTCACCCTCAATGAAGTTTCCATTTGCCCTGACCTATTGCCATACAATTTCTATGGTGAGAACTATTTCGGCCCCGTTGATGTGACCGTTATGGATACTGATATCCACGGTTGTGACAGCGCGGTAAGGCTCGTGCTGACCATTAATGACTATTATATTCCGCCCACAGAGGTGGTCTATCGCTGTTACGAAACCACTCCGTCCTACACATGGAATCCTATAGGCGATTACGAAATTACTTATACCGCAGACGGCTTCTACACCGACACGTTGCCCACCGAAGATTGCGACGGCATCTTCACCCTTGAATTGCATTTTATGCAGATTCCGGAGGAAGAGTATTATGCTCCCATCGTTTGCGACACGTACACTTGGCCTGTCAACGGACAGACCTACACCGCTGATTGCGACGACTATTTTTATGAGTCACTTGATCCTTTCCCTTGCCAGCTTACCTATCACCTGCATTTGATTGTCAACACCCAAGAAATGCTTGATACGGTATATTACAACAATGGGCAATGCGACAGCATTCCTGTCCATTGGTTCGGGCAAGACACCGTTTTTTATGCGAGCACTGTTTATACATTCACTGGTGAGACGGAAGACGGATGCTATCGAGAGCAGACCTACTGCATTGAAGGCATGGGATATACGCCACAGCCTATTATAGAGTGTGCGAACCCGAACATCCAAGAGCCGCATTATCCCATCACTGCGACTGAATTTAATGTGCAACAATACACTTATTTCGTAAGCGATCCCGTTTCTGACACATCTTGGCTGAACAGCCAATGTGAATGGAGCATCTCGAAGGAAAGCTGGCTCATAATCCCTTCAGACGACAATCGTAGCTGTACTGTGTATGCGATGGACTGGATGGAAGATACTGTCTGGCTCAACTATAAGGCGGTAAACACCTGCTCTGGCCCAGATGGCGTAATTGCGAAGTATTGGCTCAAGCCCTCATTTTACGGCATTGGAGAGCAAGAAACGAGTCTCCCCGTTGTCAATATTGTCCCAAATCCCAATAATGGACAGATGGAGATACGGCTTGAGCGTCTTACAGGAAAACACGTCGTCAAGGTCTTTGATATGACGGGCGTTAAGATTGACCAGTTTGAAATCAATGACCACTCTGAAAACCAAACCTTACAATACGACTTGCAAGGTCATGCTTCGGGTGTTTATTTTTTCGTTGTGACGGGAAGGGAAGGCACCGTTACCAAAAAAGTCGTTGTTTTCAACTGATTTCCAACGTCTTCTTGCAAATCTCAATCTCTTCAGGGTCGCCGGTGTATTTGCCGTGGTCGTCGCTGAGTTTGACTACCTTTTTCCATGTGCGCTTTTCGGTGATTTTGGCCGCCGTCAGTTTTACGACGATGTTCATCGGTTTTACATTGTCGATGTCACAAGTGAAATGGGTGCCGATGCCATAGGAGTCTTGCATCCGCCCGTTCACGGCTTCGTGGATGGTGATGGCCTCGCTGACATTCAGGCCATTGCTGAAAATAATGGACTTTTGCGCTGGGTCGATGCCGAGTTCCTTGTATTTGGCGATGATTTCCTCCAAAGCCTCGAAATTGTCACCGCTGTCAACGCGCAGACCGTCAAACAGTTTGGCGTGTAACGTGGTGAAATTCTGGAAGAAAGCCTTGCGCGTGTAGGTGTCGTAAAGGAACACGCCAAGGCTGCCAGCGTACACCTCCTGCCAATAGTCCATGGCGAGGTAGTTGGCCTCATTGTAGCCGTAGAGCGAGCAGGTCTCAATGAACTGGTGGCTCATCGTGCCTATAGGCGTTAGGTCGTATTTCATGGCCAACAGCACATTGCTGGTGCCCACGAAACAAGTTTTAGTGAACTGTTTTTGTGCTGCTATGAAACTTTGAATCACCCTTTCCTGATGCTCGAAAGAGAAACGGCGGCGTGTGCCGAAGTCGCTGAACTTCACGCCATTGCCGATGAGACGGATGCCCTTGTCATAGGATTTCTTGTATTCCTTTTCGGCATCGTAATGCTCAAATTCGCCTTTCAGTTCGTGCGAGAGTTCGGAAACCGTGGACAGGATGGGCATTTCCCAAAACACGGTGCGCCACAGCAGGCCCGTCACGGTGATGTGCAGGTGGCCTTCCTCGTCTTGGCTCACCTCGACCTCGGAGGGCCGCATGTGGAAGCCTTTCAGGAAAGTGAAGAACCACAGCGGGAAATAGTAGCATTTCCGCTTCATGAAACGCACTTCCTCATCGGTGATTTTGATGTTGCCATAGAGATTGAATTGCTCCCGCAACTTCTCGGCGAAACCTTTCGGATAGACCGTGTTGTTGCGGTCGACGAAAGTATATTGCCCCATGGCACGGGGGAATTTTTGCAGGTAAGCGTAGCACACACTGAATGTGTATAAATCGTTGTCTAATAGGCTGTTGATGATTTGTCTCATGGCGGTTTGTTTTGTCGGACCTTTGACAAACTCAGGAACCTTTGGCGGTCGTTGAGCCTGTCGAAACGCCGTATTATTACAATTTACTAATTATGCTTCTAATTTTATCTGAAATGTATTTCGCTGAATTTGTGGTGTTTTCAAGCACTTGCACAAGGTCTTTCCGCTTGATGATTTCGGTGAGGCTGTAGTCTTGTTGGAACAGTTTGCTGATGTAACTGCCGTAAAGCGAGTCATTTTCGTTTTCCAATGACTTGATTTCGTGGCAAAGACGGGTGATTTCCTTACGCTTGTCGTACATTTTGGGCAGGTCAGCAATGATGTTGCTGAGGTTTTCGGCGGCAAACTTGATGTTCTCCGCCATGGTTGTAAGGTCTTCATCCACAGCGAGAAAACGTCGGGTGAGGATGATATTGGCCGAGTCGTCGATGCGGTCGAGGAAGGTGTCCATCATCTCGGCGAGTTCGTGAACGTCTTCGCGCTCAAATGGGGTCAAAACGGTGGCAAAAAGTTGGCTGTAGAAGTCGCGCAACACTTGGTCGCCCTCGGTCTCGCAGGCCTTGATGTCTTTTTTCAAAGCCTCAAGTTGCTGCAAATCGGTCTCGGTGAGCATCTTGCGCAAGAGTTTGGCGGCTTTGTCAATGTATTCTGCCTGCTTCTGGTAGAGCGGGTAGAATTTGGTTTCCTTGGGGACGAAAAACTGGAAGAAACTGTTGAGGCTCATGGTGTTACTTGACTAAGAGGTTAAACAACAGGTTCAAAATGCCGCTGATGATGAGAGGCACGGGAATAGTCAAAATCCAAGACAGGACGATGCGTTTGGCCGTGACCCATTTCACTGATTTCACGCCGTCGGTAAGGCCCACGCCGATAACGCCGCCCGTGATGGTGTGCGTCGTGCTGACAGGAATACCCATGAATGAGGTGGCAATCAAGGTGGTAGCACCGGCAAATTCGGCGGAGAAACCTCTGATGGGCGTGATTTTCGCCAAACCTCCGCCCATGGTCTTGATGACGTTCTTGCCGCCAATCAAAATGCCCAACGACATGATGATGTAGCACACAACAGCCAGAATGTCAGGGATATGGAAGCCTTTGCTATGGTCGTAGAAGTTGGCGATGAAACCCTGCATTTCAGGGCTAACACCTTTCGTGGTGAACACGCTGGCCATCAGCACGGCGATGATGCCCATGGTCTTGGGCGCGTCGTTCGAGCCGTGACCGATACAGAAGGCCGCCGTCGAGAAATGCTGCATGACCTTGAAAATCTTGTCGACCTTTTTGCGCGGACTGTTCTTGAAAATTCTCAGCAAAAAGCACTCAAGGAAGAAACCCAAAAACAGGCCGATGAGCGGTGATAACACAATGAAAGCCAAAGTAATAAGAATCGGTGTCATGTGCAGTACAGCGCTTCCGTTCACAAACCATGCCGCCCCGATGATGCCTCCGATGAGAGCGTGCGAGGTGGAAATGGGCATACCGCTTTTGGTGCATACAGCCACCCAAATGGCCGCTCCCACAAGGGCAGATAATATAAGGTATGGGTCGATGACGGTTTGGTCGGCGAAGTTGGCCATGGTGTTGCCCACCGCGAATTGCTGTTGCAACACCAATCGGATGAGGAAAAAGGCGGCGAACTCCCAAAACGAGGCCCAGATGATGGCCTGAATCGGAGTCATCACTTTGGTGGCGATGATGGTCGAGATGGAGTTGGCCGCGTCGTTCATGCCGTTCAGGAAGGTGAACACGAAGGCAAGAACGATGGAGAGGATGATGGCTATGGTCAGGAGGTTCATCACGATTCTTTTATGATAAGACTTTTAATGGTGCTGGTCACCTCCTTGGCGCGGTCGGTAGTGTCTTCTACGGCTTGGGCTATCTCCTTGTATTTCAGTAGTTCAATTTCGTCGTGCTCGTTGCTGAAAAGATATGAGATGTAATCGCCGTAGATGTCGTCGACGGAGTGCTCGATGAGCGTGACTTTTTGGCACAAGTCGCTGATTTGCTGATGGTTCTTCCCAAGGTCGTCCAAAAGGCTGAAGATTTGCATCATGATGTTGGCGTCCTCGTGGATGTTGTCAATAATCTCTTTGATTTGCTTGTCGATTTTCTTGGGGTTGTACATCAGGATGGTCTTGGCCGAGTGGTTGATGAAGTCGAGGAACTTGTCGAGGTCCATAGCGAGGGCGTTCATGTCCTCACGGTCGAAGGGCGTGACGAATGCCTCGTTTAGTTCGATGTAGAACTCGCGCAGCAGTTCGTCGCCGGTGGTTTCCTGTTTCTTGATCATGCGGGTGAGCAGTTTGCGTTCCTCGGGGTCGTCGCTCTTGACCAACTCCTTAAGGTATTTGGCGGCAATCTGCGCCGTTTCCGCCTGTTTGGCGTAGGTGGGGAAGAAGTGCTTCTCGCGGCTGCTTCCTCTGGTGAAAAGGTTGTTCAGTGCCATTGTTGGAATGGGTTTGAATGATTTGGCAAAGGTATATAAAAAACGTGTTGGTTTTACAATTTTTTTATCTCGCTGCCACTCCGCACAAATGGAACAGCACCCGCGCCCCAACATTCCCATCCCAATCGCCACCATCGGGGGCGGGAGAGACTTCGCAGAGGTCGAAGCCGATGATGGTTTTGCCGGCCTCGCGGATGCGGTTGAGCAGGTACATCAGTTCCTCGTATTCAAGGCCTCCTGGGACGGGTGTGCCCGTGTTCGGACAAAGTTTCGGGTCTAAGGCATCAATGTCGATGGAAAGATAAACTTTTTCGGGCAAGGCCGCAATCATCTCATCCACAAGGTCTTTCCATTTTCCACCTTCGTAAATGCGTCGGCGGCAGTCGCGGTCGAAAAAGACCTTGATGCGCTCAGGCTGGCTCTCGGCCAAGGCTTTCTCTTGATGGCAATAGTCGCGGATGCCGACTTGTACCAATTTCTTCACATTGCTGAATTTCAATGTGTTGTAGAAAATGGAGGCATGTGAGTATTTGAATCCTTCAAACGCTTCACGCAGGTCGCAGTGGGCATCGGCGTGGAGGATGCCGTATTCCTCGCCTATACTATTAAGGTATTGGTGATAGGCGAGGGGGCAACTATGGTCGCCGCCCAAAAGTCCCACAACCTTGCCTTGCTGTTTCCAATAGGCGATGCGCTCGCGCAGCCAAGCATTTTTCTTCTCTGTGGCGGCTTCGATGCGGACGTATAATTCGGCGTATTTCTCTGGTTCTTCGTCGATTGTGCCTTCATATAAGGCGTTGATGATGTCCTCGCTCAGTGGCGCCATCTCATCGTGCAGTTCGCGGAGTTCCTTGGGAAATTCGTCCATCCAAATGCCTTTCTGCCAAAGGTTGGGGTAGTCGTGATGGCAAAGGTCGACTTGCAACGAGGCTTCCATGATGGCGGCGGGACCGTCAACGGTGCCTCGGTTGTAGCTTGTGGTGAGTTCCCATTCCACGGGAATGATGATGATTTGTGCCTCCTCGGCGGAGCAGGGCAGCCCATAGATGCCCGAATCGGCGACGGCTGCGGCATTGGGGTCAAAGTTGTTTTCCATTGGTGATAATTTTGGTGCCAAAAGTAGGGAAAAAAACAATTAAATTCCTACTTTTGCGGCCAAATTAAATCGAGATGGACTTATTTTCGTGCCTTTCGCCTTTCGTGTTTTGCAGTTTTGCCTCTGGCAGTAGCGGCAACTGCTACTATGTGGGCAAACAGGACGAAGGTATCCTCGTCGACGTGGGCATCAGCGCACAGCAAATCCTGAAGGAATTGCGGATGGTCGATTTGACTTTGGACAACATCAAGGCCATTCTCATCACTCACGACCATATCGACCACGTGAAAGGATTAGAGGTGCTTTTAAGGGGAAGCAACATCCCCATTTATGCCCATTCCGATTGCCTCATGGGCCTCAGAGAAGGTCAGGCCACAAAGAATGTGAATCCGGGGCTTTTTGTGGAGGTCGATCCCATGCAGGTTTTCGATATTTGCGGCATCAGCATCGAGTCGTTTCCCGTCATGCACGATGGGAGAGGGGCAATGGGCTATCATTTTAATTATGAGGGTCATACGCTGACTATTGCCACAGACATTGGGATGCTCGACAGTGTGGTGAAGGAGCAAATCAAGAAGGCGGACAACATCGTCATCGAAGCGAATTACGACACGGAGATGCTTGAGAAAGGCAGCTATCCTTATATCCTGAAACAACGCATTGCCAGTCCATTCGGGCATCTGAGCAATGCGGAATCGGCGCGATTTTTGGCGGAGATTTATCGTCCGGAGGTCAAAAACATCATGCTTTGTCACCTCAGCGAGAACAACAACACGCCGGAACGGGTCATGCAGTGCCTCTACAACCAATTCCACAAGAAACATATTCATCCCGAACAAACCACCTCAATTTTCCCCTTGCCGCGCCACAAAAGCACAGGATTCATATATCTGTAGGTTCTACATTTTTCCACACTATTCCGTGGAATCGGGCAATTTCCACAGTTTTCCACAAGGTGTGGTAATTGGTTTTCTGTATTTAAAATATTGATAATCAATTTCTTGTAATGATTATCAGATTGCGGCACGAATTATGCTAATAAATTAAGGTGCAATCATCAAATAAGCAAATCATGCAACACAAGTTTTTCATAATCGCCTTGTTTTTCTCAGCCGTTTTAGCGACTTCTTGCAATGTGGAACGTTCCGAAAAGTACCAAGCGCTTTTGGCTGAGCGTGATTCCTTGTACACAGAAGCCGTTGCCGCCAAAGGTGGTTTCGACAATGCGCTGAACACCATCAACGAGATTGAAAATGCCCTTGAATCGGTGCGTGCCCAAGAAAACATCATCATGATGGACAATCAGGAAGGCAACACCAACAAGGCCGTTTCCGAAATCAACGCTATCCAACAGACTTTGCAGGAGAATCGCACTAAAATCGCCAATCTGGAAAAGCAGCTGATCGAACAGGGAACGACTTCCAAGGCTTTGAAGCAGACGGTCAGCCGCCTGAAGAAACAGTTGGAGGAGAAAGACACCTATATTAATAGCCTGAAGGACGAGCTTCAGCAGAGCCGCCAACAGATTGCCGACCTGAACACACAGGTTTCGGATTTGAACGAAGACATCAACGACCTGAACAATAGCCTCGAATCTATGAACGTCCAAAACGCCGCCCAACAAGCCACCATCGAGAACCAAGATGCGTTGTTGAACACGGTTTGGATTTGCATCGCTCCGCAACAGACTTTGGTGGAGAAAGGCATTGTCAGCAAGGGCGGACTCTTCCAAGCCAGCGAAATTTCAAAGCAGGGCTTCGACAAGACCCAGTTCATGCAAGGCAGCAAGCGCGACCTGAACATCATCCCGCTGAACACCAAGAAGGCCAAGATTATGTCAAACCACCCGGAAAGCAGTTATCAGATTAACCAAGGGGAAGAAGGCGTTCTCATCCTCGAAATCCTTGACAAAGAGGCTTTCTGGAGTATCTCGAATTATTTGGTAGTTTCCATCAAATAAATTTTCTGCTCGTTTTCAATTTTTTTAAATTGCCTCACATCTCCACGATGTGAGGCTTTTTTTTGTGTGTATTTTTGTGGAATCCACAGAAAAGTGCTACTTTTGCAGGCATGAAATGCAGGATTCTTGTTGTTGAGGACGATGCCTCTTTTGGCATGATGATTCAGACTTGGCTGAAGAAGAACGGCTATGAAGCCGTGCTCTCCACAAGGTACGAACAAGCGAAGGCCGAAATCTCAAATGGAAGTTTCGACCTGATTCTCACCGATTTGCGTCTTCCCGACGGCGACGGCATCATCCTGATGACTTGGGTGCGCGAGAAGATGAAGAGCAAGATTCCGATTATTGTGATGACGGGTTATGCCGAGGTGCAGACCGCAGTATCAGCCATGAAACTCGGTGCTTTCGATTACCTTAAGAAACCTATCAATCCGAGCGTTTTGGAGGAGAAAATTGCTGCGGCCTTGGCTTCATCGGAAGAGGAAACCACCGAGACCTTCTTGCCCAGCAACCGACAGTGGGTGAGAGGCAACAGCCCTTCCATGCTGCGGCTCTACAAACATGTTGAGTTGGTGGCACCTACCAAGTTCTCAGTGCTCATCTTGGGCGAGAGTGGCACAGGCAAGGAATACATCGCCCGCATGATTCATGACCTCAGCCAATACAAGGACGGCCCATTCATTCCTGTGGATTGCGGCAGTCTCTCCAAAGAGTTGGCTCCCAGTGAGTTGTTTGGCCATCTGAAAGGCTCGTTCACCTCGGCCATCTCCGACAAAAAGGGCGTTTTCGAGCAGGCCAAGGGCGGCACGGTCTTCCTTGATGAGGTGGGCAACCTGCCTTACGAAGTCCAGATGCAGATGCTACGCGCTTTGCAGGAACAAAAGGTTAGACCCGTAGGCTCCGCCACCGACATCCATGTTGACGTGCGCATCCTCGCGGCCACCAATGAGAATCTGGAACAGGCCATCGAGGAGGGACGTTTCCGTCAGGATTTGTTCCACAGAATCAACGAGTTTGCCATCGAGGTGCCGCCTTTGCGCGACCGCCTCGAGGATTTCGAGGAACTGACGGCATTTTTCATCCGTCAGGCCAATGAAGAGCTTGGCAAGAACGTGAAAGGCATCACCAAAGATGCTATGCAACGGATGAAAGAGCAACGCTGGAACGGCAACCTGCGTGAGTTGCGCAATGTGGTGCGCCGTTGCGTGTTGTTTGCAGAGGGCGAGAACATTGAGCTGGACGACCTGCCAGTGTTCAGTCCTCCGAACATGAAAACCGTCATCGCCACTGTGGAGGACGACTGGGCTTTGCGTCCTGAACACGAGAAGGAACAAATCGAAGCCGCGCTGCAAAAGGCGAGAGGCAATAAGACTGTGGCGGCCAAACTCCTCCAAATCGACCGCAAGACCTTGTATAATAAGATGCACCTTTATGGGATAGAGTTGTAAACCTATCCAATCCCGTACTTTTCTTCTAACAAATCCATCAATTCATCGGCTTGGGCCATGAATTGTGTGGCATCTTCTTTCCAATTGGGGTAGTCGGCTTCGGTTTCATTTTTGCCGCGCAGGGCGTTCATTTTGGCGAGGAAAGTGGTGTCGCGCTCCAATTGGGTGAACATGGGCAGCATCTTGTGGCAAAGATGTTGCATTTCAATGAAATCCGATGCTTCAATTAAAGCGTTCATTCTCATCAAATCGTCGGCGGTGGACTGCACGAAAACGGTCAGGATGTCGGTCATAGATTCCTTGTCGTTGCCCATCATTTCGCTGAAAGCAGGGAAGTCGGGGAAAGCAGTTTCTTCTTCGTCTTCACTTGAAGCGACACTTCCAAAGAATGATTCCAACTGCTTCAAATTGAATGGTTTCTGCAAGAACCCATCAAAGCCTTCTTCTTTGGCCATTTCATTGGTGTATTCCATTCGTGCGGTCATGAGAATGACGGGGCGCGAGGCATCGGTTTCTTTGAAAAGACGCAGGATGTCGTTTCCAGAGAGGGCACCCATCTCGCGGTCAGTTAGGATATAGTCATAGTCGGCGACTTGTTGCAAGGCACCTTCGATGTCATTCTTCGAACGACATGGGATGGCCCGATGCCCTAATCGGTGGAGCATGGTGTCAATGACGGAGAGCAAAGTGTTGTCGTCGTCTATAATTAAGATGTTGAGGCTTTTTTGGTTAAGCTCCTCAACTTCATTCTTTTCTTCAATAGGACTTTGTGCTACTTTGATGGGTTCTTCAATGGGATTCTCAGCAGTTTCAACGGGAATCCTGACTTCAAAATGGGAGCCTTTGCCCACTTCGGATTCAATGTGAATTTCGCCGCCAAGCAAGTCGACGAGACCTTTGACGACCGACATCCCATAGCCGCTGCCTTCAGCGAATTGGTTGATGCGCACAAACGGCTTGAACACCTCTTCCAATTTGTCTTCAGGAATGCCAACGCCTGTATCAACAATGTCGAAAACAACCAAATTGCGGCCCAATCTCGCTTTGAAACTGACGCTGCCCTCTAAGGTGAACTTAATGCTGTTGGAAATCAAATTGCTGAGTATTTGTTTGATTTTCAGCGGGTCGGATAGGATTATGGTGTCGTCTTCGATGGAAGTCTCAACGTTAAATTGAAGGTTTTTGTGTTGGGCGATTGGTTCAAACATCTCGGCAATCTCATCGCAGAGTTGGAGCAGGTTGAACGATTCCTTATTCACTTGCAGCTTGCCCTGTTCGAGGCTGGAGAACTCCAAAAGATTGTTCAACAGGTCCAAAATGTGGTTGGCCGACTGTTGTATCGAGTTGATTTCCTTTTCGTTGCCTTTGTTGTCAATGAGTTCCACATAACCCATAATGGAACTGAGTGGTGTTTTGATGTCGTGCGACACGGAGAGCAGCAATTTATGGCGGCTTTCCATGATTTCTTCGGTTTTCCGCTTGGCTTCCTCAGCACTGCGACGTGCACGGTAGCCTTTATTTACATCGCTAACAATCAGTATGATAAATATGATTATTAAAACCAATGTAACAGCTCCAATGATGATGGAAGTGTGGATGTTTTCTTGGATGATGTTCTCGCTTTTCTCAATCTCTACGATGGTGGAATCCAAAATTTCTTGGTTCAGACGAATCAGCAGGCTCGAAATCTGCTCGGAGAGTTTGTTGTCGGCCTTGACCAGTTCTTGGGTCTTGTTTTCGTACTCTTTGATTTTGTTCCAATACTCGATTTTGGCTCGATTGGAGAGGACGCGCAAGTCGGCGAGGATGGTAAGGGAGTCGGGACGCTGCTGCTGGATATGTAGCGTGTCGGTGCGCTCGATGGAAATATGGACGATACTGTCTTCGGCTGTTGGGGTGCTGGGGTTGAACACATTGCCGACACGTCCCCAAAAGCCTTTTCTCTCAGGTGTTTTCGGCACGCGGATGATGGTGTCTTTCGATACCTTTGTCACTACGATTTCGTCTTCAGGCTTCGGTGGCATGTAGTCGTCGATGGTGCGGTCGAATTCAGCCAAAGGATTGAAGTCGTGGAATTGTTTCGACAGCTCATTGCTTATTTTACCTTTACTTTTAATAAGCCTGTTTATCTCGTTCACCATCAGTTTGTTGTCTTCACTGATTTCAAACATCAAAAGCGAGTCGGCCTGTCCTGTAATCTCATCGCAAAAGTCGTTGAATTGTTTCTTGAACTTGGGCTGTTCGGTGAAGGCGTAAAGGTTGGCGGCATTCTGTGCGCCGTGCACGTTTCTTGTGAAGCGGTTGGCCCATTCCAAGGCTTGGTGCTGGGTGTCGATGTTAGAACGCTGGTTCTCAATCGATTTGCGCAGGTTGAAGATGTAATAAAACAAAGCTGAGCACAAAGCCATGACAAACAAATAAGTGATGACGACCTTCCAGTTCGTCCTCGCCCCGCTCGGATAATTATTATGGCTTCGTTTCGACATGATGCCGCAAAGATAGATATTTTTCCTAAATTTGCGGCTCAATTGAAAATGGAATGAAAGATGAACAAGAAGAAACTGTTATTGCTGCTCGCCTTGTTGGCAGTAGTCTTGTATTTAGTCCTTAGAAACCAACCTCACGATGAGGCCAAACAAGCCGAAACGGCGGTTGCGGCAGGCGAAACGGAACTGGCTATTCTTGCAGTGAACGACATGCACTCCAACATTGACCTGTTTCCCAAATTTGCCACGATGGTGGATAGTCTGAGGGGCATATATCCCAACTTGCTTGTGTTTTCGGCAGGCGACAACCGCACGGGCAACCCTGTCAACGACCAGTTCGATCCCGTCAATTATCCCATGATTGCGCTGATGAATGCCGTCGGCTTCGACCTTACGGCAGTTGGCAACCACGAATGGGATGGCGGCATCGACTGTCTTAAAGCCGACATAGAAAGGGCAAAATTTCCTTTCATTTGCGCCAATGTATTCATTCCCAATACATTCAACCTTGACATTAAACCATTTGTAACCTTTGAACAACAAGATCTCAAAATGGCGGTAGTCGGTATGATTGAGGTGCGCCACGACGGCATTCCCGGAGCACATCCCGACAAGCTGAAAGGCCTCAACTTCAAACACGCATCCGAGTTACTTCCTGAATATGAATACCTTAGAAAAGAAAACGATGTGGTAGTTCTGCTTTCCCATTGCGGTTTAGAGGACGATATTGAACTGGCGCAGGACAATCCTTGGCTTGATGCCATCATCGGAGGCCACTCCCACACCTTGGTCGAGTGTCCCACCGA
>Ga0265298_10002918_pt1 | contig 23178 bp, 24 predicted proteins | sample AusTroGonzalo_MG_3_FD_193486 | JGI IMG/M metagenome (GOLD analysis project Ga0265298, IMG submission 193486) | Bovine rumen microbial communities from tropical cattle in Woodstock, Queensland, Australia - Gonzalo_01 | ecosystem: Host-associated > Mammals > Digestive system > Stomach > Rumen ...
CGTGTTGGTCGCGGCAGACTGATAGCCCGTGTTGGTCGCGGCAGAACAATCGCCCGTGTTGGTCGCGGCAGACTGATAGCCCGTGTTGGTCGCGGCAGAATAATTGCCCGTGTTGGTCGCAATCGTATTATCTTCGTCTTTATGCGCACTTTTCTTATCGTCTTTCTTGACGCGGGCCAACACCCATTCGACGTGGGCCTTGACGATTCCGATAATGCCGATTTCTGCAACCACTTTCAACTTGGAAGCGGCTATCTTATCGTCGGATTTCTTGATTGTCCCGGATGCTTCGATGGCGCAGAACCTGTTGGGGATGCCGTTATCGTCGGTAGGAGCATAGAAGCCGAACACGTCAAGCGGGCTATTATCTTCCGGGACGGCGTGGAATCCTCTTTCGCAGATTTCCACATCTTCATCCGTTTCGTGCGTCTTGCCGATTTCGTACTGATAGCCACGGCACTTCAAATCTTTGTCGAAGCCCTTGTAACCTTTGATGATTTCGTTTGCCATATTGATTGATTTTAGTTGTTAATTTCTATTGGTATTTGTGGCCCCGTTGCCGGGGCCGGATTGTTACTTGTTATTAACGATGATTGTTTCAATGTCCTTGTCCGAAAGTTTTGCGTAATCAAGGATTCCGTTGTTATCCTGTGTAACGGTGTAATACTTGTCATAATCGGAATAAAAGAGGATGAAATTTTCGGGGATTTCGATTTCGTGGTCTGCGCAGATGACTATGGGTACGTGTCCTTTCACGGCATCCGTTTCGATGCGAATAACACCCTTTTCGTTCGTAAGAATGTAGTTCGTATATACGCCGTGGCGGTCAACCGCAAGGCCGTAACCATTTGCTTTTGCAAGTTCGCTGATGTTGTGTTTCATATCTTTGCCTTTTTCGTTCCGGGAACCGCCCCGGTGCGTTGGATTCCTTATTGATTCCAATGCAAAGATACAACCTTTTTCGTAAATACCAAAAGTTTTAACATAATTTTTACAAAAAATTTCACTTTTTTTTAAAATCGGCCCTACAATGACGCAGAATTGGGGTATATTTGCCGTGTAAACCCTTAAAATTACCTCATTATGCCCGTAAGAAAAGTGCCGGGCGGCTTCCAATGGGGGCAATCCGGCAAAATTTACCCCACGAAAGCACAAGCGGAACGGCAAGGCCGCGCCATCTACGCGTCCGGCTACCGCGAAAAGACTGCAAGTAAAAAGAAATAAAGGGAATTCCCCGAAAATTCGCAGAAATTCCCCATATTTGCATTGTCTTTTACCCCGTATCGCCCCATCGGTATTTGACCGCCCCGGCCGGATCAGTTCGGCCGGGGTTTTTCGTGCCACCTGTAACCGCCCTTGTTCCGTCCCGGCCCCTGCATCAGCAATTCCCGACGCAGACACCCGCACGATCGCGTTCTTCCGCCCGTCAAATTGCGCGCCGACGCATCGAATTCGCATCCGCAGTCGCACCGTACACGCCAACGCGCCGCGCCGTTGTCATCGTGGCCCGTGTAGTTGAGCGCAACCACGCGCCCGAACCTTTGCCCCGTCAAATCCTTGTATCTTTCCATAATATCCAGTTCCCGGCGGCGGATTCGAACCGCATTTCCCGCGCCGCGCGTAACCCACTGAATTCCTTTAAAAATTCTACGCGGCCGGGCGTTGTGACCACTCACACCGCGCCGGGATATAAGTTAGATTTCTGCGTCCAGTTGCACCCGGTATTCCTTGCCGTCGAAGCCGCCCGCGATGCCCCGGATTTCGGCCGCATTCGCCTTGTCCGTTACCACGTTCGCCCGGCATCCGTTGCCGTCGAACAACTTGTACTTGTCTATGCAATATTCCATCAGCGCGTAATGGAATTGTTCGCGCTTGGATTCGCTTTCGAATTCGAATCCGAGAACCGCGCAATCCTTGCAACTCTTATGATAGGTTGCGAACAGGATTTCATCGTATTGATCGCGGCGTGTTCTGCCGCCTGTCTTGCTTCGTGCCATATCAAAACATCAAGTATGAAGCCAAGACGGCCACGGCCGCGCCAATAATGGCCATCGTCACGTCACGAATGATTTGTTTTGTTCTCGCCGAAAAGTGGCGCACCTCCTTGATAGTCACGCGCACCCGTGTTGCGACACAATGTGCGCAACGTTCGCACACAAGGCCGTCAAGGTCAAGCCCGGAGAAATTGCCGCTTCCATCCGTATTATAGATGCCAAACCCTTTGTAAATCGTTTTCATTTCTTTTCTATTTTAGTTAGTACATAATCCATTAAGTCTATTACCCACAAAGCGATTACGAAAACCGCCGAGAACGGAGCGAAAAAGATAGTTATGAGAAAGTCCGCAACAATCTTTGAATGGATTTGATTGCCGCGCTTCACGGCTTTAACATAACCAGTAATCAGCCACACCCAACAAATTACGATACACACCGCCCAATAGATAAGGGCCGAAATTAATATCTTGCTCATATCTTACTACATATTTTTTTCATTAACATAGCCGATTTTCCTTTTAAATTGCTCGCAAACCCTATTCGGATAAGGTATGAATTTCCCGCGAATATGCGGGCAATCGTTTTCGTAGAAACGGCAATCACGGCAAGTCGGCTTCATTGATTTACGAAATATTTTCCATTTCATTTTGCTTCTACTTTTTTGGTTTCTTCCGCATACGTCAGCCCGAACGCGATGCCCAAAAGCATCCACAATGCGCCGGAACAAATGATAGTTGTTATCTCGCTCATATCTCTTTGGATTTTAGATTACACTATACGATTGAAACACCCGCTCCCCGCTCGCATTCTTAAACCACACCTTTGCCCCGCTTTCCGTTTCTTCCAGTTCCTTGCCCTCCAACGGCCCGGCGATCCTCGCCTGTACGCGCGCGCCCTCTACGGCAGCCGCCCGCGTGGGGAAACCCTTGACACTTTCGACCATCCAACGCAGACGGCCGTTCACGAAACAATAGATTCCGAATGTAAACATATCTCTTTTGGATTTAAGCAACGTAGAAACTGATCTTGATGCCCCGGCGCAACTTGCACACGCATACGTCATTCATACACGCGAACGCCCGGTCAAGAAGCCTGTTGGTCAATTCGATGTCATTTACCATTTTCAGCAAGCCCGACACGCCAACCAACGTGTTCACTTTCTTGCCCTCATAAGTTCCCGAAACCTTGATTTTGTAGTTGTGATTGATTTCGCGGGTGGTGTATTTTAACATTTCCATTTCGGTTGTTTTTTGCTTCGCGGAATCGGCCGCGTCCGGCGGGTCATATCCTCAACCCGATGCAAAGGTACAACAATAAATTTAATTTCCAAAGGTTTTGATAAAATTTTTTGCGCTTTTTAGTTAATTTTTCGATTTCTTCGATTTAACGGCCTTATACGGCCCCGTTGGTATCGTTACCCAGCAAATCCGTATAAGTGCCTAAAATGGGCCTTAAATCGCCAAACACAAAAGAAACCGCCCGAACCTCACGGCGCGGGCGGCAGCAATGAAATTAACTAACTCTAAAACCAGTCTATGATGGCATCCATCTACCGATGGCAAAGATAGTCATTTTTCGATAACTGTATGTTCGATGTTCAATATTTTCGTGTGCGGGCTTTTGGTCACTACATCCATCTGCCTGTCATCAATGCGCTTCGTTTTCCAAAGGAAGCCAAGAAACCGATGGTATTTGACCGATTCCGCGATGATCAGCGAATCCCGGTGTTCCAATGTCCCGGTAAAGTCATCTTTTGTCAGCACCCCGTCGAAATCGAACCACGCATCGCCGCAATGGACGGCAACGGCCGGAATTGGTATTGAATCCCGGATGATGGTTGTGTCGCGCGGCCGGGCCTGCAATTCAATGATAGTTGCCGTCTGCGTCTTGTTGACCGCCGACAAATCCCGGTTCTTCTTGACAAGTTTACGGATCAGTTCGGCATCTTCCGCCCGGAACCGCTCGTATTCCTTTGCGGTCAGTTCAAGGGCGAACACGCGGGCCGCGCTCAATGAATCGCGCACCCGGTAAAATTCCACGTCCCCAAGCAACGTTTCGTTGTTGCTTTTGTACCTGTCACGTTCGCCCGACAATCGTTGTATTTGCCTTTGTTGGATTCCCAAAAGACAAAGGATTGCGACCACGGCGGCCGCAATCCAAAGTGTTTTCCGCGTTGCCATTACGCAGCCGGGGGAATGGAACCCTTGTCAAACGAATTGAACGCCCACCCGGAATCGGTGCGGTCATAAGACGCGGTTTCCGTGTTGAGCGCATCGAAATAGGTAAGGCAAAGGCCGCCGCCCGTTGTGGCCTTGTAAGTGACCCAATACAGGTGCTTCTCGCTCCCGGTCACTTTCACAACCTTATCGCCGACGTTCAGCGCATCCAGTTGCTCCGCAGTCAACTTGGTAATGTCGGTAACCTCAATCGGGGCCGCCGCGCCCGCAAGGGCGGAAAGGATGACGGGCAACGCACCGCCAATGTCAATTGCCGAACCTTGTCCGGCAATCTTCGCGTCAATCAACGCGAGAATGTCATTTTTCAGCATAAAGCAAATAACGTTAAATGATTATGAAATATAGCGCATTAATAGTAATGCCACATCACGTTTTGGGACTTGGCCGGGTCATCGTCTGCGTGAACGTAGGTTTTCCCGATGCCAATGCGCACGAACCCCGCTTCAAGTAAGGCCCGCACGATCTTCATTCGGTTTTCGTTCGAATTGCAACGGATGTCAACCGCCATTCCCTTTGTGTGCGAACTTGTCCCGTTGCGCCCTTGCTTCTTTTCGTGGGCCACGGAACGATACGCAGAATTGAGGACAAACGGAATCCCGGCCGCTTCGCGCGCCGCATCCAATTTGTCCATCGTACCCTGTTGCATATCTTGCAGGGAACAGGCCGGAACACATTTCTTGAATTCCGATTCCTTGAAATACTTTGCAGTGATCATTTCGATTCTTCTTTTGCGGCATCGAAATCAATCCCAGTTGATTCCTTTACCTTTGTGTTCATAAACTTGCGAAGCCATCGGAACAACGGGTGGTCGGAAATAACCGCCGCGTTCTCCAAGAAAGACCAAAATTCAATGCCGCAACAAAAGGCCGTGAACCAGTTTGCAAAGCGCAAGCGGGTTTCTTCGGCAATCGTCGCGTCAAGCATTTCGGCCAACACAACGCCAATCAAGATGAACACCATTTTGTAGATGGTGCGCCACGCCTTGATTGATTCGAAAGCAAACCGCCGCCCCGCCCTCTTTGCGAGGACGGCGGATTTCATTATGCCAGTTGCGAAGTCCATCAGTTCGAAAATTACGATAGTGATGAACAAAGGGAGCAAGTTGTCGCAAATGAGCGCGGCAAGGCTCGCAAAGCATCCGGCAAACATCTTGTTGGGATATAAATTGAAGTGTAACATAGGCCGATTATTAATTTGTTACAATCGCGCCCGTACTGCGAACATAGCAATTCGCAAACACTACGTGCGTGTTATCAACGATATTGATTGCCGGGGCCGCTTGGTGCATATTGCCAATAAACAACACCGCGCCGCCGCCGTTAACTGAAATGTCGCAATTCACGTTACCATAGTTACACGCGCTGAATGTAACGCCGTCGGAATCTTCGATTACAGTCTGCGAGAAAAATATTTGGCACCCGATGAACACAAAGCCGTTTGCACACCCCAATATGCAAATGCCAACACCCGCATTTGAATTGGAATGGTTGAACACACAGCCAATGCAAGAACCGTGCGAATTGTTAGTGCTTTGATTCAGCGAATTGTCCATCAAGAAACCCTCTTTGCAACTTGAAAAGTCGCAATTGACAAATACGTTGTTTCCGCCGTTGTTTATGCAACCATACCAACACCCGGCCGTCCTAACATTCGTGAATTTATGGAACTCTGACCAATACGAAATGTTAATGCCCGCATCGCACGAAGTAATCCAACAATTTGTGCATTCAATTGCCTTGTCGGTCGAATATCCGGTATCCATACAAGTAATACCCCCGCCCGCGAAATTGGAAATCCACATCGTATCGACAACGCCTTGATTCGGTTGTTGTGCGCTCGATTCGGTTTGCGAATAGTTACCCTGCCATAAGATCCCGTGCCTCGTTCCGATAGTTGCCGCCGGCGTGTGCGTTTCCGCGCCAATCAGCGCGAAATTCTTAACAGCGCAGTGCTTCCCCATCTTGATTGCAAATTTGTTCGCGCCTGCAATCAAATATACTTTCGTTGTCGGGCCGCTTCCGACAATTTGCGTGTTATCCGGCATTTCGATCCCGTCAACATAGAAATTGCCGGGGCCAAGCCGACAAACGCCCGTTGTCTGCAACATCGTCAAAATATCCAACGTCCTATCCGTTGTGTCCCCCGTCGCTGCCAAAAACTGGTTCGTGTCCGTGGTGATCGACGGCGTTGCCGTAACCTCATACGTGTTGTAGTTGTTGATAATTGTGCCGCCCCCGCTTATCTGCGTCCAGCTCTCGACGGACTGACCGATGCGGAACTTGCGCTTGTAATAGCCGCCGCCCGTGAAGTCGATGAACTCCTGCAGGATCCAACTATTTACGCCGATAGCGGAAACGCGCAGGAAGCCCAGCGAGGCGTCATTGGGGACGTTGCTGTACGTCTGGTCGTCGGACAGCAGCCAGGTGCCCGTCTCGACCACCACGTTAAGGTCGCCGCCCGCGAGCTTGCCGCGCATGGTGGCGTCGCGGCCGACGGTCTGCCAGCTCTCCATATTGGCCCCGGAATACTGAAAACGTCGCTTATAAATGTTTCCGCCCGTCTGCGAAATAAACTCTTGGAAAACATACGTACCCAAGCGCGTAACGCGCAAATAGCCGTATTTCGATGTTGACGGCAAATTTGTGTAATCGCCACCCGTGAGCAACCAAAGCCCGCAATCTACAATCGTGTTCAAATCGCAGACTGGCAAAACGCCAAGAGCAAGAAGCCCGGAAAAAATTGTTTCCTTGCTCCAACTCCCGCTCCATTTAAGGGCTGCAACCTCTCCATTGGCAACGGTAATGCCGCCGAAATTGCTATATGTTCCCGGCTCGCTCGCGATGTATGCCACCTTATAATCCGGGGTTCCGGGGACGGTCGGCGTTGGCGTAAGTTTCGCAACACCGCCAAATTGATATTCTGCACCAAGCGAAGTGATCATTGACAACAACACTTGTTGCAACAAATCGCCCGTAATTGCATTCGTGCCGTTTTGCTTGATGTTGTCTTGGATAGACGAAATCAATGTTGCGTAGTTTGACATATCCTATTCAGTTTGGTTGTTGAAATCGTTGTTGAAATCTTCGTTGAAATCCCCGCGTTGCGAACGGATATAGCCCACGCCAATCTTCTTCGCAACCGTGGCCGTGTCGAATTCCGCTTCCACCGAAGCAACATCGCCGTTGTTCTCCCATTCCGGGGTCATCAAAAACGTGTCAAGGCTATATGTCTGCCCGTGGTATTCGATAATCGCGTAGTCTGCCATACGGATCAAGCGCATCACGTCCAAAAGGTATTCCGATGCAAGGAACTTGAATCTATATCGCTTTTCGGAAATCTGCTTGACGGGAAAGAAATATCCGTCGCGGCTTTCGCCATCTTCTTCGAACGGGTATTCCGGCTTCGCCAACGCAGAATCCAAGTACAAAATGTTCTTGAACGCGGGATCTTGGTAAACAATAACCCCTGCATCCATCACGAAATCCTCATTGTCCCACCACGTTATTTTCAAGTAGGGTTCGATGTCATTAACCACCGTGAACACTTCGCTATACCAATACACGCCGCCCATCCTCAACCGGGCGTAATACTGGCCGTTGTCGAACTGGGAGAACACCGGGAATAAACCCGAATACACAATTGCATCGTAACCCAGTTCCGTAAAACTCTTTACCGAAATGTACGGCGCGATCGCGTTCGTGTAGTTTCCAACCTCAACGCCGTCTTTCGTGTAGATTCGGAAATCCTGCAACGTGGTTGCGTCGCTATGCTCTCGCAAGATTTGGAAAGGCAACAAGAACATTGCTGGCGTGAACAACGGATATACACGCCCATACACCCACCACTTGCGGGCGTTTTGTTGCTCAATGGATGAATACCACGGCAATACGGAAAGATTGTTATTCGGTATCATATTCATATTTCAACGTGGCGTTTGCGTTTCTACTACACAAATTTACGGACAATTTTTGTATAGTCCCATCCCCCAATTCGGTTTTAATTAATTCGTACAAATTCGGCTCCCTCAAAACCGGGAATTTCAATGACTGCGTTTTGAGTTTCTTGACCCCGGTTGCCGTGTACTGGTGCGTCCCGATTTTGTAGTTCCGGGCGGGCATATCCCAAACGTAATATATTTGCAGATACGGCCACGCCAATTGCCCATTTTGTAGGCGGCTATCTCCGAACCGCTCATAGGGCGATTCGAATTTATCTAAACGTTTCACTGAAAGTTTTACGTCCTTATCCGCCAACACATTCACACCACCGCGCGACGCGAAAATATATTGCATATTCTCCGCCAACATAAATTCAGTTGGTTCTCCATATACGCGCCCAATTATTTCGCTTTTATCGTTGTAAATCAATACGAACTCCCCCCGGAATGCGCTTAAATTTGTGCAAGATATAATAAGCCGCTCCCCTGCGTGGAAATCAGCATAAATATAGTTCCGATATTGCGCCCCGGCTTCCGACGCAACCGTGTTTTCCAAAATGACGGGAACCGCCGACAAAAGCGCAAATCCGTCTTTGGAACACGCCCCCGGATTCAACAACATATAATCCACGTCGGTTGTAAATTGGTTTACCGTTATGTTTTCAATGTTGCCCGGCTCCACGTAGCCGGAAATAATGTCTATCGGTTGCCCCTCAAATTCTTGCGTAACATCGTCCATCCAACCGAATTCGTATCGCTCCGCCATTTCGGGTTTTTCGAATTGGTATTGGTTCCGGGCATACGCCCACGGCTTGCCGTTGCGCGTCACGATTTCTTGCGTCAAGTCAATCCCGACAGACGGCAAAAGACTATATGAACCACCACGGCGGAAAAATTCGATATGTTCAATGCGGAACCGCTTTTGGTCGTCAATGAACCAATAGCACCGGAAGCAATCGCGCAACATATCCAACACCGCCCGCAACGTGATTTTCGCCGTTTGCGCGGGCTGATCATAGCCCGATGCCAAGATGTTCGATTTCGGCGTGATGAAAAGATGGTGCGAAACGAACGTAAGCGGGTCAGTATCGCCGTACAGGAAGCGGGAATAGTCCGTTGTACCTTGATGCGTTATGCCGGGCGCGAATTGGCCCAAAAGCACCGAAATCACGGATGCAATCGGGTACGCATCGCGCAATGTTTCGGCCTGCCTGTTTTCTTCATCTATCGCGTCCGGGATTGCGGCCGAATTCAGCCATATCGAAAACGCGCCCCACAACTTGCGGCCAAGCGGGAAAGACTGCGCGTTTGGACGCAAATAGTAGTAGCCCGGTTCGAACAATCCCCATTCCGTCGGATTTTCCGCGAAATAGGAGTTGAAGATGATTGCGTCCGTGCAATCCGCTTGCGCGACATATCGGTAATTGCGCTTGTCCAATATGATGTCATTCGCGCTGAATTCAGACGTATCTTCCGTTTCCTTATCGGTAACAAGGCGTGAAAAAACGTCCATCACACTTATCCTAACATCAACTGTCCCTGTCGCGCCGCTCCCCTCAACCGGGGATAATTGTATGGACAAAGGAGGATCGGCGGTTCCCAGACGTGTTGCAGTCCACAACGGCGTGTGATTCGTTGTGTCCCGGATAGTGAAACTAAATCCCAACACGCCGCTTTGCGTAACAACCAGTTCGTAGTTCTGCGATGTAAGTGTGTAGCCGTTTTCGTAATGGCCGAACAAATTGGCAACAAACATTGAACGCGGAATCACGGGCGTTCCCGTCTGCACCAACTCCGCAATTGTCATATTTACCGAAAGGAAGAAACGGCAGTCGGTATAAAGTTGGTTATAATTCTCGGTCGGGCTGCACTCTTGTTCCCACCACATCCCCGAAAGGAAACACGCAACCGTGGATGAACCGGGGATATAGAATTGCAACATCGGCCGCTTATCGTATTTCACGGGGACGATTTCCGGGGCCAACTTGATCAAGTCATATTCCTTTCCCAATCCGGCCAACACGTCATTATACACGTCATTCAGCACGGGCGTAACCTTGACGGTCTTTTCGTCATCATTGAACTGGCAATCGGTTTTGTAGAACTTGCCGCCCCAGTAGTGCCGCCATTCCTTGCCACCGTCAAAACTTATTCGGATTTCGAAGTCGAACCGCTTGTCAAATGCCGCCGTGTTGATGAAATCGTAGTCAGCACTTTCGAACGTGAATTTGCCCGATAGCGCGCCGCGATAGAATTCTTCGCCCTGTTGCAAGGAATAATCAATCGCAATATCGTCTTTGTATACCGGGAACACCCGCGACGAAACGAATTCGGAAAACGGCAAGGAGGATTCCGCGAACTGCCATTCCGACAAATCAAGCCCGGCCGGGAACGTGACACGCGCGAACACCGCCCCGGCCGGAGCCGTCGCGGCATTCACGTTGCTTGCGCCCGATACGAATTCGTAGCCCTTGTTGTAGAACACGATGTAAGACATTTGCATCGCAACGCCGTCGGAGTGCTTCGTGTTGTATTCCGTCCCCACAACAACGGGCATATAGTCCGATGTCAGCGCACTGGCCGCAACCAACTTGCCGTTCGCCGTGTTCAACCGATAGCCGTTGACCGCCATTCCCGGATCAAGCAAGTTGACCGTCGGACGTGCTATGAAGAATCTATAAATCGGGGTCATTTTTCTATTGATTTTTATTAGTTCTTATAGATTTTCCGGGTCAAGTTCTTGTACTTAATTATCGTGTTGCCGTCCCCGTCAACCATACGGGATTCATCGCCTTGCTTCCGGATCGCCGCAACGTCCCTTTCAAGGCCGGACACGTCCGTTCCGCCAATGATGCCGATTGCCGCCCCCGCCATCGCGGCATTTGCGCGTTGGTACTTGTCCGCGAATGTGCCGTCATTGAACGAATTGATGACATCCGGGATGATATGGCCAAACCGCCGGGAATTGCGCTTGTTTATGATTGCGAAATATTCGCCGCCCTCGGCGCGCCTGCGTGTGCCGTTCGGCTTCGTGCCTAAATCAATATCGTGGCCGCTCGCGTGGGAACCGCCCTGCAACAATTCGACAGTACCATCGCCGTATTGCTCCGTGGTCACTTGCGCGGCCTTTATCTTGGACGCAGTGAACGAACCCCACATCGTCGCAATCGCCGCAATGGCCAACGCCGGGCCAATCGTCGGAATGCCGGAAAGGGCTTTCCAAATGTTCGCCGACGCGGTGACAAGCGAACTGGACTGCGCAATCGAATCAGCCGCCAACTGCGCGCGTTGCGCCTTTTGTTGCTCGCGCAATGCTTCCTGTTGGTTCTTCTTCGCCAAGTCAAGTTCCTTTTTGGCCATATCAACATTGTTCGCGTACCCGGCGTTGCGCGCTTCGATTTCTGCGTCAAGCACCTTTTGCGCGCTCTCAACCTGCCTGTTCGCGGATTCGACCGCCGCATCGGCCGCCGCTTTCCACGAATCCATTATCGAATCAATCGAATCCTTGACCGAATCGAACGCCGTTTGCAGTGCGCTTTGTTGCTCGGACGTAATGTTCAGCCCCAACAATTCGTAAATGTTGTTGTACCCGGTGCGGCCAATCTCCTTTTCGATTCCCTCAATCGTTTTCTTGACCGCTTCCACCTCCAAATCCGTCATCTTGTCGGCGGCGGTTTCGTTCATTTCAAGAATCTTTTGAAGCCGGAATTTCTCTTGCTCCAAGCGGAAGATGGTGCGTTGCCTTTCGTTTTGGTCTAAAAGGTCATTTTCTGCCGCATTCAAGTCCATAAGGGCGGCCAGGTCACGTTCGGCCAACTTCGTGTTGAAATTGGCCGTTTCGCGCATCACTTGCGCATCGTATTTCTTGTTGATGGCCGCTTCGTCTTGGCGCAACTTCTCGGCCTTTTGTTGGTTTTCGAAAATCTCAATGTCGCGTTGCTTGTTGATCGCGGCAATCCGCAAGTCAAGCATTTGTTGCGACCACTCATTCGTGTTCGCAATCTCCAACTGGATGCTTTGCAACTGGGCCTGCATATAGGCCCGTTCGTCGGCAATGGCCTGTTGCCTGCGTTGTTCTTCTTCCTTTGCAAGACGTTCCTGCTCGCGTTGCTTGTCCTGCTCGGCCTTGACCGCATCATCGGCCGCTTTCTTTGCGGCGGCCGCGCGGGCCTGTGCGTTGCGCTCCGCTTCTTGCGTTTGTTGCGCTTCAAGCGAATTGCGCATCGTCACAAATCGCTTTTGGTCATTGTAAACGGCCGATTGCGCGTTCAAGTATGCTTCTTCCGCATCAACGTAGGCTTTCACTTGCTTGTCATTGGTAAGGCCGTATTGCTCCGCGAACCCGGCGAACGCCTTGACGGCTTCCGACGCATTGTTGACAATCTTGCGTTGCGCATCATAGGAAGTGCCGTACATTCCTTCCATACCCTGCGCAATCGTCTTTTGCGCATTGTTGTATTCCATCGCCTGTTTAATCAAGTCCTCGTTAAGATTGTAGTTCTTGATGTTCTCGGCGAATTCTTCCTGCGCGGCCTTGCGCGCTTCTTCCGATGCAAATTGCCGCTTGTTGGTCACGGAAAACAAGTATTCCAGTTGCGCGTCACGGGTGCGCTTGGCCGTTTCGGTTTCCTGCTCATAGATGGGTTGCATATTGGCCAAGTATTGATCCGCCGCCGCCAATCTTTCTTCATAGGAAAGTTTCGTGTTGCGGGCCGCTTCTTCCAGTGCGGCATTCTCAACGGACATACTCGCTTTCAGCAAGCGCGTGGAATTGGTGCGTTCGAACGTTTCATCCAACACCCGCTTCAACTCGCGCCCTGCATTCATCGCATCTATCGCGCCCCGGATGAATAGGGAGAAATCCACCGACGCAACGGATTTCTTGAACAAGTCCCACGTTGCCGACCACCCGGCCATTTCCCGGTCAAGCGCATCGCCCGTGGTCTGCGTTTCGTGGGCCGACGCAATCCACAATTTGAACGCCGCAGTAAGGCCGCCGATAACGCCAATCAAAATGGCAATCGGGGATTTCAAAAGGTTGAGAACCCCGTGGAAAACCTCGCTTCGCTTCGTGGAATCCGTCAGCACTTCGATATACTGCGTCTTGACACCGATAAGGTTGCCCAAAGAACGTTCATACTGGCCAACTTGCAATTGGCTTTTCCCGGTTGCTTTCTGCAATCGGTTCATTTCTTCGTAGATGGCTTTCGTTTCGGCTTCCAGTTTGCGGCCGTATTCGGTGTTTTTCCGTTGCGCTTCCGACATTTCGTTCAACGCAATCTTGTTCAGCCGATATTGCGCCGAAAGTTTGTTGTAAGACCCCTCGGCGGAATTGTTGTACTGGACAACCAATTTCGCAATCTGCGCTTCTTCGCGCGATGCCGCCGTTAACTTGGCCTTTTCCGTCCTCGCGGCCAATTGTTCTTCCGCAAGTTTCGTGAATTCTTGGGCCAACTTGTCGGATGCTTCCGTGTTCTCCAATATCGCCTTGCGTTGTTCTTCGGTCGCGCCGGACAAACTTTGCATACTTTTGGCCGCCGCCGCCGCATCGCTTTGAATCTTCGAACTGACCGCATCGTATTTCGCAATCAGCGCATCCAATTGCGCGATCAAGTCGGTAATTGAGTTATCCGGCGTGACCAAATCGGAATATCGTATCGGGTTCGGGTTGTCCATATCCTTATTTTGTTAAAAAGTCCTCTATTTTTGCCTTATAACATCGGCCCGGTACATTATGCGTCCCGGCCGCTTCGCGTCAATTTCTGCCCCGTTTCTGCGCCTTTTCCAGTTGTTTCGCCCTCTCTTTCACGAAATCGAATGCGTTGTAGAACTCCAAAACGGAAAGTTTCTTCGGCTCGACGTGCAATTGCTCCGATAATGTCAAACAAAGGTTTTCGAATTGGCGGTCGAACTGGATTTCCACGCCGTCGGAACCCGTGAACACTTTCGGCTTCGAATGCGTGACCAATGCCGTGGTCAACTTCTTCACGTTCGCCGTCCCGGCCGGGTCTTTCTCCCCTGCGATTATCCCTTTCAAGATTTCCAACGCCCGCGCCCGCATCAAATCATAGTATTCTTTCACGTCGGAATCGTTGAAAAGGGCCGGGAAATACAACATCAGTTCCCCGTCAATTTTTTTTTTGGCCGCATCCAACAGGGCGGCCAACTTGCTTGCGGGGCTATCATTCAATTTCCTTGTCACTTCCGCAAGCGCATCGTCGGAAAGATCGTCGCATACCTTGCCGTCAATCTTCGTTACCAATGCCGCGAAAGCCAAATGCCGGGGATTCAGCCCGGTTTGTATCATATAAACGCATTGGCGCATATTTTCCAATTCCTGTTGCGCGTTTTCCGTCTTTCCGGCCGCAATGAATTGGCGCATCCTCTCCGTGCGTTGGTCAAAGGCCGCGATGTCGGCCCCGATGCCCGCATCAATAAGGATCAATTTTTCGTATTTGTGGAAACGCACGATAGGCAATTCTTCGATTGCGTCAAAGAATTCTACAACGTGTTTCCCAATCTTCGCCGTCTGCATAATTACCAAAGTTCGCGTGTTACAATCGTTGTGCATACGGGCGCGGCCATAAGCAACCAGTTGCCCGTTACCACGGACAAAGTTAACGAAATGGCCATAGAAACCCAAAAGGAGCAACAAAACTTGCACATAAACAAATTATACAGGAAATCGCACGGCGCGTGTACCTGTAACCACTCCAAGATGCCCCATTTCTTTGCCAATGACAAAACGAATGCGGCGCAAAGGGCGATTATCGCCACCCAACAGGCAAAATTGACTATCATTGTTCGTTCGGGTTGCAGTATTCTTCGAATTCCAAAAGGCCCTCAAAGCGGAAACCGCCGTAAGGGTGCATCAGATATTGGTTATCCACTTCCGAAAGGGTATAACCGCGATAGATGTTTTCGGCGCGCTCATAGATGCGCGTGATCGTTATGCGCCCGTCGGGCAAATGCCACCCCGTGCGGCCGTTCAGCACACGCAAAACGTCGGCTTTCAACTTCTCCGTGTTCCTGTTGCTCGCGGTGTTGTAAACGCGCGTCAAGTCGAACCACACGATAAGCGAGAACGGGGCTTTGATTTCGCGCGCCCACGGCCCGGCATCAATCGTTTGCGGGTCATCCACTTCGAAGAAAGCGAAATTGCCTATCTTGCTATCCGGGGAAACCTCCAAATAGTCATTGGCCCCGTGGCCGCGCCACCCGCCGCAAAAGACGTTGGGAGTTATGACGCGTTTGCCGTTCATCATCTTCGTAAGACGTTGAGAACGGCCGAAAGCGGCATCAAGCCACGAAATATTGTCAACCAATCCTTGTTGAACCGCGCCGATATGCGCGTCCAACATTATGGCATTGGGGATTACTGGTGCGTTTGTGTTACCCATATAGTATCGTTTTTAAAACATTCATCAACTCATTGAGCGCGCCCCGGTCATCGAAGATGATTTCCCATTTTTGTTCGCTCAATCCAAACGTATCTTCGCCGTATTTCGCAATGATCCCTTTCGCGTAGTCGGTTGTGCCGATGATGGAAAGGGTTGTTGCGTTGAACTGCACGCCCAATTCATCGTGAAACTTGCCGTTGAAGTACAAATTTGGCGCATCCGGGTTGCGGTTGACCGAATAAGGATAGGAAATATCCTGTTTCATCGCCGCGTATCGGCCCGCCGTTTCTACGGAATAGAAGCGGCCGCCAGGCTTCAAGTCCTCGGAATAATACGGCCGTATATCTTCGCCTTTCCCCGTCTTGCCCTCTAAAAGTTGGTATCTTTGCAGTTCAAGAATATCGGTCGGGTGCTGAATGATGACATCGCGCACCAATTCCCCGCCCGTTAGGCCGTCATTGACGCGTTGCACCTTGTTCCGCAAGTCCTCCAAGATTCCCATTTCCTTTCAATTTGGCATTTTCGGGGCGATTTCGGCGCGTTCCCGGCAAAAGACATATAATTTACCATTTGACACGGGAACGCCCGTTATTCGCCTTTTCTCGCAAAATTAACCTGCAAGTTTACTTTGAACTAAACCGTGCGATATTTCACGCCGTGGTTGTTGCATTGCAGACACACGCGGTCAAGTCCGCGCGTATCGAATGATAGTGCCTTGTACGCCTGTTTCAGTTCGTACACAAGGCCAGACGCGCGTCCCTGCGCCACGCCGTCCAGTTCATACAGGATTTCGTCGCGCGTCGCGTTCACTTGGTTGCGGTTTACCCGAACGTCGGGATTCATCGCAATCGTGCGCAATACGTTCGCGGCAACTTGCTTTTGGATGACGTTGGCAAAAATGTGCCGTTGGGATATGATAAAATCGGTTAAGTCGCATCCTACGGAAATTTCCACGTTCAGCCCGTAGTTCATCGTGTTCGTGTAGGCCAGTTGTCCGATGTCGAACATTTCCGGGTATTCCGCAAAATCTTCCGGGGCCTTGATGCCGAACGGGGACACTTGCAGATATTTCGTAAGTTCGCGCCACGATTCGATTGAGCCGCCAAGACACGTTTGGCACGGCTCCTTGCTCCAATCCTTTGACACGTTCAAGGCTTCCATCCCGAACGGCAAATCGTTTTGGTTGTAGCACAAGAACCACGCGCCGCCCGAATCGTTGCCGTCCCCGTCTGTTCCGGGGATATATGGCAAGTAAATCGGTTCTTCCGGGGTAAACCATTGGAAGCCGCCTTTTTCGTTCGTGAAGTTCAATTCGATGGTTTTCATCGGCGCAACTTGCGACGAATGGAACAAGTACAAAGTTACCTTGCCCGTGCCGCCTATCATCTGCAAGCCGATGCGTTCAATCTTCGCGGTCACGCCCATAGAACGAACCGGGATGATTTCGAAGCCGACGATCTTGCCCGTCGGGTCTATCGTGGCCTGTAACCGCGCCGCGCCGTCGAAGAACGTGCGCCGCTCCATCAAGTCGCGCGTTTCCTGCGAAAGTTGCTTTTCTTGGATGAATTGTTGTACGGCCGTTTTGATCCCCTGCAAAGTCAAGTTCTCAACGAAATCCGAAAGTATGTTGTATTCGGCCCAATCCGGGTTGTTCGCCACGGGTTCGGAACCAGTATTGGCGGCGGTCGCAATCCACACTATCCCGCCGTGTTGAACCTTTGCGCCCTGCGCGTATGCGGTCGCATTGTTCCAGGCCGGATATTTATACAAATAATCGTCCGGCATAATTGACCGAATGTTCGCCAACGTGACAAGCGGGTGCGCGCCTTGAAACGTCAATCCGCTCTCGCTTTGACACAATGCAGGGTCTATTTGGTTTTGCGGGTTGTAATCCTGTTGCCATCCGACAACATTCTTCAACGCCGCCTGTATGTCTTGCAATCGTACCATTTTCTTTCTTTCAAATAGTGGCAGAAAAAAGAATAAATCTTTGTTCTAAAAGAAAAGCGGGGGCGGGGTTTTTCGCCCGTCCCCGCAATTTGGTTAGGTCAGTAGTCCGTTAGACAACGGCTTTGGTGTTAACGGGGTTATCCTCGTTATTCACAACCTCAACCGGGGTTGCGAACGGGTTGGCGTTGCCCGGCGCGGCAATCTCTACCTTGAAGATAGGATTGGCAACCGTGGTCGGGTCGGAGTTGTAGGCCACAAGGAACGCGATGTCCACGGAGAAGCCGAAATACTCCTTGACGTTGCACACCATATCGGCGGATGCGTCCCCGGCGATGCCGGACTGATCGCCAACGGCGGTGTAGTAGTGAGAACCGACGGGAAGATCAATGTACGGCAGACGCACAACGTCCCATTCGTGGAAGTTGGCTTTGGTTCCGGCAAGGCTTTCGCGGTCAACGCGGGTAAGGACACCAACGTTGCCGTCGGCCACGATGTAACCAGTTGCGAACACGCCCTGCTCGTTGACGATATTGTTGGTGTAGTGGAACACCTTGTTATCGTATTCAAGCCGCTTGTTCACATCGTTGTAAATATCGTGTTCGGCCATCTTGCGAACCAACGAATCGAAGCCCGCGCCACCGATGACGTGGAGCATTTCGGGATAAGCGTTCGCGCGCATCATCGCGTTCATATCCGCCAAGAAGTCCATACGGGCATTCCACGGGATTTGAACTGAGTTGGACGTGATGGTGTAATACAACTGATCCTTGAACACCTGCGTTTTGTTCGCTTCAAGCGCGGCAAGGGCAAGAATGTCCATCTGCGTCGCAAGGGCGCGACAAACTTTCTCCATCTTGCGGGCGAAATCGTGTTCGTAGGAAATCTCGTTGTTACGATAGAGTTGCGGAACCATCGTGAAACCAACGGCCAAAGTGACCCAGTTCACGGTGTAAAGCGCGGAAGTGTTTTCGTCATCGGCAATGACGCACGAACGGACGTTGGAAACGGTCACATCGCCGTCATAGTTGATAACGGGAATCTGCACGGTGTTGCCGATGCTTTCGAAAGCGCGGTCACGCAGATTGGGGTTGATGATGGAGTTCGCGGCGTTGGTTTGCTCAATGAAGAAATCCAGTGCGCCATACTCCAACGGGCGGGCCATATTCCGGTCAAAGTCGGGGTTTTCGACACGCCAGTTTTGCAGTCGGGTTGCAATAAGTGACATAGTGTTTTTGTTTTAAATTGTTAAACTTGCCCGGATTGACCCATTACCCGGTTAAACTTTTTTTGAAAAGCCCGCAAAGTATGCTTCCGTCGGCGTTCGCCTTTGGCTCGCCTTGCGGGCGGTTTTCCTATTTCGTCGGGAGCGAATTAATAACCGCGATATTCTCTTTCCACGCGGCATTCATCGCGTCCTCAAACTCTTTCGAACCACGGGTTTTGCCCTGCGCCATAAGTGCCTTTGCAATCAGATCGTGGGCTTCTTCCTGCGTTCTTGCCCCGGAAATATCGGCGGTCCCGGGTTGCCCGCCATTCGGTGCGGTTTCCTTTGTTCCTGCGCCCTCCTGTTTACGGCCCGTTTCAAGCACTCCCATATTGGAAAGTTCGCGGGCAATCAAGTCGGCGGCGGTGTAAGGATTCAAGTTCTTTTCCTTGTTACGCATCGTTGCGCCGTTTTCCATAAATGCCAAAACCTTGCCGCCATTGCCATCGTCAATGTATTCGGGGTTCATCCCCTTAACCTTTGCGACGGCCTGTTCAAGCAACACGGCCGTAACGGATGCGGGCAAATCGGCTTTGAACTTGATCCCGGCGGTTGCTTTCGCAAACTCCCCGTCAATCTTCGCGTCCAACATTGCCTTTTCGTGGGCGGTTTTCGCGTTGTCATACTCGGCTTTCAAGTCCGTGTAAGATTTCGTGACATCGGCCAAATCGGCCCGCGCCTTATCCAAAGCGCGCTTCGTTTCGGCATCCGCGCCGCCCTTTGCAATAACGCCCTCCAAACGGCTGATTTCTTTTTCCTGTGCGGAAACTTTCGTTTGCAGTTCGGCGGCGTTGCCCGCTTGCGCCTTGATCTCGCCAATAACACGTTTGGCGTAGTCATACGTTTTTTCGGTTCCGTTCTTGGCGATGCCGGATGCGGCCAAGATGTCCGCGTCAAGTCCGCCATAAAGTTCGCCCGTTTTTTGTCCGATAACGGCGGTTTCGTCATTTCGGGACATTTCAACGATTGCGCCCTTTTGTTCGTCCGTCAGCCCGGCAAGCGCGGGACTGGCATTCAGTAATTCGGTTGTAAGTGCCATAATTCTTTCCCTTTGAATTTTTGGTGTGTCTTTCGTTGTATCGCCCTACGGATTAAGCGGAAATCGTTTCTTGCGCGGTCACGGTCTGCAAGGATGCGCCACCGAAAGTGAACGTGTAGGTACGCGTGGTACTGACATCAGCGAACACGGCGGAAATACACTTCGAAACCCCGGCGGCGGAACGTTGCACCACATCAAGGATGGTTCCGGCCTTGAAGCAATCAACCAATTTCTTCTTTTGGTCATCGGTAAAAGTCCCCAACGTGGAAACTTCGATGAACAAATTGTCCTGTTGTGCGATTTGTGCCATTGTTGTAATGTTTTGAATGTGCCTGTTTACTCTTTGTCTTTGGCGGGTCTGCCCGGCTTCTTGGCTTCTACTTCGCCCTTGTCGGCATTCTTGGCGCGCTCCTTTGCGAGAGCGGCCGCAACTGCCGCGTCAATGCGCGCTTGCTCGGCCTTTTCTTTGGCTTCCGCCTGTGCTTTCGCGTTGGCGGCGGCTTGTGCGCGTTGCTCCTTTTCCCAATCGTTCGGATTGTGCAAGATGTCAACGGTAAAACCTTGCTTGCGCAAACTTGACATAACGTGCGTTTCAAACATCTTCTTGCCGAATTTCTGCACCCTCGGCTTCGAAAGGCGTTCGCCCGTGTCTTGATTGAATTTCTTGCACTCAATCCGGCAATGGTATTGCCTTTCTTCGCCCTGCGGGACAAGGTAGTTGTCCGGCGTAAGTTCCAAAATCGGGGTATCCCGTCCGTCTTTTGTAATCATATTGCCCTTTGGTTTTTGTTAAACGTTAGCGGGTTGCGCCGGGGCCATTTCGTCGGCATACCTGTGGAACTCCGCCGTAATAATGTCAATCTTTTTGGTGTAGGGTATCGCCGCGCCGAACTCAACGATGTTGGTGTTCTCACGTTCGAACCTACGCACAAAATTAGGGAAATTAAGTTTTATGCGCAAATCTTGCTCTGAAATTATATTCGATGCAAATAATTCGCGCGCTTCTTGCCGGGATAAATGCCTGTACGGCTCCAATTCGGCCAAAAGCAACATTCGCCGCCTTTGCATTGGATCGTTGCGATATTCCGTTTCTACGATGCGGTTCTGCATTGCATCCAGTTCGGATTCCGGCGCGCCCGCTTCTTTCGCGGCCTTGTACTGCGCGCGCAATTCTTCCGGAGAATACAAGTAGAATTCCGTGCCATAGTTCACGTTCGCAGACAGGAAATATTTGCCATAGCGCAAGCGGCAAATGGTTTCATCCACCCATTGTTGCGCGGCTTCAAAGCCCTTTTTGACACGGCGCAACACCGTGGTAACGGATTCGAAGTTGGCCCGTACCTGTTGTTCGTTGAACGCGTCGCGGTCGGTAACGATCTCGTCTTGGCCGACAACGGCCGTGATGATTTCTTCGCGCAACCGCTTTTGTTCTTCTACGTTGTAATCAAGCGAATTGCGGTCAACGTTCAGCATTTGAACGGGGTTCCGCAAATCGGGTTGGTTTTCTTCCGCCGACGGGATGGGGATTTCCACAAAGGAACCCGGCCCGACAACGCGCTTGTTTCCGCACTTCGGGCATCGCATCAGCATTCCGGCCATATCAAGTTTGTAATGGCCCTGTTTGTTACGCAAGAATCCGCCGTCACAATAATCGCCATTTTCCGCGTTGGAAAAATCGCAACTTTGTTCGTACCCGGAAAGGATAGGATATGCACCCATCAAATCCAGTTGGCGTTTGCTGATATGGAAGAATTCGAACCAATCCAACGATTCAAGTTCCGCCGAAAGCGGCGAAGCCTTTACGTCGGGATCATCCAACGAAATCGGTTCGTTCCAAAAGAACCGCGCCGGGCAATAGCCCAAATCGTGCGGGGCTTCCACTTTCGGCTCCCCCTTGATTTGGCCCGTGTGCTTCTTGTCATCCCAAACCCGATAGGTTTCGTCATCCAACACCACGATTTCGTCACGGCGGCGGAAAACGATGAAATCCATTTGGCCCGTGGTCGGGTCGGCTTCGTAGGTAATAACGTCATCAATCGGGAGCCAATAGAAATAGGGTTCCGGCAACGTGGCACGTTGTTCCCTCGGCACGTCAACGATCAGAACGGAATTGATTTCGCTTTTGAAGAATTCCCATCCTTTCGTGGCCCACACTTCGGGTTCGTGCAACGCATTCAGTCGGTATTGCTCCCAATCGTCGCGTTGTGAAGAATTGGCGAACTGGTAGTTAAATGCAGGGTTGCGGCCGTCAAAAATGCGGCTCAACTTGTCAAAACACACTTCCGTTATCTCATTGGTCTTAATGGGATAGCGGAAAAGGGCTTTGAACAATACAAACTTATCGTGCGGCAAGATGTTTTCCACCATCGCAAGAAATTGCGTCAGCGGAACGGAAATATACGGCGCATTAAAGGTTGTCACGCGCTTAACCGTGTGAAACTTAATTCGCATCTGATGCAGTTTCGCACGGCTCAACGCGGCGGCGGCCTTATTGTCCGTTATCCTCTTTCTTACTTGCTCGACGTTGTAACCCATTGTTCACGAATTCATATTTGGAGTTTTCCGGCAATTTCCACCCGCCGTTGTTAGGCATCCGCAACAGGCGTTCTGCGTGTGCGAATTCGAAATCCTGTGTCACGCCGTTAGCAACCAACGTGACATTGGTTGTCTTGGCGTTCATATTAGGCGGGGTTAAGGTCGGTCAACGGGTTGAAGTCGGACGGCGTGACAATGGCAAGGTTGTCGGAATAGTTGTCCGGGTACTGCCATTGAATCGCGTTGGCATCCTTTGCGTCGAAATTTCCGTGAATCTTCGAACCCACGAACAGGGCGCGAATGGGAATCGGGTAATAGGTGGTCGGCGTGGTCGGGTCTTGGATGGCTTCGATTTTGCCGTTCTCATCGAACAGGAAAACACCAAGATTTCCGGCGGCGGATTCGCACATAAGTTCTTTCATCGTCTTGATGACAGACTGCGGAACACTGCGCAACTGGCCGTCGAACTGGACGGGATTGCCGCCGAGAACCTGCGGGATGCCGCCAAGATCGTCATTGCCGCCGGAAGTCATACGGGCATCGCCACCCGAATCGGCCGGGGCGTTGATGTAAGGAGAAACAACCACTTTGGAGCCGTCGGCGGCGGCCAACAGGGCCGTCCACGTTGCTTTAAGGTTGATAGTCGGAGCAAGCGGCGTGCCGGAACCGACCATTGCGTTACGGGTTCCGTCAGCCTTGCGCAGTCGCTGAAATGCGACCTTTTGGATTTGGCCGAAATTTTCCGGGCAAGTAACGGCGGGAATCGTCGAAATTGCGGTTGCGGCCGGGCATTGGCAAATCAAACTCATAATTTTGAATT